>Ga0194130_10000022_pt1 | contig 307177 bp, 291 predicted proteins | sample TA2KigsurfametaG_FD_160084 | JGI IMG/M metagenome (GOLD analysis project Ga0194130, IMG submission 160084) | Freshwater microbial communities from Lake Tanganyika, Tanzania - TA2015050 Kigoma 12 surface | ecosystem: Environmental > Aquatic > Freshwater > Lake | place: Tanzania: Lake... | reverse complement strand
GCCATGATGTGTCCTTTCGTTAAGGGGTTTGTGTTGTGTTCCTCACGCTCATGAACACGCGGCACACGTACCGCGGTACACGATGTGAGAATGCTCGACGGAAAATCCGTCAAGTCCTGTGAGCCGTGGCGCGTCGTCGACGTACACGTCGTGGATTGCGCCACATGTGTCGCACACCGCATGGTGGTGGTGAGCGACGTTGGGATCGAAGTGTGATGCACCGGAGCCAAAGTCGATGGACGTCAACTCCCCCATGTCAGCTAGGTCGGTCAGCGTCTGGTACACGGTGCGCAATGAGATGCCGGGCATTTCAGAGCTGGCCACGGTGAAGAGCGACTCGGCGGTTGGGTGAGTGGAATTGTCGTGCAAGAGGCGGAAGAGCAACTGGCGCTGAGGCGTGACCTTGAGACCTGCGTTTCGAAAAGCGATGGTGAGTTGCTCTGGGCTGCGCACGAAAAGGATTATATTCGCACTCATTGCTAATCTGCAACTCTTGCGGACAGATTTAGTGATGAAACCCTCCGGGTCCGCCAGAGCCCATCTGGAGGCCGCTCCCTAACATGAAGGCGTGTTGACACCTGATGCCCCCTCCCCCGGGTCGTGGAACCGTGAGGCGGCCCTCCAAAGCCTGCGAGACACCACCTTCGATGTGTTGGTCATCGGCGGCGGCATCACTGGTGCCGGGGTTGCCCTCGACGCCGCAAGTCGCGGGTACGCAACCGCACTCGTCGAACGCGATGACTTTGCATCAGGCACGTCGTCGAAGTCTTCCAAGTTGGTGCATGGCGGACTGCGCTACCTACAACAAGGCGACGTTCGGCTCGTATACGAAGCGTTGCACGAACGCAAACGCTTGCGTCGCAATGCACCGCATCTTGTGCACGTCCTTCCGTTCATGATTCCGATTCTCACGAAAGACGGACTCATTTCAAAAAAGATTGCGCGCGCACTCGGATCTGCACTTTGGATGTACGACATCACTGGTGGATGGCGCATCGGACGTCTTCATCGACGTTTGTCCGGGAAGGCAGCACAGTCGCATCTGCCCACCATGCGTGCAGACCGCCTTGCATCGGCATACCTCTACTTCGATGCGGAAGCCGACGATGCTCGGCTGACCGTCGCCGTCGCACGGTCTGCAGTCGACTTTGGTGCAACAGCCGCCACAAGACTCGAAGTAACCGCGGTCGAACGACACGGTGATGTGTCTGTTGTGACACTTCATGACGGACTCACTGATGCGTCTTTCACTGCGAGGGCGCGATGTGTCGTCAACGCCACAGGTGTGTGGGCCGACGACATGCGACAACTCGACGAAGATGCACACCCACGCACCATTCGTCCTGCAAAAGGTGTTCACGTCACGGTGCCGTGGAACAAAGTCCGCAATGACATCGCCGTCGTGATTCCAGTTCCGAAAGACAAGCGGAGCCTCTTCGTTATTCCATGGGTTGCCAACGGAGATGGAACATTCAAATACACCTACATCGGAACCACCGACACTGATTACAAAGGCCCGATTGACGAACCTCAGTGCACGAAAGACGACATTGACTATGTGCTTCGCGCACTGAATGCCTCCGTCACCACCGATGTCACCCACGATGACGTGCTCGCGGTGTGGAGCGGGTTGCGTCCACTCGTCACCACCACTTCCGACTCAAAAGCAGCTGCCCGCACTGCGGATCTCAGCCGCAGACACAGCGTGTCGACATCGGCAAACGGAATGATCACCGTCACCGGAGGAAAACTCACCACCTATCGCGAAATGGCAGAAGATGCGGTCGACGAAGTTGACAAGGTTCTCGGGACACCACATCGTTGCCGCACAAAGCGGCTGAAACTGCACGGCCATCAAGGTTTCAAGCCCACATCGAAACCTGCATGGCTGAACGCTGCGCTCATCGAACACCTTGACAATCGTTACGGCAGTGATGCGCAACATGTTGTTGCTCTTGCGGTGACTGACCCAGACTTGGCTCGACCTCTCGTCGACGGACTCCCCTACCTTCGCGCCGAAGCAATCTTCGCTGTCACACACGAGATGGCGTTGTCACTCGATGACGTGCTGTCTCGTCGAACTCGCTGTCGCCTCTTTGATCGCCGTGCGACGGTGACATCGGCACCCGAAGTCGCTCGTTTGATCGCACCGTTTCTGAGTTGGTCACAGGCCGACATCGACCAGCAAGTGAGAGAGTTCATTGATTCGTGCGCCCGTGAAGACGCCGCGGGACGAGTGACCGAAGATGAGTTCATTGCAGCATCGGGCACTCGTGAATCCGCAACTACACCTGACTCAGGGGAATTGGCGTGAGCAACGAACGGCGGCCAGTCCCGCCCATCGACATTGCAGGAGGCGCTGAACACGCGCGAGTGTCTTCCTCGTCGGTCACGTCGCCATCACCAGAGTTCATCGAGAAACTTGCCAGCGTGTGCGCTATCGAAACTGACCTTGCCACTGTCACAGAGTCCAGCCGGGACTGGTGGCCACACGACATGCATTGGGCGCTCGAAGGCGTCGTCACTCAGCGCGCCGCGGTTGTATGCAGACCGACCAACACTGAACAAGTCAGCAGCATTCTCTCCCTGTGTAATGAGCACCGAGTACCTGTGACAGCTGCTGCGGGTCGTAGTGGTGTCAGCGGTGGTTCGATTCCGGTTCGTGGTGGCGTCGTCATTGACATGTGCGCCATGCAAGGTGTGGTCAGTGTCGACGAGATATCAGGAACCGTAGAAGTTCTTCCTGGAACCTTCGGGCCAGATCTTGAATCTCATCTTGCGACTTTCAACCTCACGGTTGGACACTTCCCGCAATCGTTCGACATCTCGACAGTGGGTGGATGGATCGCTTGTCGCGGCGCCGGGCAATTCTCGACTCGATTCGGAAAGATCGATGACATGGTCGTTGCACTCGAAGTGGTTCTCGCCGATGGAACGGTCGTGCGCACCAGTGATGCCCCGGCGGGCGCAGACGGTCCTGACCGCGCCAGCGTATTCATCGGCAGCGAAGGCACTCTGGGCGTCGTCACGCGAGCATGGTTGCGTGCACATCCGCGACATGAACATCAATGGCGCAGCGCGTGGAGCTTTGATTCTTTTGAAGATGGTGTGGATGCATGCCGACGAATCATCAGGGCCGGCGCAACACCAGCAGTCTTGCGCCTGTACGACGAGAAAGAGTCGCAACGATCGCACGGTGGCGATGGCGCTCGATCTTTCCTACTCGTGCTCGATAAAGCTCATGAGGCGATGGTCTCCGCCACGCGACTCATCGTTGAGCATGCATGTGCGTTATCAGCACAACGTGAAAGTGATGAACTCGTTGCCAAGTGGTTATCGCATCGAAACGACACAAGTGGCCTACAAGCACTCACCAAGAAAGGTTTTGTCATCGACACGATGGAAATAGCTGCTCCCTGGTCACGGCTGAAACAAGTACGCGACAATGTCGTCGCGGCACTTGAATCAGTGGCCGGCTGCCGACTCGCCAGTTGTCATCTCTCACACAGCTACATCGATGGCGCTTGCCTGTACTTCACCTTCGCAGCCACCCCAGGAGACGCGACATTCGATGACACATACGAAGCGTTATGGAATGAGGGTCAACGCGCTGCCTTGCGCGCCGGTGCGAATCTGTCGCATCATCATGGTGTCGGTCTCAACAGGGCGCGATTCATGGAAGAGGCGCTTGGCAACGAAATGGTCATCTTGCGCGCACTCAAGAATGCTCTTGACCCGAACAACATTTTGAACCCTGGAAAGCTCGGGCTGTGAGCGAGCATCCATCGAGCCTCGATCGCCTGGCCTTGCGCCAGGGTGCATCGGTCACATTGCTGTTCTCGGTACCTCCCACACTCATTGCGCGGTTCCTACTTGATGACAAACCGTCCTCTTCGTCATGGCCAGTGCTCCTGTCGCTCATCGCACTTTTCGGATTCGTGGTCGGAGCCGGCGTCGCTGCAAGCAAACAGAACGTCGGGCGGCCCTACACCCACGGCATGGTCGCATCAACCGGAACATTCGTGGCAGTACAAGCTGTGATTGTGCTTGTGAAGCTCGCCATCGGTGACGATGTGCGTTGGTCGCGCGTGGTGTCGTCTCTCACTCTGGCTCTGTTTGCCTCTGTCGTCGGTGGCTTGCTCGGCAGCATCGTGCAACGGAACGCACCGCACATGAGGAATGCGTTGTGACAATTCTCGTCATTGATATCGGAACAACTGGGCTACGGGCTGCGCTCGTTGACGAAAGCGGCACCATCGAGGCAAGTGCGTATCGCCACTGCGCACCAACATCCCCGGCTCCAGGTCTCGTTGAATTTGATGCAGCGACAATGTGGCAAGCGACGCTTGAGGCGTGCAGACAAATTCTCAGTGAATCAAGCACGCCAATCGTCGCCGTCGGAATCGCAAATCAGCGCGCAAGTACCGTGGCGTGGAACGCCACCACGGGCAAGCCGCTTGGCCCTGCACTCGGCTGGCAAGACCTGCGAACAATCGTGGACTGTATGACCCTTCGTGCCGAACACAGCCTTGCCTTTGCGCCGAATCAGACAGCCACAAAGGCTGCCTGGATGTTGCGCAATTATCTCGCCGATACTTCTTCGGAAGACCGCTCGAATGTACGCATTGGAACTATCGACTCATGGATCGCTTGGAATCTCACTAGTGGTTCGCACTTTGTGACCGACCACACCAATGCAGCTGTCACAGGTCTCACCACACCAGACGGATTGAATTGGCGTGACGATGTGCTTTCGAAACTCGGTATTGAGCGTCACCAACTGCCAACGATTGTTCCGTCACGCGGCATTATCGGACCAGCCACAGCGCTACCCGGTGCGCCCTTGTTGACTGCACTTGTCGGCGACCAACAAGCGTCGCTTGTCGGTCAAGGCTGTGTCACTTCGGGCCGTACCAAGATCACCTTCGGTAGCGGTGGCATGTTGGATCTCTTCGTCGGAACAACGCCATCCTCGCAGTCGACGCGTTCGTCTCACGGAACCTTTCCGATTGTCGCGCACAGCGACGCAACGTCGATTTTCTACGGCACGGAAGCAGTCATGCTTGCGGCCGGAACGAACATCGAGTGGTTAGTTCACGACATGCAACTCGTGCCCGACGCAGCCTCCACAGAAGCACTCGCTGCGACCGTCCCCTCAACCGACGGAGTTGTGTTCGTGCCGGCACCGCTCGGCCTCGGAACGCCGCACTGGGACTACGGCGCTCGTGGCACGTTGCTCGGAGTGACACGCGGAACGACGCGCGCTCACATTGTGCGAGCCGTGTTGGAGGGGGTCGCGCATCGTGGAGTTGACCTGGTGGAAGCAGCAGAGGCAGATAGTGGTCTCCATATCGATGCGTTACATATCGACGGAGGCATGAGCCGCAATCGCGTTTTCGTTCAAGCGCTCGCCGACGCAGCTCAACGCGTCGTGCATGTTGCGCCTGTGACGGAGGCCACGACGCTTGGCGCAGCCTTTCTCGCTGGCACCAGCGCAGGCGTGTGGGGCTCACTGACTGAAGCGAGCGCCGGCCTGAAACCCTCTTGGTCGTGCGAGCCGACCGGCAACGGTGGAGTATCGCGTGACGCGTGGGGCGAGGCAATCGGACGTGCTCGCGGTTGGATACCGGACCTGTCAGCACTGGACTTCTAGTGTTGGGAGGGTGCCTTGACAGGCTCAACTGACCAAGAAGGATTCCCCCGCGTGGACATTCACTCTCACAACACGACCGAGACAGCCACTGACATGTCTCGCCGTCAGATGATTCTTGCAGCGCTCACAGGTGGCGTTGTGTTGGCGACACCGGCGTTGCTCGGCACCCAAGTGCTCGCCGCCGAGTCTTCCTCCACCTCCACCCCGCCAAAGCGATCGGCAGATGACGCTGCGGGCCTGAACGCCGCCCTTGTCGCCGAACGTGGCCATGTGCTGGTGTACGCAGCGATGGAGACCGTGAATCTCCGCGAAGATGAGCGCGCAGTAGTTGTTGCGATGCGCGAACATCACCAGGCCTATGTTGACGCATTGAAGGGCTACGTCGGCTCCGCCGCCACGACCGATGCGGGAGATGCATCAGTCACACCTTCTGGCAACTTCGAATCGATGCTTCCTGCACTCGTCAAACTGGAGAAAGCAGCAGCTGCGTCGCACACCGATGCACTCCGCGTCATCAAGGGAACAGATGCCGCAGCGCTCGTTGCTTCGATCATCACCATCGAGGCGCACCACAGCGCAGCACTTGCCACTTTGGCCGAACTTCCGCTCGACGTCGTGACAGCAGGAATAACGAGATGAACATGAACACGGACCACAACACCACTTCCACCTCATCTTCCACCCCATCGTCGTTCAACCGGCGCTCCTTTCTTCGGCTGGGTGGCCTGACCGCCACTTCGGCGGTTGTGTTGGCGGCGTGTGGCGGCGAATCGCACTCCGACATTGCTCGCATCGGCCTCAGCCCAGAGACAACGGCCTTGAAGACCGAGCACGTCACCGACGAGGTGCTGTTGCGCACGGCAATGTCAGTTGAGTATCTGGCCATCGACACGTACAACGCGGTGGCAAATGCCAACGTGCTTACCGGCGATGCCGCGAAAGCACTCGACGTGGCCAAGGCATTTATTGCAGACCACACCGAGCACGCTGCAGCGCTCGAGTCGCTGATCACTGCACGAGGTGGAAAGCCATTCAAAGAGGCCAACCCTCGCATGATGTCGTTGTATGTCGAACCGGCACTCGCACTCGTCGTGGAGAGCGACACTCCGGCGGCCGACGCACTCGCCTTTGCGCATGCTCTCGAGACTTTGGCCGCTTCGACCTACCAAGGTTTTGTCGCCCAAATCAGCGAAGCGTCTCTTCGTGCCGATGCCATGGTCATCGGGGCTCAAGAGGCGCGGCACGCAACCGTTCTTGCGCAGGCCATTCGACCAGGCATCGAGGGGCTTCTGCCTGGAATCGACGACAAGGGTGCGGCATTGGTCGCAGCTGTCCCCTCAACTTTCGGAACACTTGCAGCGGTGCAAGTGGCACTCGGAAAGCCTGGCGAAAGTGGCACAAAGAATGTGTTGTCGATCGAGACTCCGAGTCTCAACTCTTTGATCTACGTCGACTGACGTCACTGGCTAACTGCAGACGCAGTACAAATCGGTCTAGGCGCTGGCGTGTACCACTCGTACACTGCCTCGTGACGGTGAGTCGTTCGGGTGGCCGCGGTGCAGAGATGCATCGAGGAAAGTCGGGACTCCAGAGAGCATGGTGCTGGCGCGAGCCAGGTCGGGGCGACCTGACGGACAGTGCAACAGAGAGGAAACCGCCGATGGACTGGCAACAGTCACAGGCAAGGCTGAAACGGTGCGGTAAGAGCGCACCAGCGCGTGGGGCGACTCACGCGGCTCGGTAAACCCCACTAGGAGCAAGGTCAAGCAGAAGGATTGGGCTGCTCGCCCGCCGCAAGGCAACCTTCGGGTAGACCGCACAGATGGATGGTCACCGCACACGGAAGTGTGCACAGAATCCCGCTTACAGAGCGACTCACCGTCACCCACCAACAACTAATTACTTCACATCGAGATGTGCGGTGTCGTTGAAACCAACAAGCGACGGACCGCGAGGGCCGATGGCAATACGCGTGATGGAACCACGGTCAAGTGCACATCTCCACGACATGTTTGTGTGTCCATTCAATGCCCACACAACAGCGCTCTTGATGGGCGACACGTGTGCAACGACCACGATGTCTTTAGTTCTTGCTTCATCGGTCAACTCATCAAGAGCAGCATGCACGCGAACATCTAGTTCAGCGAGGGTCTCGCCGTTTGGTGGACGGAAATGCGGGTCGGCATGCCATTGCGCCCATGTCTCAGCAGGCACATCAGTGAGCGCTAGTTCATCAAAAGCGCCGTAATCAAGTTCGATGAACCGCTCGTCGATGATCACATTCTGCGAGATTGCTTCAGCAGTCATACGCGCACGACGAAGCGGACTGGAGACAACACGTGCCTCGGGATACAGGTCATTGATGACGCGCGCGACACGACGTGCTTGATCTTGCCCAACGTCATCGAGAGGGTGATCGACTCTTCCTTGCAACAAGGCCTTTGCATTTGCGACCGTTCGGCCGTGGCGCACGAGAATCAGCATGTTGGTGGCTCCTGTGTGGTGGATGTTCGATTGATGCGATCGTAAAGAACACCAGATGCAATGAAGAGGCGACGATGATGTGGTTGCGCTAGTGCTGCGCGTCGCCACACCCATGCGAGCATTGCCAACCCCGCGACTTCGAGCAGCACATTGAGCAACCCGCGCTCGACACTCGGAACGCTTGCTGACTCCATCGTGAGCCCTGTAAATGGCCACCAAAACGTCTCAGTATTGGCAAATGCACCATCAAATACCAAGTGGAAGAACATCCCAATCGGCACACCGAGCAAGCTCCGTCGACGAGAAGACCCGCGTCGCCACACGGCCATCACTGCTGCAAGTGCAACGACACTCGCAGTCACCGAATGAAACACCCAGACTCCGCCTGTTGAAATGTCGATGATGTCGGGCAACAGCGCACCAACCATCAATGTTCGGTAGTCGAACTTTTCGTCACGAAACACGAACCACACTGCAATGACTGCAGTGCCGAGAAACCAAAAGAACATGAAGCACTTATCGTATGGCGTTTAGCCTGCGCCAACAGTGGTACGTACCGATGCGGGGACTCCCTTGGCACAGAGGTACACGAGGTATCTGGACGGATCAGCGCCGATGATCGGGTAGGTCGGGTCCGTCATTGTTTGCGGAACTGTCGTACCTGGGTCGACGACGCTCACCACCGGCCCCCCAAATGTGGCTGGCGGTGACGTTGCGACTGTGGTCGTTTGTCCGGGAGTAGTCGGCAAAATCGTGGTTGCCACTGTGGTCGATGAAACGGTTGTCGATGTGGTCGCTGGTACTGCTGACACCGTCGGTGGACCGGATGGAGTTGGCCAGGTGAATACTGTCTGGGTTGGTGCAAGAAGTGTTGTCGATGTCGGGACCGATGTGGTTGTCACTGAAGAAGTTGTAGACGTTGACACCGTGCCGTCGATCGGAACCACAGTGGCGATTGTTGGGCCAGTCAGTGTCCGCGGCAATGCTCCCGACACCACCCTTGCGACACAATCAGTTCCCGGAAGGTAGAGACGAACCTGATTCCGCTCGGCGAGAGACGGTGCATCCCAGTCCGCCATCGTGACATTGTTGTGCACCGGATCCATGTAGGCCTTCCAAATACGCGCGGGGAACGTGGACCCTTGCACTCGTGGAACTCCGACTGCGCGGAATTCAGGGATGTTCACCATTGGCGTATAGGCACGCGGATCTCCCACCCACACCGCAGTTGTCAATTGACGAGTCGACCCCACGAACCAGGCGTTCGTGTTTTCATCCTGAGTTCCGGTCTTTCCTGCGGATGGACGCCCGAATGCGAGCGCCGAACGCCGCGCGGTGCCAGATTCCATGACGCCTTTCAGAACTGACATCTCTGTGTCGGCAACAACCTTGGCGACGACTTGGGTGCCAGTGGCGCTGTGGCTCCACACCAAACCAGATGAGTTCTCAATTCTTTCAATGAGATACGGCTCGAACTTCAGTCCCCCGTTCGCGAGTGCTTGCATACCTGATGCCATATCCATCGGACTCAACTCGTTTGCGCCTGTGGCGAAGCTCGCGTAGGGCGAGATCTTGAAGGTGTCACGTGACAGGTAGGGCGAACCAGACAAGCGATACACCATCTGCACCAAACGTTCGAGTCCGACAATTTGTGACAGTCGCGCATAGGCACAGTTGATTGACAACCAGGTTTGTTGTTCGAGCGTTGAAATTGGTCGGCTCACACCTTGAGTGATCTTGAATGGCTCTTCCGGGAGACCCGGATTAGGAAAAGTGCACGGCAAGGTTCCGTCAATCAGGTCTTTTGGTTGGGCTCCAGCCTCCAGAGCCGCAGCAAGGATGAATACTTTGATGCTCGACCCTGTCTGACGGCGTCGAAGGGCCAAGTTCACTTCATTTCGACCAGCAGTGAACCCTGGGCCACCGACGACTGCGCGCACCGCGCCTGACGCATTGTCGACGCTCACCAATGCAGCGGTGACGCCGGTCTTGTTGGCAGGCAATTGTTTCTTGACCGCATCTTCTGCAAGCACTTGAGCCTTCGAATCAAGTGTCGTATGGACCCGAAGTCCACCGCGATACAGACGATTGAACCGTTCCTGGTACGTGGCACCAAGGATGTCGCTCTTGTTCAGCAGATAGTCACGAACCATCTCTGAGAAATATGACCGGCGAACCTGCTGCTCGGGAATGTTCTTGAGAGTCTCCGGTATTTGCCACGTGTCGTAGAAGTCCGCTGACTGCACCGAGGTGATCAGTTCGGTTTCCACCAGCCTCTCGAGCACCTGCCCGAAACGCCGGCGCGACTGCTCTGGGTTTCGAATTGGGTCATAACTAGATGGCGCACGCACGAGCCCTGCAAGAAAAGCTCCTTCGACGAGTGTCAAGTCGCGCACACGCTTGCCGAAATACACCTCTGAAGCAGCCTGAAGTCCGTATGCGTTGTTTCCGAAATACACGGTGTTCAAGTAACGCTCGATGATTTTTGACTTCGGCACTTGTTTTTCGAGCATCACCGCATAACGGGCCTGAAGAATTTTGTATCGACCGTCTCGCTCCATGCCAGCCAAGAACTCGTTCTTCACCACCTGCTGCGTGATCGTCGATGCACCTTGTCGACTGCTGCTGTATTGGAAGTTGGCAAGCGTGGCACGAACAAGCGCACGCAAGTTCACGCCCTTGTGTTCATAGAAGCCAGCATCCTCGACGGCCAACAATGCCGCGATGACGTCAACGGGCACATCTTCGATGGCCAGAGGCTGGCTGTTCTCTGATTCGAACACGCCAATCTGTACTCCGTTCACGTCCAAGATCTGCGAACGACTGGCAAGGCCTTCGAAAAGAGGCAATGAGACAGGTTCGAGGTTGTGTGAGTTCAACACTCCCCACGCTGCCGGTGCCGCACCAACAAGCGCAGCCGTCACGAAGAGCGATGACGCCACAACGACACCGATTGAGCGCACCATCCACGGACCACGTGCAAGACCCGCGCGGAGACGACCTGAGAGATCTCGAATTTTCACGGCAAAACCACGGTAGCGGCGTCACGTCGACGTCGTCGGTCACTCTCCTTGAGTCGTGCATTGGTACGGTGCATCAATGCCTTCACTGCCCCAAAAACCCTTCCGATTCGGAATACAAGCGTCGCACTCGGTTGACGGCAAGTCGTGGATCGAACTTGCGCGCAAAGCAGAAGCGAACGGATTCGATGTCCTGACGATGCCCGATCACTTCACCGAGCAGTTCGCCCCTATCCCCGCCCTCACTGCCGCTGCCGCCGTCACGTCATCACTTCGCATCGGCGCACTGGTCTTCGACAACGACTACAAACATCCCGTCGTACTTGCCAAGGAATTGGCAACCATGGATGTGCTGTCGTCCGGCCGGGTCGAAATTGGCATCGGTGCGGGCTGGATGATCACTGATTACGAGCAAGCGGGCATTGCTTACGACACACCTGGTGTGCGCGTGGATCGCTTCATCGAAGGTGTGAAAGTCATACAAGGTTGTATGGCAGATAGACCGTTTTCTTTTTCGGGCAAGCACTACACCATCACCGGTTACAACGGTCTGCCAAAGCCCGTTCAACGGCCGTGCCCTCCCATCCTCATCGGCGGTGGCGGCAAGCGTGTGCTCACCTTCGCTGCACAGAATGCCGACATCGTTGGTATCAACCCCAACCTCAAGTCAGGTGCAATCGATGGAGAAACAATCGGCCATATGTCTGCCGAATCCGTGGATGAAAAAGTCGGCATTGTCGTCGAGGCAGCCGGAGACCGGCTCGACCACATTGAAATGAACATCAGGGCATTCATCGTCAACGTCACAGAAGACCGGACCGCTGCCGTCGATGCACTCGCCGGATTCTTCAAGGCTCCGCGAGAGATGGTTGACTCAACTCCATTCGGTGCAATCGGACCTCCGAGTGCAATTGTCGAACAACTTCTTGCGCAACGCGAGCGTTGGGGCTTCAGTTACATCATCGTTGGTGGAGACGACGTCGACTCTTTTGCTCCCGTTGTCGCACAACTACGCGGCAAATAACTCGCGCGCACCCGTCACCTACGAGTACTGCAGTCAGGACAGGCCGACAATGCGACCATCATCTGTGAGGTCGATGCGATTCGCTGCCGGACTCGCACCGAGGCCTGGCATCGTGCGCATGTCGCCACAGATCGGATACACGAACCCAGCACCAACCGACGCTCGAACTTCGCGCACCGTCATAGTGTGACCCTTTGGTGCTCCGCGCAATTTGGGATCCGTACTGATCGACAGATGGGTCTTTGCGATACAGACAGGCAAAGATCCGAAGCCATTGGCTTCGTACACTTCAATCTGTCGCGACGCTTCAGCCGAGTACTCAACTTTGCCAGCGCCGTAGATTGTCGTTCCTACAGTCTCAATCTTGCTTCTCAGTGACGCATCATCTGAATACAAGAATCGAAAATCACTTGGCTCTTCGCATGCCTCGACCACTGCTCGAGCCAAATCGACGGCCCCCCGTCCTCCATCGGAGAAGTGTGTACAGACAGCAACCCTCGCGCCTAGCGAAGCTGCGATCTCAGCGATGACCCGATGTTCGCTCTCGTGGTCGGTCGGGAACGCATTGATTGCCACGACAGGTGACACGCCATGAACCTTTACATTTTCGATCTGCTGAATGAGATTCGCCGCACCCTCACGCACGTCATCTGGATTCTCTTCGAGCAGTTCTGGCGGCAATGGCTTTCCCGCCACGATGCGGTAGCGACCAGAGTGCGCCTTCAGTGCCCGCACTGTGGCAACCAGCACGGCCGCGTCAGGACGTAACCCGGACGCCCGACACTTGATGTTGAAGAATCGCTCTGCACCCATGTCTGCGCCGAACCCCGCTTCGGTGATGAGGTAGTCAGCAGCACGAATACCGATCAGGTCGGCGATGATTGATGAGTTTCCATGCGCGATGTTTCCAAACGGACCTGCATGGATAAGAACTGGAGTGTTCTCGAGTGTCTGCATGAGGTTGGGCTTCAATGCATCACGCATGATCACGGCCATTGCACCGCCCGCTTCGAGGTCATCTGCCGTCACGGCACGATCGTCTTCGGTGTAGCCGACGACGATTCGACCAAGTCGGGCACGCATGTCTTCAAGAGAAGTAGACAGCGCCAAGATGGCCATAACTTCAGACGCGGCCGTGATGTCGAACCCCGTCTGTCGAACAACTCCGTCGTCTTCGCCTCCCATACCAATCACGATGTTTCGCAGTGATCGGTCATTCACATCGAGCACACGCCTCCATGTGATGTTCTTCAACGACAGTCCGAGTTTGTTTCCTTGGTGAAGATGATTGTCGAGCATTGCCGCGAGCATGTTGTGCGCTGCGGTCACCGCGTGAAAGTCACCTGTCAAGTGAAGGTTGAGCAATTCCATCGGTACGACTTGGCTATACCCACCGCCAGCTGCACCACCTTTGATACCAAAGGTGGGACCCATCGACGGCTGTCGCAAACTGAGCACGCCGCGCTTGCCGACGTGTTTCATTGCCTGACCCAGCCCAACAGCAGTTGTCGTTTTCCCTTCGCCAAGTGGTGTCGGTGTTATAGCTGTGACAACCACGTATTTCGCACCTGGTTCTGCATCGAGTCGGGAAATTGCGGACAACTCGACCTTTGCAACATGTCGGCCATAAGGCTCAACTTCATTTTCGTGTAGCCCCAACTGCGCGGCAATGTCACCGAGCGGCGCCAACTGCGCAGCTTGGGCAATCTCAAGATCTGTCGGAAATCCCATGTGCGCTCCTCATTGATATGACTGGTTCACGGCCGAGCTCACACTCGGTCGTACAACAACAAAGTCCCATGATAGGAAGCCACCCACACTCGGTTCTTGGTCGGCTCGAAAGTGACGCCAATGGGGTGTGTCGGGGTCTTGACAGTCTGCACGACCTTCATTGACATTGCATCCACCACAGACACAGTATTCGAGTCGTAGTTCACCACATACAGTGCGGCCCCATCAGGGCTCATCGCCATCGTTCGCGGTGCATTTCCCGTCGTCACTCGGCGGAGCACCCGTCCATTCGATGCATTCACTTCAGCAACCACCGACGCGATGTTGTGCGACACGTACAGCTTCGAACCATCGGGGCTGAGCAGAATGTGGCGCGGCGTCGAGTTGGGCGAACGCCATTGTTTGACTTTCCACTTGGTCATATTGACTCGGGCAATTCGACCACCACCCATGACAGCGATGTAGGCGACAGAAGAATCGTTGGAGATTGCAATACCCCTCGGATACCGACCGACGAGTACTTGGCGCTGTTCCGTGAAAGTCGCAAGATCAACCACGCTCACCGTGGATGAACACCAATTCGACACGAGAAGTGTTTTCCCGTCGGGCGATACGGCGAGAAACTTCGGTACAGCGCCGACTCGAACGGCCGCAACCACTCGAAGTTTTGCCATGTCGATCTTGTACACATAGCTCGCGTCGTATCCGTCTGCCGCAATGCACTTGTCAAAGCCGGGCTTGTTGAACCCCGCTCCGTACATTTGATAATTCGACACATATGCAAAAGAACCATCAGGGCTGAATGCAGCCTCTACAGGAGAGCCTGTTGCCCCTCCGCTTCTCTTGAGACCCAATATGCTCATTGGTACTGCGTCGGAGATGCGTATGAGAAGACTTCCCTCCGAGTCATATGCAGTGACGCCGTGGGTGTACATCATGTTCTGTGCGATGACTACTCCCTGTGGTGATGCCACAACAGATTTAGGAGATATTCCTTCGCCGACCTTGCGCACGAGCTTCAACTTGATGGCAGGTGTCGTGGCTTGTGCCGCCGTACTTGGCGTCACTATCGCAAGACACGACAAGAAAAGACAGAAGCGAATTAGTTGTCGAGCATTGCGACGAGAACGCACCACAGTGTCACCCTAGACGCGCCGTTACGGCGTCGTGGTGGTTGTTGAAGTGGAAGTGGAAGTCGACGTACTAGAGGTTGACGTAGTTGTAGATGAGGTACTCGATGTTGACGTCGAACTGGTTGACGTCGAACTGGTTGACGACGTTGATGTCGAACTCGAAGTAGTCGTCGTGGGCACAGTTGTTGTCGTAGTTGTAGTTGTTGTAGTCGTCGTTGTGGTAGTTGTCGTCGTCGGTGGAGGTACGAATAGCGGTCCCCCCCAACCCCAGCGAATATCCATCGGAGCCCCGATAGGCGTTCCCACAGTTGAGGGAATTGCATCGAGTGCGCTACGTAACTGGAACCAGCCATCCCATGCTGCGAGTCCTGTTGAACCACATCCGGCGGCTCGCTGGGCGCATGCTGCTGTTTGAATTGTGAACGATGCCAACCGCAGCGGCTTTCCAAGCGTCACCGCTCGCGCCGCGAGCACGGCCCATTGGCGAGCCTGCGAGCCGCTCAATGTGTGTATTTGAGGCATCGCCAATACTTGCGGGCCCGCATGTGAGGACACCCACAGCACGTCGTCAAGCGTCCAGCCATTTCCACATGTCAATTTCGAGCTCACGGTTTGAGGACATGCATCTGCTGATCCGAAGTTCCACAGCCGTGTTGATGTCGATGCCACATATCCGTCGACCCATGCTCTCGCCTGCCCCGGTGGCCCCCATCCTGGTTCAAGGTCGACAGCACCTGTGATGGCCACACGAGGATCCGATATTTTTCGCGCCTCCGCAATAAGTGCCGCCCAAGCTTGGCCACCGGTGTAGCCGTTGAATGCGGTGACGGCACCTGAATTGGATGTGCCAAGTGAGACTTCCCACTTTCCAGAGCCGCACTCTGCCAAACCGCTTGCCCACGTTGCGGCAACTTTCGCCATGTCTGCGTACGGAATAACCATTCCGAAACCGGATGCTCCGGTCTTTACCTGCCGACCAAACGACAAGATGATGATGCCTTGTGGTGCAGTTTTCGCCTGGTTGCACGCCACACGCTGTGCTATCGGCATCGTGACGTCCATGGGATACACGTCACGGCCTCGCACGTAACTGCCGATGGGCACGTTCCATGACGGTGTTGACCTATCTGGGATCACACTCGGATACCACACCGCTTCTTGCGCTGTTACCGAGACGGGGTCGTACTTTGGAAGCAATGTCGTCGTTGTTGCGACCTTCTTGGGTGCAACCTTGGGAAGCGCCTTGGGCGTGGTTGTAGTGGGCACTTTTGGTTTCGCTGCTGTTGCAACTACCGGACTTGTCCATGTCGATACTTTGCCCGTCGCACGCACCGCACCGACCGTCACCGAATAGCGACTTGACGAAGCAACGACAAACTTTGGGTACACAACTTTGCTCGGAGATGCTGCAATGACTTGCCGTTGAACATTTCCAGTTCGAAGGTTCTTCACTCGTATTGAATAACGAGCGATTCGAGTGTCTTTCTTTCCAGATGCCGGAGCCTGCAGTGCGACGGTCAACGTGGAATGCGTTCGGGCAATGGCTACTGCTCGTGCGACCGATGGTGAAGGTCCGCGAGGAATCGAAACAGCAACGCCAGCGTCAACGGGAAGAATCGACGGACGCGATGCAGCCTCGACACGAACTGGGCTCAACGAGGCGACGACAAGCGACATCGCGACCACACTGACAATTCGCGACATTGGCTTGTTTGGGAGATTGCATTTGAACATGAAAAACCTTCCTCGCTCAGTCTGGCGTCATTTGGGTGCAATGTCACCGCAGCCGCGAAATGGCTGATTCTCAGGGCTTTCGAGATGTTTCCCAAGCCAAGTAGCGTCATGGCGTGGTCGAGAGAATCGTGCGTGCTCCCTCAGTTGAACGTCCGGTGATTACGCGCGCACGCTCACAAAGATCGATCGAAAACGATGGTCGAATCACCCGTGCAGCCATTTCGGTTGCCAGCAAGAACGGACTTGATGGGCTCGCACTGAGCGAGGTTGCCAAGAAAGCTCAACTCACTACAGGTGCGCTCTACGGCCGGTTCGAGGACAATGAAGATCTTTTGGTGCATCTTGTAACTGATGAAATCGCCCCAAAGTTGAAGAGCTTCCTTGACCAGGCGATGCATGAGTGTCGAGACCTGAACAACAGCACGACACTGCTTAATCATCTCTCCCTCGATACTCGCAATGATCCGTGTGTTGCGCTCGGTGTCGAGAGCCTGGTTGCAGCGCAACGAAATGATGCACTCGCAGAAATTCTCCTCCCAGAAGTCGCCAGGTGGCTTGACTCATACGGCATCAACGAAGAGGCGAACCCTGTCGACATTGCTAGGAGTGCGGTGACTCTCGCACTCATAATCGGCACTGTCATGCACCGTTTCGTGGATGACGAATTCGAACAATGGCCATTGGCACTTCCGACGCTCGCCCGCGGTATCGCAGGAGCCACTTCGTCCTCGAAATCCACCGATGCATATTCGTATTCGTCGATTTCTGCAGACACGGGAAATGCGGTGAGAGATGCCCTCATCATGACGGCTGCTGACATCATCGCGAAGGTCGGATACGACCGAACCACGGTCGCTCGCATTGCACGAAGGTCCGGTCTCACAACCGGCAGCATCTACAACGTCTACACATCGAAGCAAGACCTCATCGTGGACTCGATCGACACACTCTTGCGCCGAACGAGACAGGAAAGCCTCGACTTCGAATCCGAAGGTCTCAACAGAAAGGACCTCGGTTTTGGCTTTGCCGCCCACTTCGCCGCTGCCAACATCGCAGATCGCTACCAGTGGCACCGGTTCAGGCATGAAGCCTTCATTGCTGCTCGCACGAACAATGTCGTTCGAAGGACAATTCGCCAGGTTCACCGCGATGAGATGACTATTGCCGTGGATCTATTTAGCATCATGGACCTTCCGCTCGAGCTGATTCAGGCGATCACTGCAACATCTCAAGCGCTATCGCTCGGATTTTCATTGGTCATTCAATTGGCTCCAATGGCCACATGTGGTGATTATGAAGCAATCTCTGAGAGCTTCTATCGCGAACTCTCCGGGTTCGTTCGATCGTGAAATTTGACATTCAAGTCAACCCTGGCATCAAGCCGTGGAACGTGATTGCTGAGGCCGCACGTGCAGCAGATGATGCAGGCTTTCGTACGTTTTGGACGATGGATCACCTGCGAGGGGCGACAATGCAAGCCCCGACGATGCCAGAATGTTTCACGCAACTTGGCGCCATCGCAGCCATTACCTCGCGCATCAACATCGGTCCGCTTGTTGTCAACGTCGGAAACAGAAATGCGGGGTTACTCGCGAATGCATCGGCGACGCTTCAAGAGGTCTCAAACGGACGCCACATACTCGGACTCGGCGCAGGCGGTGGACCTAACAACGCATTCGCCATCGAGCGCACAACACTCGGCATGGTTCCCCCAGCCACGATGCGCGAGCGTCATGCTGTGCTATCTGCGGCGCTCGACCAATTCGACGCAATGTGGTCACCACAACGCGATTCGAAATTTGACACCTATCCCCTGCCCGATCCGCGACCTGAAATTGTCATAGGTGTGAACAGCGCATCGCTCGCCATGCTCGCCGGTGAGCGTGCAAACGGAGTCAACATCCGCGCTACAAGCGAGGTGTGTGACGTTGCCCTGACAACGGCGATTGAAGCGCACAAGAACTCTGGTCGTACCGACAGCTTCCATGTCAGTGTCTGGGATTTCTTCAGCGAGGATCTGCTGAGCGGAAAAGACCCTCGGTTGGACCACTGGGTTGATATCGGTGTCAACACAATCATTCTTCTGATGTTCAACGACATTGACGTGCAAGCAATCGCCCGATGTGAAAAATGGTTGCGATGAGCCACGAAGAATCTTCGACCCCACAGTCGTATCGATATCTAAAAGATGAGCGCCTGCCGGTCGAAGTACTTGTCTTCGAAGTTGCCCCAGAAGACCTCGAAGACTTTCTCGCCTTAGATCATGAGATTTGGACGCTCAAAGAGGCTTTCGGACAGGGACTACCCCATGTTCCATTCATCTCCAAAGAGGTGTGGCTGAACGACTCAAGGCCAGGTCAGGCGACTCTCGTCTTCGTGTGGGAGTCAATGGAGGCGTGGGACACAGTCGGTCAGACAGAGTTTCAAGAGGCATTGCAGGCTGAATTCGACGCACGGTTTGGTCGTCCGGTCCGGCTCGTTCGCGCGTACCACGAGCTTGCCGAGATGGGCATCCATCGCTATAGCCGCTTCGAGCGTGACGAAGAACCAACAGTCGGCTGACAATCCCGCCTCTGCAATCACTGCTCCGTTTCAGTTCCGGAGGGTCTTTCTTGCAAGACTGAGGACATGACCCTCCTCGAGACATCCACCGATGATCAACTCGCCGTCGTCGAAGCAGCACTTGACGAACTGCTTTCCGCATTCGACCCCAAGAAAGTCGATGACCGCACATTTCGTGGAGCTCGTTTCGACCACGGCCTCGCGTGGGTGAACTTCCCCAAAGGTCACGGCGGACTCGGTCTTCGTCCGAACCTCAACCGCCTGATTGAAGAGCGCTGTCGCAAGGCTGGTGCCAAAGCGCAAGATCCTGCAACGTTCTTCATCGCACTTGCCGGACCAACAATCGTCACCCACGGAAGCGAAGAAGTGAAAACCCGTTTCTTGCGGCCGATGTACACCGGCGAAGAGAAGTGGTGCCAGTTGTTCTCAGAGCCCGGCTCTGGAAGCGACTTTGCAGGCCTCGGCACCAAAGCTGTGCGTGACGGTGACGAGTGGGTGATGAACGGACAGAAGGTGTGGAACACACTTGCCCATCTCGCTGACTGGGGAATGTTGGTTGCTCGCACCGACCCTGAGCAACCAAAACACAAGGGCATGACCTATTTCGCCCTCGATATGCACGCGCCCGGCGTCGAAGTGCGCCCACTGCGCCAAATCACCGGTGAAGCAGAATTCAACGAGGTTTACATGACCGACGCGCGAGTTCCGGATGCGTATCGAATCGGTGACGTCGGTGAGGGTTGGCGCGTCGCACTCACGACGCTCATGAACGAACGCACAGCAATCGGCGGTGGCGGCGGCAACAACCCGAAGCGCAAGGGCCCCATCGACGAGGCAATCAAGATTTGGCGCGAGTTGCCATCTGACCAACAAAGCGCCGCACAACTTGATCGCCTCATGCAGTTGTACTGCAACAGTGAGGTTCTTCGCATGACGAATGCACGCGCCTCTCAGCTTGCGCGTGCAGGCAACCCAGGGCCAGAAGGCTCAATCGCAAAACTGATGTTGGCGGAGTTCAACAAGAAGGTCACAGAATTCTCGGTAGAGCTCATGGGTGCCGAGGGCATGATTGGTTATGACTTCACCTTCCGTCGTCCAGAACAGGTGTCGGTCGACGGTGCAGAGGGCGGAGTTCGCCACTCGTTCCTGCGTGCTCGTGCAAACTCAATTGAAGGTGGCACGAGTGAAATCATGCGCAACATCCTCGGAGAGCAAGTGCTTGGGCTTCCTGGTGAACCCCGCGCCGACAAAGACCAACCATGGAGCAAAGTGCCGCGCAACTAGCGCGGCCGGGGTACACAGTGCCGCGCAACTAGCGCGGCCGGGGTACACAGTGCCGCGCAACTAGCGCGGCCGGGGTACACAGTGCCGCGCAACTAGCGCGGCCGTAGGCTCACGGCGTGGCATCACTTCTGTCCTTTCCTTCCATCGTTAACGAGACCGCAGCGCGCATTGTTGCGACCGGTGCTGTCGCAATGTCACTTGCTTACGTGGCAACGGGTAACAGCTGGATTCTTCTACCGCTCACGTACGGCTTCGTAGCGCGTGTTCTCTCGGGCCCCCGATTCAGTCCGCTCGGGCTCTTGGCCACAAAGGTCATCGTGCCGAAGATGAACATCAAGCACAAGTTGTGCCCCGGCCCACCGAAGCGCTTCGCTCAAGGAATTGGTGCCGCTTTCACAATCACTGCAAGCATTCTCCTTGCACTTGACCTTGGCACCGCGTCACGCATCGTCGTTGCAATGCTTGCCGGCGCTGCAAGTCTCGAAGCATTCGCAGGGGTGTGCATCGGCTGCAAGATATTCTACGCAATGATGCGCATCGGCATTCTTCCTGAGTCTGTCTGCGAAGAGTGCAGCGACATCTCGCGTCGAATTCAGACCGTTTAACACCGACACAAACGTCACTTTTCTTCGCACAAGCGTCCCGAAGAGGTCGCCTCAACGAACAGTCCCTCCGCATCTCCACGTTCAATGGCGAGATGCCGCTACCTATCGAGACAATTCGTCTATCGAAGTCTTACGGCCGCCACGTCGGACTTCAGGATGTGACCTTGAAAGTTGATGAGGGGTCGATTGTCGGCCTGCTCGGTCCAAATGGCACAGGCAAGACAACTCTGATGCGCATGTTGATGGGGTTGATTTCGATCACATCAGGTGGACTATTGGCACGACACCGCTCACAGAAGGCCTCGATACTGGCCAAACACTTCTTTGCCTCGCGGTGACCAGCGTTCTGATCACCTCGTCGACACGCGCCTTTGAGCGACGCGACATCGCCTCGTAGTCGACCGCGAACGGCGACTACCGTTGAGCGTTGTGGCGCCGCTGAAACTTGATGTCTGGTTGGGAGCTCCACTTGACAATGCCGCAACGCGTGCTCGCGAATTGCAAGATCTAGGGGTCGATGGCATTTTCACCTTTGAAAATGCCCACGATCTGTTCTTCCCCTTGGTCGCAGCAGCGCCGGTGTGCTCACTTGACCTGATGACGAACGTTGCCATCGCCTTTCCTCGCAGCCCTCTTCACCTTGCACATGCGGCTTGGGACCTTGGACAACTGTCGCGAGGTCGCTTCAGCCTCGGCATCGGCTCACAAATTCGACCGCACATTGAGAAGCGATACGGGTCCACCTGGTCTGAGCCCGTCGAACGGATGCGTGAGTGGGTGCAAGCCACGCGCGCAATTCTCGATTCGTGGCAACACGGCACTCCGTTGCGATACGAAGGCCGGTTCACTCGCCACACTCTGATGACTCCGAACTTCAACCCGGGACCGAACCCCTACGGTGTACCGAAGGTTCTCGTCGGTGCACTTGGTCCGAAGATGACGCAGATGGCGGCAGCCGAGGCCGATGGAATTCTGATCATGCCGTTCAACTCTGCGGCTCACCTCTCCACCGTGACGCTCCCCGCGGTGCAACGCGGACTCACCTCAACCCAGCGCGATAGTTCCGAAGTCGAACTGATTGCAGAAATCATCGTGGGAATGGGACGAACCGACGAAGAACTCGAGCGTGCCAAGAACATCAAGACCCTGATGGCCTTTTACGGGTCCACTCCGTCATACAAGTCAGTGCTTGACGCAGAAGGTGCGGGTGACCTTCAACCACGACTCAACGAAATGTCGAAGCGGGGTCAATGGGCAGAGATGACCTCACTCATTTCTGATGACCTGATGGAACGCATCGGGGTCTTTGGCACGCCGAAACAATGTGCCGAACAGATCATTGCTCGTGTGGGCTCTTTCGCGTCGCGTGTCTGCGCCTACTTCCCTGCGTTCACGCCTGACGACGACCTCCTTGCTGAGTTCATCGAAGCTTTTGACGAGGTGCGTTCGCGATGACGTACCGCACCATTTTGTTCGACGTCTCGAATGGTGTCGTCACCATCACCTTGAACAGACCAGATGTGCGTAATGCCTTTGGCGATGGCATGGGTGATGAATTGTCTGACGCGTTCAGACGATGCGACGGCGACGACGACATCCGAGCTGTGGTGCTGACCGGAACCCCACCCGCATTTTGTGCCGGTGCCGACTTGTCGTCGGGCGCCGACACGTTTCGCCCGCGCGACACCTCGTCCTTCAGCTCTGAAGGCGTGTCCTTCCCGGCGTGGAAGGTTCGTAAGCCAGTGATCGCTGCTGTGAATGGTCATGCAATAGGCATCGGATTCACCATCACCCTGCACTGCGACCTACGCATCTTTGCCAAAGACGCCAAGTACGGCATTGTGCAAGCTCGTCGAGGAATGTTGGGCGATGCAATGTCGCACTGGACACTTCCGCGCATCGCCGGATTTGCAACAGCTGCCGATGTTCTTCTCACTGGCCGCACATTCGACGGTACTGAGGCGCACCGTATGGGCATCTGCGGAGAAGTGTTACCGAACAACGAAGTGCTTGAACGAGCACAGACACTCGCCCATGACATCGCCGTGAATGTGGCGCCCGCTTCAGCAGCGGCCAGCAAGGCTGCTCTGTGGCGCTCTTGGGGAATGACTGCCGAGGAGATGAACCATTTCGAAACGCACCTTCATCACAAGTTGATGGCGCTCAGTGATGCCCGCGAGGGAGTGCAAGCGTTTATCGAGAAGCGCCCTCCACGCTGGACAGGCACCCCGGATTCCCTCAATGACTAGGCAGACCTACCCTCGATTCAGCAACATGACTTGTTCAAGCGCGTTGCTCCGACGCCCGAACATTTCATGCCACTTTTTTACATTGCAGGAATCGCTTCGGCAACGGGCAGACCTCTTGCTTCATTCGCAGAAGGCTGCGCATACGGGTCACTGTCCATGACCTCGTATGTCTTACGCGACTAAGTCTTCGCGATTCAGTCGCGGTGATGCTGCAGCAACTCGATGGTGTAACCGTCTGGGTCGACGATGAATGCGACAGTCACTGGCCATCTGTCAAGCCGCTTCGGCTCCATCGTGGATCTGAAGCCTGCCGCAACAGCAGCGTCATGCACAGCGACACAGTCGTCGACATTGAAGTAGATCTTCCAGAGCGCCCAACCATGGTCAATTGGCTTCGGAGCTTCGTAGTGCTCAGCAAGCTGAAGGCGTCCACCACCTTGGTCGGCAGCAAGAACAATTTCATGTACACCTGGAATTTCGGTACGTGATTGCACTTTCAACCCGATGATGTCTGTGTAGAACTTTTCAGATGCCTCGATGCTCGAGACATTGATGCAGTACTGACCAACCGTTGTTGCCATGTGTTCCCCCTAGATATTGGTGACAGCCTCTCGCTGCACCATGACCTCTCGACAAAGACTACGTGAACTACAACTTGGAACGCGCAGCTCGTCTACCTCTCGGAAACCTTGCCGGTATTGACCACGGAGAATGCCATGACAAACTGTGCTGATGTCCAGGAGACTTCCTTCGGCGATTGCTCACCTGTACCACCAAGAGCCATGTCCCCAACGAAAAACGATGCTCGCCATGCGGGAGCGAATACTCGCGATCATTCCAACGGCAGAGGAAGTTGTGAGTTACGGAATGCCTGCCTTTCGGGTGAACGGCACAATCGTCGCCGGGCTGAAGGGTGCCAAGCACCATGTCGGTTACTACCCATTCAGCGGTTCAACCCTCTCAGGTTTTGTCAAGGAGCTGAAAGATTTCTCGACGACCAAGAGCGCGATTCACGTGCCAGTTGACGAGCCGCTGTCTCGCGCGCTCCTGAAGAAATTGATTTCTGCACGGATATCTCAATGTCCTGTCAAACAAGGAACCGTCGACGTGTCGAAGTACTCGTCTCACGATGGATATTGGCGTCGCATCGGATTGGCAGCTCCTGCACGACGGGGGCTCATCGACAACAACCTCTTTGACCTTCGCGACCTTCGGCGGCTAACTCAAGCCGAGTTTCGAAACATCCATGGAATAGGCAGTCGTGCCGAAGCAGCGGTGATATCGGAAATGAAACGTGTCGGCATCAGATTTAAAAGTGGGCGTTGAGGGACTCGAACCCCCGACATCTTCCTTGTAAGGGAAGTGCTCTAGCCAACTGAGCTAAACGCCCGAGATTTTCAACGCTACCGGCGTTACTAGCAAGACAAAAACTGGGGACGCCACCAGTGTCAGGCACACGCCTCAATCAGGTGCAATCGATGACCAAATGTGGTCCATCAAGGACCAAACACGGGTCTCCCCCGCAGTGACATCTTCTCGAAGACCGTCTGCGAGAGGTCGCCACTGTTCTTCTGGCACATTCATTCTCTCTCCGAGACGCTCAACGATGTCCGCGGTGAATTCAATATGCACTTGCAAACCCCAGGCGCGGCCCTGAGAGAACGCGACATCTGCGCAAGGAACTCTCGCGTGAACCTGACTCGTACTTGGAGCGACAATCGCATCCTCGTGCCACAGTGCCCATCTGCCCTTCAACTCGTCAAGCTCGGTGTCGAGAGGCGCATAGGAACGGTGGGTCCTACCCATCCGCTCTACCTCCCCGCCTAGTGCCTTCGCCAACACTTGTGCACCAAAGCAGATGCCGAGATACGGGCGATCAGTGGTCACCCATTCGCGCACGATGTCAATCTCTTGTTGTTGGCCAGGTGCGCAGTGACCTCGGGCAACGCTCAGCGGTGAACCCATGACGATGAGCAACTCCGCATCAGGCAAGTTGATAGATGAATCGCGCGACACGCGATGAACCTCTGCACCATGTGAATTGAGCCAAGAACCAATAGGACCTAGCTCATGAGCGACATCATCGTGCGCGAGAACAACGACGCTTCGAGGCGACTCGATCATGCGACAAAATTACTTGACAGGAATCGTGCGCCACGCTGGTGCGTTGCCAGCCCGGTCGTAAATGTACGAAGGGAAAATCACCTATCAGACCCGTAGGTACACGACATCGTCATTGGTGACATTCGAGATGGTGCACGACGCCCGATGGGATGAGCCACTGCCCTGGCTCTGGATCCACGATCCGGAGCCACCGCATCGCACGGAGAAAGGCACCGCAACTACGGACATAGTGAAAGTGAAGGGCACAGCTTTTGATGCACCCGAGGCATCGGTGCCACCTCCATCAAATTCGATACTCAACCCTTCAAGGCATCCGACGTCGCCACATGACCCACCCTTGTTTGACGTTGCAGTGAAACCCGAGGATCCAAGGTCAGAAAGTCCGAGTGACCACTCATCAAGGTTGAACGTGACGTTCACAGTGGTACGTGCAGCAGGGGCAGACGTCGTTGCCGGAGAACGCGTGGTATTCGTGCTCTGCTGAGTTCCACCATTTGTGGTCGGCTTCGTCGTTGCCTGTCCGGCGTCGTTCGCACCACTGTCTGGCGAATCTGGTGTCGTGCTCACTGAACCATCACCACCTGCCGAAGAGGACGGCGTGGTACCACCAGAAGAATTTGGAGTACCTGCAAGACCTTTACTCAACGCAACTGATGTCGAGGTTGAGGGCAAGCCGCCCTTGCTCTCTGTCTCAGTGACGGAACCATCTGCTCCGACGACTTTTTCCTTCACGGTTCCGGCACCATCATCACTTCGCTGCACATAATTGGTTCCGGCAGGAAGGCTGGGAGCACCCGCCCCGACAACTTCAACCACTGGTGCAGACGTATTGGTCGTGGTAGCGACGGGTTTTCCGTCGGCGCCCACAACCGATGCAGTGACACCATCTGGTGTTACCTCCACACTTGCTCCCTCGCCAGATGCAGTTCCGGCGTTGTCGCCCGCAGCAACGGTCACTGTGGCTGTTGCCTCGTCGACAATTGCACTGCCTTCAGTAAACAGAACGTCACCGGCTGTGCCTTGTGGAAGAGACACTTCCACCATTGCAGTCGGAGTCATTGCAAAGATCTTCGATTCTTTTGGCGCTTTCACCTTCACCTTTTTGTTCGTGACAGGAACCGTGATGACATAGTCCACGGGACTCCCCGATTGCTGCTCAACACCAGGTGACCGTAAAGGTCGCGCGATTGTTGCTCCGACAATCCCGGCCGCGGGAGACACGACGCCGTCATCTGTCTCGATGCTCCACTCAGTGTCGACACTGCGGATAAGGAACGTGGTCGACTTCACTACTTTGTCGATCGAACAAAACGGACACGAACCATTCTCACGAGTCTTCAAGGAGATGAGGTCAATGTCGCCCTTTTTCCCGCGCCATATCTTCGGGTTATTGGCAGGGTCTTTTCCGGAAAATGAAAAACTCCACTCACCCTTGGCCAAATCGACGGTGACATAACGGTCTGCACCTGGCCAGTTGGAGTCATACACCTTGATAATGGCTGTGTCTTTGTCTGGAAATTCGAGTGCGTATGGCAAAAGTGCGTGCCCACCCGTTGCGGTGTATACACCGAGTGAGTACTCGGGTGCTCCACTCGCAAAACTGATAGCAAGAGCTGCGACAATCTCCTTGAGTGACTTCTTGGCGAATGAATCTGCCTCGTCTTGAGTTTCGGGAATGAATTGTGTTGCGAAGGCGCGCAAGATGGCATGGAGGACGTCAACGTCTTTGCCGAGTGCCGATGTTTTCGGTTCTACTTTCCGAATGAATCGCGATGCTGCGAGCACGACGAGGCCCTCGCAATGACCAGAGGTGCGCGCCTGATTCACCATCCGCGCAAACGCTGCGGCCTCTGGCGTTGCGACGCAAGGTGTCGTACCCCCACGGCACACGTCGGAACCATTTCCGAACATCTCCACCAAGTCATCGGTGTTGAATTCTTCGGTGATTGTCTGCGAAGGAAAGTTTGCAAACGTGAAAGAGTCGGCGGTGACCGTTAGACCGGAAGCAACTGGTACGACTTCTAAATCAGTAGAAGACGCACCTCCACTTGAACAGCCAGCAAGTACGAGACCTGCCGCCGCGACCAACAGGCTCCAACGCTGAATTCGTATTCAGCCAAGGATAGACCTGCCGACCGAGGCGGCGGCTTCGCAATCACTTGTTTGTCATCAACCGACCTTTACAATCACTGAACGTCCGGTAATCGCGCCAGAAATATTGCTTCCTGCGGAGACGACGCAGTACGCGTTGTTCTTCGGAGCCTTGACTCTCTTGTTCTTTGACTCCAGCGTGCAGCCACCTGTCACGGAATACTTCGTCGATCCACTGGCCTTACCCACGATTGTGGTCAAGGAAACCGTTGAGCCTCGACGTACAGTCACCACTGGTTTCGTTGCAAACGAGCGTGGGGACACTGCCTTCTTCTTCCCCAGCATGCCTTCGACTGTGAACCGATACGAGAACTGTGGATTCAAGTTCTTGATGGTGCATGCGGTCTTCTTGCCTGGCGAGCAAGTGAGCGACTTACCCGACGGATACGCACGAATCTTGACGTTCTTGATTCCTGCCGGAGCTACAAAAGTCACGGTCATCGACTTGTTACCTGGCTTCAGCTTCGTCACCATCAGAGAGCGCGATGTCGAGCGTTCGATGTCGGCACGATCAAGTGAAATGGTGCCATCAGCAGCAATGCGATATCCGTAGACATTTCCAGCAGCATCTGATACTCGGCCAGAGCCGGCCGAAGTCGCTGCGCTCACAAGCGTTTCGATGATTGGTAGTGGAGCCACTGCAACGTCACCGGTCGCGAACACTGGACTGTCCGCCACAGGGGTGGTGTTGACCACTTCTGGCTCAGCAGGCACCGAACTCACTGTTTCGTTCACCTGGCTGGCGATTAGTCGGGCGTTGGCTTCGGCCGACGGGCTGACCTCGATCTTTCCGTCAGCTGAAATGCGAACCGGTCCGTACACCGGGTTCTCGCCGATCTTGAAACCTCGACCAGCCATCCATGCTCCGTCTGCATCAGCAACGAGTGCCGTCGTGCCGAGTGGGAACCCGCTGAAACCAGAGAGCACCGTGTTTGTCGAGATGTCAACGACTCGAAGTTGACGATCGCTCAAACCCGCGTACACCTTTCCACCACCGACCGAAAGCACTTCGATCTTTCCTCCGATGTCGGGGAAGCGCTTGATGACCTGACGGTTGAGGCCTTGGTGAACAAGCGGCGAATCCCCCGCTTCATAGGCGAGATACAACGAATCACCAGATGGAGCGAACGCGACTGAGTTCACACGCGACCCGCGCGCGGCCCCTGTCAAGAAGTCCGTGATTGCTCCCGCCGTTTCATCGATGACGGCCAATCCATTTCGACCAACGACCGACATCGTGGTGAAGTCACCAGCGACTGCGACCTTTGAGCCGTCGGGACTTACCGCGATTGATCGAACGGGGCCATTTGTTGACTCCCACTGACGACCCGCCAACGAGATGAATCTACGGGAGTCGACCGTAATGAAGTTCCGGTTTCCGACCCCGTTGAACCCGGTGAAAGATCCACCCACGTACAACTTGTCGCCGTTGAAAACAATGTCTTTCACTTCCGCGACGTCGAAATCTTGCGTCAATCGCACCTGCATCCGAGGGTCGTACTCACCACTTTCGAGATACCGCACAAAACTGGTCACCAAGTTGCCACCGACAGAGTCGAACTTGCCACCGACGTAGACCATTCCGTTGTCAACCGCGAGAGCGTTGACCGGCCCGTTTGGCGGGTTCGGGATCGACTGCGGGAGGATTCGGCCGTCTGGATCCGTCCGAAGAAGAGTTCCAATCGGATAACCGGCAACATTGAAATTACCTCCAACCACTAAACCGGATGACCCGACCGCGGCGCTATTAATGACACCATCAGTCTTTATGAAGCGAATGACGGTCACGACGCCCCAGCCAGATACGCGCTTCGCCATAAAGGCAAGACCGTAATGAGGTGCTCCGTTTAAAGTTGTGAAGTCACCTGCAACAAAGAGCGTGTCAGAGCTGCCATTTTTGCTGTACAGCAATGTTGACACTGTTGAATTAGCTGACCCCGCAGCTTCGATAGTCCGCGCCCCTGACGCCAGGTTTTCAACCAATGCTGCGAGTCTTTGCACGTCCAGTGTGTTGCTAGCAACTGCTCGCGTGAAATTGCCACCGAAGTACACCGTTGACACGAATCCGGTTGCACCAACAGAAATTGCGTTGACAGTTCCACCCTCAAACTTCGCCGTGGGCACCACTTTCACACCGGCGTTTTCCCAGAGCAATCGTGTGGCATTGCCTACTGCTTCTGGCTCAACTGCCGCTCCATTCGCAGCCGTCCATACGAGGCTCGAATTGAAGTCTCCTCCGATGTAAATGGCATCAGCACCAAGACTCGTTTTGTATGAGTCGATGGCGATTGCTTCGCCCCAGTTCGTTGTGCCATTGGCGTCTCGGTTGAACAGCGAAACCGACGCGGCGTGAGAGCCGTCCTTGTTCACCACGATCGCACCAGTGATGACCGCGCGGGCTACGAGAAAACTTCCAGTGACGACTAGTCCGCGAGATACCGACTCGAGCTTCACAACCTGTGGCACGGCTTCGAACCCGCGGAATGTGAGTGCGAGAGTGCCGAGTGATGCACCTGTTGTCGCGTCGACCTTCAAGATTCCGTTTGGAACAGCGGCGTACAACACTCGCGCATTGTTGTTGTCTGTTCCAACTGCGAGGTCAATCACAGGTATTCCGGCAGGAATCGCAGCCGCAAAGGATCGATCCAAGTTTCCATCAGCTCCGACATGGACGATTGACGCAGTGCGAGCGGTGCCAACAGCACCAATGAGGCCGGCCAAGTAGTAGCCGTTGTTGCCATCTGACAGCACTTTGTAGACAATCCCCGACACTCGAGGCAACACTTTCTCGGTGGATCCTAGAAAGACCTGCGTTGCACCACCCGTCACACGACCGATTGTGTTGAAGTCACCGCCGATCCAAAAATTGCCTTGTGAATCCTTGGCGATGTCTTTCACGCAACAACTGATTCCGAAGAACGGCTGTCCATCGTCTGTTGCCAGAGCGGCATTGCGTTCTGTGTCTTCCTCGACATAGACGGCCGTCTCCTGAGACTGGCCACAGGCTGTGGCAACGAGCGCCAAAGCAATACCGAGTACGAGTGCTTGAAGCTTTTTCATGGGACCCCCGAAGGTGATGTTAGTGAGGCTCTCCCAAGCAACTCGCTACCTTCTGACGAGCGGTCACTCGTCTTGGTTCCCGGGTAGGTCCCAGCGTTGACAAAAAGCAAATTGGCGATGTTCAGGGACGGCAAGACCGCTCAAACGCTGTCCCACTAGGGTCATCGGCGGGGACGGACCATCAACTTGGTCCACCTAGGAAGGGATGTCGACCATGGGCGGGTTGAAAGTAGGTGCCTTCTTCTTTGGCGGAGTTGAAATGACCGATGCCGGAGCGGGCAAGCCAGACCCGATGGATCGCTTCTTCACCAATGACCAATGCTGGGATGCGACACAGAAATATGTCGATGCGGCAATTGAGGCCGACCGCCTCGGATTCGACAGTTTCTGGACAACTGAACACCACTTCCAATACGAAGGCTACGAAGTCATTCCGAATGGCATCCTCATCTCGATGTGGATCGCTGCAAAGACCAAGAACTTGCGATTCGGGGCCATGTTCAATGTCATTCCACAATGGAACCCATTGAGACTCGCCGAAGACTTTGCGACGCTGCACAACTTGTCTGGTGGACGCGCAATACTTGGCGCAGGTCGCGGAACAGTTCCTCGCGAGATTCTCCATCTCAACAACGACAACATCTCCATTGGCTCGTACGACAATCCCGAAGCCATGCTCGACGATCAGCGCAATCGCGAGTGGTTCGAAGAAGCCATGGAAGTCATCCGCATGGCTCTGTCACAAGAGAAGTTCTCTTTCACCGGCAAATTCTTCTCATATCCAGTACCGGGCATCCCTGACCGTGGTGCAACCGTCACTCACCTGACGCTTATTCCACGCCCGATCTTTCCGTATGAAATCTGGCAACCGATCACCAGCCCCGGAACGCTCGAATATGCACCGGTGGTCGGACACAGTGCGGTGTTCTGGAACCAACATCCAACGTTCATCAAGCGTCTGTGGGATCGCTACGGCGAACTTCACGATGCGACACATGGAACGTCGTTGAAGCCGCATGAGAAGCGAATGTTCGTCGTCGCGACCCGCATTGAAGACACCTACGAAGAAGCCGTCCACACAGCGCGCGACGGACATGATGAGTTCTGGAAGTTCCTCGGGCCATACGGCTGGAGTCGCGGCTACATGGGTGCTGACGGCAAGCCGATTGGGCCGGGTCACATTCCGACACTCGATCAGTCAATTGAGAACTCGACGATTCTTCTTGGAACGCCACAACAAGTCGCCGAGCAAGTACAAAAACTGAAAGACCTTCTCGGCTTCGAATACCTGACGATCTTCCCGCATCTCATCGGCGACACCTACGACAAAGCCGTCGAGCAGATGACACGCTTCAAGGAAGAAGTCGAACCACTCATCTCCTGAAACGCACGAGCGTCGTCAGACGCGAAGTGACATCAGCGCATCAAGCAGCTTCGATGTCGTTGCGACGATCGGAGAACATCGCTCTTCAGGATTGACGTGTATCAACTCACGTCCGTCGGCCTCGCCAATGGCACATCCGGCTTCACGACAAATAAGTAGCGACGCCGCATAGTCCCACACACCATGGTCAAAAAGATCCACGTATCCGTCGAGGCCACCTCGCGCCACCAGACACAAGTCGAGCGCCGCTGCACCGAACACTCGTGCTTGACGCCAACCGCCATGACCTGATGGTGTGCCGTTGAATCCGACGATGGCGTCGGCAAGCTTCGTGCAAGATGACGAACGAATCGGCATTCCGTCACACAGTGCCCCACGGCCCCGAATAGCCGAGAAGCGAAGTTCGCTACCTGACTGCTCAGCCACCAATGCGACGCGTAAACCGTCACGGTCGACAGCGCACAATGCGGTTGCGTACCACGGAATTCCTTTGGCTGCATTCGCAGAGCCATCAAGCGGGTCGACAATCACGAGCAGATCATCACCTTCGAGTGGCCATGCCACCCGTGCTGCACCACTTTCTTCAGACAGAATTTGCACGCCGGCGGCAGTCAACATGTCAACGACGACGTCATCCACAAGAACATCGGCCGTGTACTGACCATCGCGTTCACCCGACAACGACCAGTCATCGTTTCCGTCTAGAGTGTCGGCGGCCGCATCAGCCACATCATGGAAGAACGACAGAATGTCCGAGTCGTCAGATGCGGCAGTCAGTGGGAACACGTTCAAACGGTAGTGTCGGATCGTGGCTGTCATTGACATAGCTGGTTTCGTGGCCGATCTGAAGAGCCATGCCATTGATCACGGCTTCCACGTGCATGATGAACGGCATTTTGTGGAGACATATTCGCTGCGACAGCTATGGGAAGTTGATGTCCACCCTGAAGAAGCCTGCAACGGACCCATCGATCTTCACCTCAGCCTCGAAGTGGACCCCCGCATGCTCTTTGCCTTCGAAGACGTGGTCCTCGCACTCGACGATCCCGATGCCGAAGCTCCGACTGAGCACACTTTCCCGTTGGTATTCACGTGGTCGCTTCCACCGCTGCCGGCTCCTCCGGATCTCCTCATTCTTGCCACGGAACTTGCAGGCGTTGGCGGAACAGAACTTCCGGTCGAAGTATCTGCCATCGACAGTTTTCACAGCGTCACGGACGCGCCAGAGCGAAGCCTCAATATGGTGGCTCGCGTTCCGATAACTCTCGCAAGTGTGTATCGCCCCGCCGATGAGGCGTTGTGTGCGGTGCTCGACAAGTGTCGCGATGTCAGCCTCGACTTGTTACGCCGAGCACCTGCTTGGCTGGGTGAAGACACGGGTTTCTAGGTAAGGACAGTCGGCATGCGCACTTCCGCGCAGATGCCGGTGTCGTCGGTGTGAGCGGCGCGCAATTCTGCATGGCCACCGCTGGCGGTGGCGAGTTGCTGAACGATTGCGAGACCCAAACCACTTCCACCGTCATTTTCTCGGTTCGCCCCGCGCCAGAAACGGCCAAATGCGCGTTCACGTTCCTCTTCGGTCAAACCCGGCCCTTCATCGATAACACTGATGACGACGATTGAGAGTGGGCCAGGCAGGACTCGAACCTGCGACCAAGGGATTATGAGTCCCCTGCTCTAACCAACTGAGCTACTGGCCCCCGAACAGACGGGAATGCGGAGCTCAGCTCCGACACCCTGGCTCCGGGGGTGGGGCTCGAACCCACGGCCAACGGATTAACAGTCCGTCGCTCTGCCAACTGAGCTACCCCGGAAGGACGAGGAAACGATACCAGCGCTGACCCCAGATGCCCCTGACGACGGTCAGCAACGACACATGTTTTCGCTCGTGAAGAGTCGTTGGGGTCATTCTTCGTCGAGGAATGCTCTCAAACGTCTGCTGTTGTTCGGATGGCGCATACGGGCCAGCGTCTTTTGTTCAATCTGACGGATTCGCTCGCGCGTGACACCTTCTTCTTTTGCCACATCGTCAAGCGTTCGTGGTTGACCGTCTGGAATTCCGAATCGCTTCTCGAGTATCCGACGATCACGATCTGGCAGTTGTTGCAATTCTGCACTGATTGCAGCGATCAATTGATTGCGCTCGGCTAACTCCACCGGGGCTTCGGCGCCATCAGGCACTCTGTCGGAAATGGTTCCAGAGTCTTCTTCTGAACCAAGAGGCTGATCAAGACTCACGATTGCGCTCGACAACTGCAGCAACTCTCCGACGCGTTCTGGTTCCAGAAGTGTTCGCTCAGATATCTCTTCAAATGAGGGCTCGCGTTCCAATTCGACAGTGAGTTCGCGTTGAGCCTTGGCAACTCGATTGATGAGCTCAACCACATGACTTGGAATACGAATGGTGCGACCTTGGTCCGCCATAGCGCGCATCATCGCCTGACGAATCCACCACGTCGCGTAGGTTGAGAACTTGAAGCCTTTTTCCCAGTCGTACTTCTCCGCAGCGCGCATGAGCCCGATGTTTCCCTCTTGAATGAGGTCGGCGAATTGCAACTCACGCCCTTCATAACGACGAGCAATTGAAACAACGAGCCTTAAGTTGGCCTTGATGAGGTGCTCGAGCGCCTCGTCCCCTTCGCGAGTGATTGACCGAAACTCTCGCTTCTCACGTACTCCGAGCGAAGTCGCACTTTCCATCTTTTGTTTCGCGTGTTGGCCATCGCGAATTGCCTTACCCAATCGGCGCTCGTCCTCAGCGGTGAGCAACTTCACTTGCCCAATCTCGTGCAGATACATCTTCACGGCATCACCAGCCGCAGGACCTACTTTTGCAACGGGCCGATGATCAACTGGTTCGCTGTCGTCAGGCTCGACACTCGCAATGGTGATGCCAACCTGTTTCAGCAACTTCGTGACTGAGTCCAAGATCTCCTCAGATAGCTCGACACCACGCAATACTTGGGCGACATCGTTCGGTGTCACTTCTCCGGAGTCTGATCGCGATGCGATCAGCGCAGCCCACTCACCTGCATCGACACTCGGATGCGGTGGTCCAGGCAAGGGCGCCCTGGTCACGGTTCTGGGGTTGTCCTCGCCACTAGCCATTGCAAAAGTTCTACCGCAGCCGCATCGGCTCGTTTGACATCCCCCAACGCGTCGAGGGTGATTCGCGCTTGTCGGTCACCGCGAATGTGCTCGGGATCGGTGGATGAATGGTGTGCCAATTCGCGTCGAACCGCTGCCGCAATGAGAGCACGGGCTTCGACCAGCGGGTCGGCGTCAAAGTCGACCACTGATGCACGTTCCAAAACGTCAGCTGCGTCACCTTCGACTTGCGAGAGTGCGCGAGCCACATTGCCGTTTTGTTCGACGAGCACCCGAAAAGCCACGCGGTACGAGTCCTCAGCGAACAGTTCCTCGATGAGCCATGGCGCAATGTCATCCCAGCGGTGAATGAGTAGTGCGATTGCAATGAACCCTGCGCCTTCTGTCGCTTGTTTTGCTGGGGCCGCGAAGACCACCGGTTCGCTGACGTTGCCTCGCTCGACCGCCCTGGTGAGATCACTCGCAGGCATCGAGGTGTGCGCCGCCACTTGAGCTGCATACATGCGACGCACATTGACATCGGGATGGTCGTTGATGACCGACACCGCGGCCTCTGCCGTGCGGGCACGACCCTCTGGTGTGCGCACATTTCCGGCATCGAGCACCCGCTGCACACGGAAACCAAGAAACGGTGTGGGCTCTGCAACGGCGCGTGTGAGCGCGTCAGGGTCAGACGATGCCAGGTCGCCTGGGTCTCTGCCATCTGGGAACTTGGCGACGTATACCTCGACGTCGTAGCGCTTTTCCCACTCGTAGAAGCGCGCGGCGGCGCCCTGTCCGGCTGCGTCAGCATCAAATGCCAGAACCACTTTCTTTGCGAATCGCTTCAGCATGCGGACATGATCTTCTGTCAGTGCTGTGCCACACGTTGCCACCGCCCGTGGAACGCCGGCTCGATGAAAGCCGATGACGTCGGTGTACCCCTCGCACACAATGACTTGATCTGCTTTGACAATGTCAGTCTTTGCCCAATTCACCCCATACAAGGTTCGTGACTTGGCATAGATCGGAGTCTCGGACGAGTTCTTGTACTTGGCGGGGTCGGTGGAACCAGGCAACACGCGACCACCAAACGCGACTGGGTTTCCCGACTCATCGAAAATCGGAAACATCACTCGCGCACGGAAAGAGTCCTGCATGCGACCACGCTTGTTAACAAAACCGAGTCCTACCTCGCGGAGATTGTCAGGTGACACCTTGAGCGACGTGCACAACGTGTCCCAGTCATCGGGAGCCCAACCCAGCTTGAAGTGGCGTGCGACGTCGCCAGACAATCCGCGAGCACGAAGATATTCCCGTGCCGCTCGAGCGTCTGGAGATTCGAGTAAGTTCTGGTGGTACCACTCGACCGCCGCAGACATGACCTCGAGAAGTTCGTTGCGGCGCTGACGATCGCGTCCCTTGTTGCCACCAGAGGTGTAGTGCAACTCGATGCCCACTTTTGACGCAAGCCGTTCAACAGCCGTTGCGAAATCGACGCGTTCGATTTCTTGAACAAAAGTGAACACATCGCCACCGGCGTTACACCCGAAGCACTTGTAGCGACCCGTGTCCTCACGAACGTTGAAGGACCCAGATTTTTCTGAGTGGAATGGACACAGTCCGACAAGGTTGCGACCAACCCGCCTCAACGTCACATATTCACCAACGACATCGACAATTGACGTGGCAGTGCGCACCCGCTCGACGTCTTCATCGACAATGGCCATAGAGGCCAAGACTAATGGTGTTCAACTGCTCCGTCGGCAGACGAATCGGACTTGATTGATGCAACCACCGAAACAACCAAGATGAGCGCGATGAAACCGAGCGACACCGTGATGGGAAGGTGGTACCAGTACGACGCTGCCATTTTCACGCCCACGAACACGAGAATGACTCCGAGTCCGGTCTGAAGATATTTGAATCGGTCGCGCATATCGGCAAGCAAGAAATACAACGCGCGAAGCCCCAAGATTGCAAAGGCGTTTGAAGCGAATGCGATGTACTGCTCACGCGTGACAGCCAAGACTGCTGGCACAGAGTCGATAGCGAAGATCACATCGGTGACTTCGACCAACACCAACACGGCGAGCAACGGCGTGGCCAGTCGCTTGCCGTTCTCAATGGTGAACATCTTCTGACCGTCAAGATTTTCGGTCGAAGGCACTACTCGACGGAACAACTTGATGGCCCGACTTTGACTGGGGTCGAAACCTTCGTGGTGGGTGGCTAGCAACTGAACGCCGGTGTACACCAGGAACACTCCGAACAAGATCAGAGTGATCTTGAAATTGTTGATGACAGCAACTCCGGCAAAGATGAACCCGAGACGCATGGCAAGTGCACCAAAAATGCCCCAGAACAACACGCGGTGTTGGAACTGCGGAGGCACCTTGAAGTGGCTGAAGATGATTGCCCACACGAAGACGTTGTCGACACTCAGGCTTTTTTCGATGAGGTAACCACCGAGATACTCGCCTGTAGCTGCCCCGCCGAACTCCCAAAGAATGAAGAGTGAAAACAACAAACCAACGCTGATCCACACCGCAGACTCGATCGCCGCCTCACGCGTGTGCACGACGTGGGCTTCGCGGTGAATCACCAAAATGTCGATGAGCAACAAGACGGCGAGCACCCCGAGAAGTACCGGCCAATGCCAGCCAGCGATGTCGAGGTCGACTCCCCCGCTTGACGAGTCCTTTGCTGCAAGTAGTGCTAACACGAACTACTTCGTCTCGGACTTGCCGCCGCCGATGACCGCCTGTGCGGCTGACAATCGCGCGATTGGCACGCGATATGGCGAGCAGCTGACATAGTTCAGACCTGCCGCATAGAACAGCGCGATCGACTCTGGGTCGCCGCCATGTTCTCCGCACACTCCGAGCTTCAATCCACGCTTTGCTTTGCGACCGCGCTGCGCAGCGATCTGAACAAGCTCGCCCACACCGTTTTGATCGATTGTTTCGAACGGATTGCGCTTCAAGAGGCCTGCTTCGAGATACGCCGGCATCATTCGGCTTTCAATGTCGTCTCGACTGAAACCAAAGGTCATCTGCGTGAGGTCATTGGTTCCAAAGGAGAAGAAATCTGCTACTTCGGAAAGTTCATCGGCACGCAATGCAGCACGCGGCGTTTCGATCATCGTTCCAATGGTGACCTTCGGCCGTGCGACTCTCTTGCCGCCTTTCTTTGCCTGAGGTGCCGGACAAGAGTTGACATCGGCCAACACTACCTCTACCCAGCCGCGCGCCAAAGCAAGCTCTTCACGAGTGACCGTCAGCGGAATCATGACTTCGACAACAGGCTTGTACCCCTGTGCCGCAACTTCATCTGCTGCGTCCATGAGTGCACGCACCTGCATGGCGTAGAGACCTGGCTTGATGACACCAAGACGCACACCGCGAGTACCGAGCATCGGGTTGAACTCCGCCCAGCTTTCTGCAGCCTTCAACAACGCCTGCTCTTCTGCGGTCAACCCTGTGGTTGCCTTCTTGATTTCCAACTCATCGACGCGAGGCAAGAACTCGTGTAGCGGTGGGTCGAGCAGACGCACCGTGACCGGAAGACCCGACATCTCCTTGAGAAGAGCGGCAAAGTCTTCCTTTTGAACACGGCGAAGTTCTTCTAGCGCCTTCTCTTCTTCGGCTGGCGTGTTCGCGAGAATCATGCGACGCACCACTGGCAGACGATCAGGGGCCAAGAACATGTGCTCTGTGCGACACAGGCCGATGCCCTCTGCCCCTAGTTCTCGCGCCTTGCGAGCATCTTCATCGGTGTCAGCATTGGCACGCACGTCGAGTTTGCCTTTGCGGACCTCGTCGGACCACTTCAAGATGACGTCGAATTCCTTCGGTGGCTTCGCTGCAGCCAACTTCAGTTCGCCAACGACAATGTCGCCGCTCGTACCGTCAATTGAGATGACGTCACCTTCCTTGACAACGACGTCACCCACGCTGAATTGCTTTCCGGAAATCTGAATGGCCTCAGCGCCGACGACTGCTGGCGTTCCCCATCCGCGCGCAACGACTGCCGCGTGACTCACGAGACCACCGCGAGCGGTGAGGATGCCCTTCGATGCCATCATTCCGTGAACGTCTTCCGGGCTCGTTTCACTTCGCACCAAGATGACTGCTTCGCCGCGCTCTGCGGCTGCGGCTGCATCGTCGGCAGTGAAATACACCTTGCCGACCGCAGCGCCCGGCGATGCTGCAAGTCCTTTGGCAAGCGCCTTACCCTTGTTTGCAAACTGTGGATGCAACACCTGGTCGAGATGATCGGCAGCGACGCGCATGATGGCTTCTCGCTTGGAAATCTTCCAGCCACCCTTCGGTGCTGAAGGCTTCGTCATGTCGACTGCCATCTTCAACGCTGCAGTTCCGGTGCGCTTACCAACGCGAGTTTGCAGCATCCAGAGCTTTCCTTGCTCGATGGTGAACTCGGTGTCGCACATGTCCTTGTAGTGCTTCTCGAGTCGACGGAAGATGGCCATGAGTTCGGTGTGGATTTTCGGGAAGTGCCGCTTCAGAGCATCAAGGTCTTCGGTGTTGCGGATGCCAGCAACGACGTCCTCGCCTTGCGCGTTGACCAAGAAGTCTCCGTACGGCTTGTTGTCGCCGGTTGCTGCATTTCGGGTGAAACCAACTCCGGTACCTGAGTTGTTGTCACGGTTGCCGAACACCATTGCCTGAACGTTGACGGCGGTGCCGAGTTCGTGGCTGATTTTTTCGCGCACACGGTATGCGATTGCACGTGGTCCGTTCCACGAACGGAAGACCGCCTCGATTGCACCGCGCAATTGCTTTGCCGGCTCTTGCGGAAATGGTTTACCAGTCTCTTTTGCGACGACCTCTTTGTATGCGTCACACAGTTCCTTCAACGCTGTTGCGGGAACATCGGCATCGGTCTTGGAGTTGGTGCGATGTTTCACGGCCTCGAGCGGGTGCTCGAATTTCTCTCCCTCAATACCGAGCACGATGCGTCCGTACATCGAGATGAAGCGGCGGTATGAGTCGTAGGCAAAGCGCTCGTCGCCGGTGTTCTTCGCGATTCCCAACACGCTCTTGTCATTGAGTCCCAAGTTGAGGACGGTGTCCATCATTCCGGGCATCGAGAACTTGGCGCCAGAACGCACTGAAACGAGCAGTGGATCGTTGGCATCCCCGAGCTTGCGGCCCATTTTCTTCTGGAGCGCTACGACGTGTCGCTTCACTTCGTCGTCAAGACCCTTGGGCCAGCCACCATGCATGTATGCACGACAGGCATCGGTGGAGATGGTGAAACCGTGCGGCACGGGCAACTTGAGGACACTCATCATCTCGGCCAAGTTGGCACCCTTGCCGCCGAGCAAGTCCTTTAGTTCCTTGGGCGCACGGCGGTGTTTGTGGTCAAAAGCATAGATATACGGCACAAGCCACAAGTCTAGGCGGGGACATCTGGACAGTGACCATCCGTAGGCTGGAAAGCACATGTCAGGACTATCGCTCTTTGGCTTTCCGGTTCGAGTTCGACCCGGATTCATTGTCTTCCTTGGTCTCATCGTGTTCCTGTACGGCGGAACAATCGGATTGTGGGTCGCAGCCGCAATCGGAGTCTTCACACTCGTACATGAATTGGGACACGCATTCGCTGCACGAGCAACAGGTGCGGAAGCCGCAATCTCGCTCGATTTTCTTGTTGCCTACGCGTCGTATCAACCGTCACGCGAACTCAGATGGTGGGAGCGCGCAGGTATTGCGTTGTCTGGTCCGCTCCTTCAAGTCGCCGTTGGACTCATCGTTCTCGCACTCATGCGCGTCAACCCGCTCAGCGAAACCGACATCTCATCAAGTGATGCTTCCATCGCAATCTGGTGGGCGGGCGTGGCACTCGGGCTGTTGAATCTTGTGCCCCTGCTTCCACTCGACGGCGGTGCACTCGTCGCGAGCGTGCTCGACGCTTTCTTCCCCGGAAAAGGTCGGGTGTGGATGTTGTACACGAGTTTGGTGTTGAGCGCTGGTGCCCTCGTCGTGATGTTCGCGACGGGGTCAACCGGACTTGCCCCGTTCATCATCTTCATCATGATTTTTCAATATCAATCTCTTTCTGCCGAGCGTGCACTTCAAACTGCGGCTATCTCGCCAACTGGTGACCCCGAGACTGATCTGTTTCTCGTCACATCCCTTGTGTCCAACCAGCGATATCGCGATGCTGTGGACTTTGGTCGCGCTGCCTACACCCAGTGCCCAAATGATCAGGTGGCATTACACGTGGCTCGGGCCTCCACCTTGCTCGGCGATGATCACTCTGCAGTTGCTTGGTTGAGAGCCGGACTCAGGTCAACATTGTCACAGGAGCGATTCCGAGAAGCGGTCAGGTCGAACCCAGAGCTCGCCCACTTCAGCACCGCGCTTGACACGCACTAACGCATTTAACGTTCCACGCGACGAGACAATACCTACTTCTTTGCCATCGACAATGGCAGCTGACCCCACATCGCCCACTTCGCTGGCCGGCACGACAACCACCTGAACCGGTGCAGATGACCCACGCGAGTCCATACGTTCAACGAGCTCTTGACCTGGATAGCAACCTTTGGAAAAACTCACCGCCACACGAAGAACACCCGTCGTTGCGGGAAGATCACCGACTTCGATATCTCGTCCGACAACTGGCCACCCGGCATCAACACGACGCACGTCATAGTCAGACTGCGACATTGCAGTACCAATGACCGGCAAGGTTGCAGACTCACCGATGATGTCGACATCGTCGACCCCACCCCACCATCGAGACGCAATGCTGGCAACGCCACCACACGCAACATTTGCGCCAGTTCCGAAATAACTTCGAACGATCCACTCACTGCGACGCATCGCAACTTTTGAACGGAGAACGAATTTCTTCAGCCGTGCGATGACGGCGTCACCCAAGCCGCTGTCGGTGTCCAGCGTGAACACTGTGTCGACATGGCGCGTAACCCGCAACAATGCGACCACATGACCAGTCGGCTCAAGCAACAACGAATACGCACTCGATCCGACTGCGAGTGTCTTTAGGTCTTGCGCCAATTGCGAGTGCAGGAACTCTGCCGCATCATCACCCTGCACCAACACGACATCCCGAGGAGCGTCGCACCACGCAAGTGAATCAACTTGTAAACCAGGCATGTGGTGCACCTATGCCGTGGTACCCGCAGAGCGGCGCCGCGCGGTCATGCGCCGCGCGGCCGGCACGGTGGCGAGCAGTGCCGCCGCCTTATTGCGGCACTCAAGCTCTTCGTCGGCCGGATCACTGTCAGCCACGATGCCAGCCCCCGCCTGGAGAGTTGCACCTTTCGCCGACACGAACATCGTGCGAATAGCAATAGCGGTGTCGAGGTTGCCGGCAAAATCTACATATCCGACGACACCGGCATAGGGGCCACGTTTGACCGGCTCGAGATCATCGATGATCTCCATCGCACGCACCTTTGGTGCACCACTCACCGTTCCGGCGGGCAATGTGGCCCTCAATACGTCGATTGGCCCCAGACCATCGAGCAATTCGCCCGACACCTGTGATGTGAGGTGCATGACGTGGCTGTAGCGCTCGAGTGTCATCAATTCATCGACATGAACCGTGCCGTACTTTGCAACTCTTCCCACATCGTTACGTGCCAAGTCGACCAACATGACATGTTCTGCGCGTTCTTTCGGATTCTCACGAAGTTCAGCAGCGAGTCGACGGTCGTGTTCATCGTCGCGACCGCGCTTCCGGGTGCCCGCAATCGGCCGTGAGATGACGCGACGTGCTTGCACCTGCACCATCGGTTCTGGTGAACCTCCAACAATGGTGAGGTCGGGCTGTCGAACGAAATACATGTACGGGCTCGGGTTCACCTGACGAAGAACGCGATACACATCGAACGGGTCGGCTTCTAAGTCGATGGAAAAGCGTTGCGACAACACCACTTGGAAAATGTCGCCTGCACGCACGTGCTCCTTCGCAACCTCGACAGCTCTTTCATAGGCGCCATCGGGCATGGATGACCGCATGGATGGCAGTTTCTCGCCGGGCGCTGGAGGCTCGACTGCGACATAGCCAAGTGGCTTCGACAGGTCGGCAACTGCACGGTGCACGCGCTCGACCGCTGCCTCATATGCCTTGTCGACCTCTGCGCCATCGAGTCCTGCGACCAGCACACTTTCGAGCATGTACACACGCTGTCGCCAGTGGTCGAATGCCGCAAGCGACCCGATGATGCTGACGGAAGCGTCAGGAATGTCGCGATGGTCGGAGGGAACATTCGGAAGATGCTCAACCTCACGAATGACGTCATAACCAAGGTGCCCCATGAGCCCGCCTTGAAGCGGCGGCAGATCGTCAAAGTGTGGAGCCCGATACACGCGCAACAGCTCTTCCATCGCAGCCAGAATTCCCTGGTCAAGGGGTACCGACTCTGGCACTGATCCTTGAGTGGTAATTCGACCGTGTAGAAGTGTCAGTGTTCCTCGCGGATGTCGGCCGACAAATGAAAACCGACTCCACCGTTCACCGTGTTCGACTGATTCGAGCAAGAAGCCGTCACCCTCGCCCACCAATTTCACGAATGCCGCAAGCGGTGTTTCAAGGTCGGCAAGGACTTCGGTCCATACGGGCACCACGGTGTGCGTGTGCGCAAGTGCACGGAATTCTTCGAGCGATGGCTTGATGGTGAGATCATGCAGATCTTTCATGACACCACGTCAGTCACTTCGTGCCAAATGGCTGGAAAAAACAACTGCGTTCGCCGGTGTGACACGCACCTTTTCCTTCTTGGTCGACGACAAAAAGCAATGTGTCACCGTCGCAGTCGTAGAACGCCTCACGAACGTATTGGCCGTTACCACTGGTGTCACCTTTACGCCACAATTCTTGGCGGCTGCGACTCCAGTACACCATGCGACCTTCAGCAAAAGTCATGGACAACGACTCGCGGTTCATCCAGGCCATCATCAGCACTTGCCCAGTTTCAGCACACTGTGCAATTGCGGGAACAAGACCCTCGGCGTTGAACTTCACAGAGGACATCTGGTCGGCACTTGGCACGATGACTCGTCCTTGAGCTGTCATCAGAGATACAACCCTGTGCTCGCTTCGATTCGACTTGCCGCAACCGCATGAAGATCGCGCTCACGCAACATGATGTAGTCGTCGCCACCGACCTCGACTTCATATCGATCGTCAGGGCTGAACAACACACGATCACCCACTTCGGCAGATCGCACGTTTGCACCGAGTGCAACCACTTCAGCCCATACCAACCGCTTGCTTATTTGGGCAGTTGCAGGAATGAGAATGCCACCGCTGGAGCGACGCTCTCCCTCGTTCTGTGGAATGCGCACCAGCAATCGGTCGTTCAACATCTTGATGGGAAGCTTCTCGTCACCGCCTGACACGCCCTGCACGGTACCGTCAAGGCGGTGCGTGTGGAAACCGTTTCTCTGCAGACACTCGATGGACTCGTGCTTGAAGCCGACCTCGTGCGCACAAATGAGGCAATAGCGACGGTGAGCACGACGGTGAAGGTGCCGAGCGTCTCGATGTCGCAGCGGCAATTGCCTTTCTCTCGATGGTGGCCCCCGATGCGCCGATGGTGGTCGCGGGCTATTCCTTCGGGGCTGCCACCTGTCTCAACGTGAGCGACCCACGTGCACTTTGTTGGGTTGCCGTCGCACCACCTGTGTCAATGATCGCCGGAGAATGTGTGGCTCGTGGGGATCATCGAATCTCGCACGTATTGATGCCAGCACACGACCAATTCACATCGCTCGAGGCTTCACGCAATGAGTTTTCTCGCTGGAAAAATGTCGACCTTCAGATTGCGCAAACCGCTGATCACTTCATGGCTGGTCAAACAGACGAGCTGGACGCACTCGTACACCGTGTGCAGTCATCGCTCGCTTAGCGTCACTGATGGTGTGCTCACCAAAGTGAAATATCGACGCTGCAAGAACTCCGGTAGCACCACCTTCAAGTACGCCTTCAACCAGATGATCAAGCGATCCGACTCCGCCGCTCGCAATCATTGGCACGGACACGGCGTCAGACACCGCACGCGTCAGTTCTAGGTCGAAACCCTCGCGTGTGCCATCTCGGTCCATCGAAGTGAGGAGTATTTCCCCTGCACCACGACCCACCGCTTCGACCGCCCACTCGACCGCGTCGCGCGGTGTGGGTGTGCGGCCACCGTGGAGATACACCTGCCACCTACCGGTATTCACATCGCGTTTTGCATCAATGGCACACACCACGCATTGCGCACCGAATTCATCAGCAATCTCTGAAATCAGTTCTGGTCGCTCGACTGCCGAGGTGTTGACGCTGACTTTGTCGGCGCCAGCCCGTAACAACGCACGTGCGTGGGCGAGTTCTCTGATTCCGCCACCGACGGTGAATGGAATGAAAACTTGCTCTGCAGTTCGCGAGACGACATCAACCATGGTGTCACGCCCATCTGAAGATGCGGTGATGTCGAGAAACACCAACTCATCAGCACCCTCACGGTCATAACGAGCAGCCAACTCGACAGGGTCGCCCGCATCGCGCAAGTCAACGAAGTTCACGCCTTTGACGACTCGACCATTCGTGACATCAAGGCATGGGATGACGCGCACAACCACGTCAGATGAACGTGCTGACATGTTCACTTCAGTGCCACCAATGCTTGGCTCACCGTGAAACGACCCTCGTAAATCGCCTTACCGGTGATGACGCCAGCAATCACGTTGGTTGCCCGCAACGCGACAAGATCGTCGATGCTCGCAACGCCACCGCTTGCGATGATCGGCGTGCTCGTGACTTCGGTCAAGGCGACAAGGCCGTCGATATCGGGCCCCATCAACATGCCATCGCGGGAAATGTCAGTGACAACGAAAGCCGCTGCATCGGGGAACAGTGCGACGCACTCGTCGATACGACGACCGCCACTTCGTGTCCAACCGTCAACTGAAACCTCGCCACCGCGATGATCGAGGCCGACCGCAACAGGCACAATTTGTGCAACTTCGGTCACCAATTGGGGCGTCGCGATCGCAGCAGAGCCCATCACCACTCGCGACACTCCTCGACGGGCTAGCTCTCGTGCATCGGCAACGCTGCGAACGCCTCCTCCAACTTGGACCCTCGCCGCACCTTCAGCAACATGTGCGATGCCTTCGATGACATCTCGGTTGGTTCCGACGCCAGACTTGGCGGCATCGAGATCAACCACGTGTATCCACTTCGCACCAGCGTCGACAAAATCGCGAGCGATGTTCACCGGGTCGTCGCCATACACGGTTTCGTCTTCGTATTTTCCTTGGGTCAGTCGAACGACACGTCCGCCACGCACATCGATTGCTGGATACAAGTCGATGTTTGTAGTCATCGTGGAACCCCCTCGACAAAATTCGACAGGATCCGCAAACCCGTTGCAGCAGATTTCTCAGGATGAAACTGGAGTGCAGCAACATTTCCTGATCGAAAAGCCACAGGCAACTCTGCACCGTAATTGGTGGTTGCAATCACGGATTGCGAGTCAGATGGATGTCCGGCGAGCGAGTGAACGAAATATACCCAGGCGTCATCGTCGAGTCCGTCGAACATTGGGTCCGATGTCTTCACGTGCAACTGATTCCACTGCATGTGCGGGCGCGGTACGCCCGTTGGAATCCACTCCACACGTCCCGGGATGACGGACAGACCCTTGGCGGTGTCATCCTCATCACTTCCATCGAACAACATCTGCATTCCCACACAGATTCCGAGAAATGGTCGACCAGAAGCCGCCGCCTGATGAACAGCATCTTCAAGTCCTGCCGACCGAAGCGCCCGCATGCACGCACCAAAGGCTCCGACGCCCGGCAACACAACCGCATCGGCCGCGTCAATGTCTGTGACGTTGTTCGTCAAGTGCGCACGAGCGCCGACGTGCTCCAAGGCTTTCTGTGCAGAACGCAGATTGCCGATGCCGTAATCGATGACCGCAACACGCGGCTGGTCGGTCACGAAAGGACGCCCTTGGTGGAGGGCACTCCTTCTGACTCGACACGAACTGCGTCGCGTAGACACCGTGCGAGACCTTTGAAACTTGCTTCCACGATGTGATGCACGTTCTTTCCGTCAGTCAAATTGACATGCAACGTCATCCCTGCTGCCGTTGCGAACGAGGACACAGCATGCTCAGCAAGCGAAGGGTCAAACGGTGGATCACCAAGCGGAAGACACTCAGGGAGTGGAACGTTCCAAGACACAAAGGGGCGACCAGACAGATCCAAAGCAACTGACACAAGTGCTTCGTCAAGTGGAAACGAACCGGAGGCGAATCGTCTGATTCCTTGCTTGTCACCTAAGGCTTGCTTGAACGCTTCTCCCACCGTGATCGCAACGTCCTCGACCGTGTGATGCGTGTCGATATGGAGATCACCTTTGGCCTGCACCTGCAGATTGAAACCGCCGTGTCGCGCGAGCTGGTCCAACATGTGGTCGTAAAACGGAATACCGGTCGACACATCAGATCTACCTTGACCATCGATGTCGAGCGCGACTGTGATGGACGTCTCTTTCGTAGTCCGTTCAATGCGGGCGGTGCGGGCCATGTTCCTATTCTGACTGCTCGAGCGCCTGCTTCAACGCCTCAATAAACGCCGAATTCTCGTCTTCGGTGCCAACTGTGACCCGAAGGCAATCCTCGACTCCCGACCAACTGCTGCAGTCCCGCACCAGCACTCCCCGATCCACCAATCGCTGCCACGTGGCATGACCGCCGATCTGGCGCGGTTTGAACAACACAAAATTGGCACCACTTGGCCATGTGTCGACGTCCAGCCGAGAGAGTGCCTCGGTGATTCGACCCCGTTCAGCCACGATGCGCGCCACACGGTCATTCATCTCGTCGACATAACCGAGCGCAGCAAGACCTGCTGCTTGCTTGAACGAATCGAGGTGATATGGCAAGACAACTGCATGCAACATGTCGACGATCTCGGGGGGCGCGATGACGTAGCCGAGACGAAGACCTGCAAGTGACCACGTTTTCGAAAACGTTCTGCTGACCACGACATTTCCACCAGATGTGCTCGCCAACTCAACCGCAGAGCGCTCGGAAAACTCGGCATAGGCCTCATCGATAATGACGAGCCCTGAGGAAATGTCAGCGAGCAATTCGATGTTGCCCCACGCTTCGACACGACCAGTGGGATTGTTCGGAGAGCACAAGAACGTCACGTTCGGAGAATGTTCGCTGACGACGCGTTGAATTTCTTCCGATGACAGCGTGTAGTCAGACGACCGACGACCAGCAACCACAGTCGCGCCTGAAATTCGCGCGAGGTGCGCATGCAACTGGTATGTCGGCTCAAACACCGCCACGGTTCTTTTCGCTCCGGCGTACGACAACAACAGTGTCTGCAACACTTCGTTCGACCCGTTCGCCACGAACACCGAGGACATGTCGACACCGTGACGAGTAGCGATGGCTCCGCGAAGGGCGTGTGCCTCTCGATCCGGATAGCGATTCCAATCAATAGAGGCGACCAAGCGTGCTACCTCCGCCCGCCAGCCTTGGGGCGGAGGAAATGGCGACTCGTTGGTGTTGAGTCGCACAGGTACCTCGACTTGAGCCGAGTGGTATTTCGACAACGCAGAAATATCTGAGCGAGGCGGTACAGGTGCCGAGCGAGCCACGGTCACAACTTAGCGATGAGACCGAAGCACGCCGTCGATGTTTTTGTCAACGGGCGAGACGTTGTGCCCGCAACACCAGCCGATGCGCTGTCAACAACGCTCGCTCGGCCTCGTAGATCGCAGACACAAGGTCCTCATGGTTCCCTTCCATCGACGTCGCTAAATCGGCCATACGGTCGCGATAACGGGCCACGGCTTCGGCTGCAGCTCCGAGTTCAGCATTCATCGACTCGAGTGAGCTACTCATTGGCGCTTGCTCGATCTCATTTGCGCTTGCTCGATTTCGTTCCGTTCATCGCCACTTTGTCGCGCGTCGGCAAGTTTGACGAGGGGCAGATGTCCTGCAACTCACAATCGTGACACCGCGGCTTACGGGCATCGCACACACGTCGGCCGTGCAAGATGAGACGAAGGCTGAATTTCCCCCACTCCTCGGGAGGAAGGTGCGAGTTCAGTACAGCTTCTACTTTCACAGGGTCTTCTTCGGTGGTGAGACCAAGTCGACGCGACAGGCGACCAACGTGAGTGTCAACGGCAAGCCCAGGAAGATCAAACACCACGCTGCGCAACACATTTCCTGTCTTTCGACCAACACCTGGCAACGTGACGAGATCTTCGAGCTCCGTGGGAACTTCACCGTCGAAACGGTCGACGACATTGCGTGCCATACCGATGAGATTTCGTGCCTTGGTTTGGTAGAAGCCGGTTGACCGCACCAGTTCTTCGACATCAGTCGGGTTAGCGCCCGCGAGATCCGCTGCTGTCGGATACTTCGCAAAGAGTGCTGGTGTCACCATGTTGACGCGCGCGTCGGTGCACTGCGCAGAAAGAATTGTCGCAGACAGCAATTCGAACGCATTGCGATGTTCGAGTTCGCACTCGGCTGCTGGGTACAAAGTGGCAAGTCTCTTGGCGACTTCACGTGACCGTGCTGCAGGCGTTCGGGGCTTTCCCACGGCGCGAGGGTACCCTGCACTCGTGCCTTCCTTCGACATCAAGCGAAGAATGAATGATGACGACATCGCACAGGTGTCTGAGTTGCTCGAGGCCGCCGAACGCGCCGACGGCTCCCGACCGCTGAGCGATCATTTGTGGCTCGACCTACGCATGGGAGGTCGCGAGGGTTTTGCTGGATTCATTGCGACCGAAGAGGGGCACGAACACATCATCGGCTACAGCCAAATTTCTCGTGGCAACGAATCCTGGCTGGTCGACCTCGTTGTACATCCTCATCATCGCTACGACACCGCTTTGTTGGGTCCACAGCTCATGAAAATCGCGCTCGACACGGTGGCCTCTGAAGGTGGTGGCCACGTGCACTGGTGGGTGTTCGAGCCAACGCAATTTCATCACTCGCTCGCGACAACTTTTGACTTGCGCGAAGGACGCACCCTGCTGCAATTGCGTCGACCGCTACCACTTGAGCCCGACCTTGCACGTCTGGGTAACGACTTACACACCACGACGTTTGTGCGCACCCGCGACGAAGAAGCATGGCTCAATGTCAATAACGCCGCTTTCGCCCGACATCCCGAGCAAGGTGGCTGGAACATCGACACGTTGCGCTCGCGTTATGCCGAGGTCTGGTTCAACGACGACAGCATTCGCCTTCACACCATTGACGAAAAACTCGCCGGATTCTGCTGGACGAAGATCCATCCGGGGTCGTCTCCGACCATGGGCGAGATCTACGTGATTGCGGTGCATCCTGACTTTGTGGGCCGAGGCCTGGGCACTGCGCTCACATCTGCTGGTCTCAACCACATGGCTGAACACGGTGCACAGGTGGCGATGTTGTTCGTCGACGAAGACAATGAAGCTGCGATGTCGTCCTATGAACGACTCGGGTTCACCCGTCATCATCGCGAGCGTGCATTCGTCGGTGACGTGCCCTCTAGCCTGAACATATGACAGACACCGCATCTGCGACAACCTCATCGGCCCTTCCGCGTTGGTCCGTTGCCGACGTGCACGAATCCTTTGACTCTCGAACTTTCAAGGCAGCGTTTGAATCGTTCGCTGCCGACGTCTCCCGCCTTGAAGCTGTCTTTGATGAATCGAACGTGCGCAAGGTCGACCGCTCCATCGAACCATCAGACGGAAAGATTGCTGACGATGTCATCTCCCATTACAACCGTGTCATGGATGCGGGAGAAGTGTTGGGTGCTTACATCTACGCCACAGTGTCCACTGATTCACGAGATGAAAGCGCGCAAGGCCTCCTCAGCGAAATAGAAGTTCTCGATGCTCGTACGTCTCCCTTGCTTGCTCGCCTCGCCGAATGGGTGAAGTCACTCGGAGTCGATGAACTTTCAGCACTCAGCACCGAGGCTGCGGAACACGTCGGCCCACTTCTGCGACTCGCCGAGCGCACCGCCCACCAAATGCCTGAAGAACTTGAAGGGCTCTACGCCGAGCTCTCCACCACTGGCTCGTCATCGTGGGGACGGCTTCAGGCAGATGTCACTTCGCAACTGACTGGCACCATCGTTCGTCCAGACGGATCGAGCGACACCTTGCCCATGCCCGCCATTCGTGGACTTGCATCGCACCCCGACGAACACTTACGTCGCGCCGCATACGAAGCCGAGATGGTCGCATGGCCATCTGTCGCCGTGGCCTGTGCCGCAGCGATGAACAGCATCAAGGGCGAAGCAAATGTCATCAATGCACGACGTCATTGGGGCTCTCCACTTGATGCGTCATTGTTCGCGAACAGCGTGAGTCGCAAGACTTTCGAGTCGATGCAAAAAGCTGTCACTGATTCGTTGCCCGACTTCCGTCGTTGGATGAAGGCCAAAGCTGCAGCTCACAACAACACCAACGCGCTCCCCTGGTGGAACCTCGTGGCGCCACTACCGAACGTGTCGTCGTCGGTGACCTGGGATGAAGGCATAGCTCTCGTCAGATCAGCATTCGCCGAATACAGCGATAACTTGGCGGGCCTCGTCGACCGATCACTCGCTGAAAATTGGATTGATGCCGAACCCCGTGAAGGAAAAGTTGGCGGCGCGTTCTGCATGTCGTTTGTCGACGATCGCTCGCTCGTGTTGCTGAACTGGACCGGCAGCACGGAAAGTGCCCAAACCACGGCGCATGAATTGGGTCACGCGTACCACAACACCCAGTTGGCACAGCGCACGGCGTTGCAGAAACGACTGCCGATGGCGCTCGCAGAAACTGCGAGCATCTTCTGCGAGACATTGGTGGTCGAGGCCGGTCTGCGCAAACTGGAAGGGCGCGAGAGACTCGCTCTGCTTGATGTCGACTTGGCCGGATCAAACCAAGTCGTTGTCGACATCCACAGTCGTTTTCTATTCGAGACCGAAGTATTCGCTCGCCGCCAACGCCGCAGCCTCGGAGTATCAGAATTGAACGAGTTGATGCTCGAGTCACAGCAATCGGCCTACGGCGATGGTCTCGACCAAACCACGGCACATCCCCACATGTGGGTGCTGAAGCCGCACTATTACGGCAGCCACTTCTACAACTGGCCGTACACCTACGGTCTCTTGTTCGGCCTCGGCTTGTATTCGCAGTACACGAGAGATCCCGAGCGTTTCCGCCACGGATACGACACCTTGCTGTCACGTGCGGGCATGGACACCGCCGAACAACTTGGCCAAGCGTTCGGCCTCGATGTCACGAGTGAAGCATTTTGGACGGCCAGCCTTGATGTCATCCGACAGCGCATAGACAACTATGTCGCCTTGGCGACAACTCTCTGATCAACCTCCCATCGATGACTTCTCTCTACGACGCCACGCGTGCCGATTTCGAAATCGCTTTTGTTGACGCTCCGAGATACCGCATCGACCAATTATGGAACGGTCTCTACACGCAGTTTCTCGAACCACACGACATCACCACTCTTCCGGCCGCAGCGCGTGCGCAACTCGAGACGTCGTTTCAACCAGCGCTCGAACCAACTGTCCGCACGGTCGCCGATGATGGCAAGACCATCAAGTTCTTATGGCGCCTTGCGGACGGTGGGCACCCCATCGAGACGGTGCTCATGTATTACGACGATCGTGCAACTGTCTGTGTGAGCACCCAGGCCGGATGTGCCATGGCATGTGGCTTCTGTGCCACCGGACAAGCAGGGTTCAATCGTCATCTCACCGCTGGTGAAATCATTGAACAAGTCGCACGCGCCTGCCGCGAAGCACGCAGCCTCGATCGTCGCGTCGACAACATCGTTTTCATGGGCATGGGTGAACCGTTGGCAAATGAGCCAGCCGTGTGGGCCGCGGTTGAACGCATTCACGGCGACATCGGAATCTCCGCACGTCACTTGACCATCAGCACTGTCGGAATCGTGCCCGGCATTCGCACTCTCGCTTCGCGTCCTTTGCCTGTCAACCTTGCTGTGTCGCTTCACGCCGCGCGCAACGAGCTTCGAGATGAACTGGTACCGATCAACAAGCGCTACCCCATCGAAGAACTGCTTGATGCGTGCCGTGACTACTTGAAAGTGAAGAACCGCCGTATCAGTTTCGAATGGGCGCTCATTGAAGGCGTGAACGACACCATGAGAGATGCCAAAGAACTTCACGCCCTGTGTCGACAACTGACACCGACTGCTCACGTGAATCTCATTCCCCTGAACCCCACGCCGGGTTGGCCCACCAAGGGAAGCAGCCGAAACCGAGTACACGTGTTTCGCGACACGCTTCTCGAGTTCGGCACCAATGTGACGATCCGGTCAAATCGCGGAACAGACATTGCGGCGGCATGCGGACAACTTGCCGCAGGTCAACCAGTGCGCATCACACCAGCAGCACCAAGCCGCTCAGCGCGCGACTCTTCACACAACTGAGCCGGCTTCGCCCATCTCATCGTCGACATACGACGGGTTGGCGACAGCCAACTTGTCGCAGATTGACTCGAACACCAATGCGCGAACTTCATCTTGTCTCTGCTCGAATTCGCCGTCTCTAATTCGTCGTGCCAACTCGTGGTCATCGGCGCAGCCAAGTTGTGTCAGTCGCTCCCGATGCCTGATGGCCTGGTCAGGTCCGAGAGCAATCTCACGCTCAACCATCGACAACACGTTGACAGCCACTCGAGTATGGAATCGCGTGCTTGATGAACGACCATCGAAAGTCTCGCGCTCCAACCATTCACGAACGGCAGTGAGAAGTTCTCCGGCGTTTGGAGCGTCGTGTGGTGCGGCCACTACCAACGTCCTTCCAGCAGACGAAACGCGTCGTACTCGGTTTCACAGACGCGCCTTCCAATTGCCGCCAATTCATGGCTGCGCGTCATACCGGTCATGTGCGCCGTCATCTGCATGATGCAAATGACACCCCAACGAAGCGTTCCGAACACTTCCCACCAACGCACCACATCTGCATCTGGGCGCACGCCAGAGGCCTGTTCGTACGCCTCGAAGAGCTCCTTGTACGAACCGATTCCGGCAACTGGTGCTTGAGAACCGAAGCGCCACGCTCGCACGCACAGCCATCCGAGATCTTCCATCGGGTCTCCGACATGTGCCAATTCCCAGTCGAGCACTGCTCGTAGTCCACCCTCGTCGACGAGCACATTTCCCAATCGGAGGTCTCCGTGAACAATTGACTGCCTGGCCGATGGGGGACGATGTTCACGCAGCCAACGAATGACAAGCTCGAATGCGGGGTGCGGTTGACCCAAGTCACGCAACAACTTCTCGTACATCGTGAGTGGATCCGAAGCATCAAGCCCTGGCACAGCTTCGATGGGCAATGAGTGAAGACGGGCAAGAGTGTCTGCCACATCTGTAACGAATGTCGACCGTGCCCGCGCAAATGCACCGTCGCGCAGAATTCGTCGCGCAATCGTCTCGCCGTCGATGAAACGCACCACCATGAACGGACGCTCAAGTTCATCTGAGCGAGAACCATCGATCACCACCTCAGGGACCGGTACTCCAGCTCCGTGGGCTGCGCGCAGCAGCGCAGGTTCATGGCGCAGGCGCCCCACTCCCCCTGACCTCTCTCGTTGGAGAATGAGTTTCTGGTCCCTCGCGACAAACGACCAGGTCTCTCGAGACGCACCAGCAGTGAGACGGGTGAGATCAGAGATGTATTCGACGCCCATCACGTGAGCAAGGTTTCGCTCAAGAGCATCTTGCGACGTCGACATCGGCACACTTTGCCACGAGTGCACACATCTTGCGACTACCGTCGCGATGGTGACTCGCAACGACCCGGCCACAGCAGTCCTTTCCCTTCACGCAGTGAGTGTGCTGCACAGCGGTCGGCCTGTCGTCGACAGCATCTCACTTGATCTTCTGCCTGGAGAGCGCTGGGTGATTCTCGGGCCAAATGGCTGCGGGAAGACGACCTTGCTTCGAGTCTTGTCGCTCTACCTTCACCCCACCACCGGGGTCATCGCCTTTCGAGGGATACCCCTTGGCAACTTCGATGTTCGAAGTGTGCGCAGTCGCATTGCGTATTCATCGGCAAGCCTCGGCGCAGAGCTGCGCCCTGCCCTCATCGCACGCGATGTCGTCATGACTGCTCGGCACGGAGCGCTCGAAGCATGGTGGCATGAATACGACGACAGCGACCGCGAGCGCGCAATTAGCTGCCTGGATCATCTTGGAATCGCCTCACTCGCACATCGACCCTTCGGCACGCTTTCTTCAGGAGAACAACAACGAGTGCTTCTTGCGCGAACACTGATGCGCGAACCAGAGGTCGTGTTGCTTGATGAGCCAAGTGCACGTCTTGACCTCGGTGGACGAGAGCGCCTCGTGTCCGACATTGACGCACTCTCTCACAGTGCCTCTCATGTGCCGCTGGTGTTGGTCACCCACCACGTTGACGAAGTACCGACGACCTGCACCCACGCGATGCTCATGAAAGATGGTTCAGCACTCGCCAGAGGGTCAATCGACGATGCCATCACGTCTGAGAACGTGAGCGAATGCTTCGAGATCGATTTAATAGTCGAACGGCGCGCGAACGGTCGCCGAACCGCCCATCGACGCTGACGACTACTGCGAACAGACGCGAGGCAGAAGTTCTTTGGCGACAGCTATGTGGTCACGCAACACTTTGTCAAGCAAGCCTCCGGTCCACAATGTGCCGTGATACTCGATCTCAACTGAAACGAGAGTCTCGGCCTGGTGCACTCGCAGCGTGACGAACAGCAGCCAAGGGGCGTGAGACTTTCCATCCACTTCATTTCGTTGAAAGACAATGCGAGTCGGTTCGTCGACTGTTTTAGTCATGCGTAACCGCTTCGAACGCGCGAATGGTCCGACCTTCGCGCGTAGTTCGACGTTCCATGTGGTTGCATCCACCTGCTCGACAGAATGAACGAGCGGCATCCATGCGTTATAACGCGCCAAGTCTTCGACGTGGGGCCTAACTAGCTCTAGTGCAGCAGGCACATGCACCGACTCATCGAGTCTCAACTAGCCACCATCGCCTTACTGCGAAACAACACTCAGACACCGCGAGTTCGGTCACCGAACGCGCGGCCCAGCAAACGACCTCTCACCGGGGCACCGTCAGCGTCGACTTCAGTTTCGTCTTCCTCGTCACCACGTCGAACGAGCCGTGGCATCCACGGCGCGCCGCGCTCGCCATCGGTAGTGATTGGGGCTGGTGCAGATGTCGCCTCAGCGGCTGCCGGTACTGGCGCAGAATCGGATTGGGGTGTCGCGTCGAATAGCCCAGATTCTTTTGTGGCACGAGAGGACTTGGTACGTGATTGCTTCGGCGTTGCCGAAGACTTCGTCGACTTCTGTTCGCCTACAGCAGAGGCGGCTTTTGTGTCGGGGGCAAGAAACAAACGTGGCACCGACTCACGGCGATCATCAATGGTCCAGCCGCGTGGCACACGAAGCCCGTCTGCATGTTTCTGACACAGACTCCCAGCTAAGGCTGGGTCAGCTGACGGCGCCGAATCGAGACGCACCACGAGACCAGCATTATCGATGACGTATGACACGGCTGTCGGCAAGGAACAACCAGGACGCTCACACAACCGACGCACAGAAAAAAACTACTTCGCCAAGCGGGCTGGAACGGGACAAGACCAAAGTGGTGGGCGCGACGGGACTCGAACCCGGGACCTCTACCGTGTGAAGGTAGCGCTCTAACCAACTGAGCTACGCGCCCTTTGCGGACGGCTGAACGATACCCGAGCGCCTGCGCTTCACCTACGGGGAGGACTCAGGCACCCGATCAACGCACGCCGTTCCCATTCCCTGGCTGTCGCGATACGGCTCTGATCCATTTGGACACTTTGCGTCGAATGCGATGAGTTGCCGCACAACTGCATCGTGTGACCCGGAGCAATCGACCTCTCGCACTGCGAGTGTGGCATCGATGTCGACACAACTGCCGCTCGACAACAACTGGTCAGGCCCAGGAGGTGCCTCGGGGTCGACGAACGCTGCGAGCACCAACACCACGACGATGCCGAGCACCACAAAGAAAAGCGCTCCCCGCCACGGAAAACGAGCAGGCGACACCGTGGTCGGCACATTGAAGAACGTCTCCCGCTCGTCATCCCTGAGCACTTTGCCACTCGACATTGTTGCATCAAGACTTCTGTCGTATTCACGTCGTCGCACCGGGTCTGACAACACTGACCAAGCACTGTTCACTTCAGCCATGGTCTCCGACGCACTCGTCGTCGACCCTGCGACATCTGGGTGCACATTGCGTGCCAACGCTCGATACGCGCGTCTGATGTCTTCTTGTGTCGCCGTGCGCGACACTCCGAGCACCTCGTAGTGAGTTTTAGTAGCCAAGATGAGCGTCGACAAGTCCGATGAGTGGTTCGGCATTCATGTAACGACCTACGTTTTCCCGTACGCGTTGGCTCAAGAGCGGAATCGCCATTTCAGGAGTGTTCCCGACATGCGGGGTGATGATGCAATTCGGAAGCGACCAGAGAGGATGGCCCTCCGGCAGCGGCTCAGGATCGGTTACATCAAGAGCTGCACCACCAATCACCTTGTTAGAGAGAGCCCACACAAGGTCATCGGTGACGATGTGCTTGCCGCGCGCCACGTTCACTATCCAAGCGTGCGGCTCCATGACTTCGAATTCAGACCGACCAATGAGGCCCTCGGTCTCTGGAGTAAGCGACAAAGCCAAAACGACAAGGTCTGCCCCAGTGAGTGCGTCAACCAAGTGATCTACGTCGACTACTTCATGTGCCCCTTCGAGATGTTCCACACGCTTGCGCACGACAGTGACGCGGCAATTGAAGGGCGCCAACAGTCGAAGCAATGTCTCGGTGATTCCGCCACCACCCACAACCGTGACCCGTGCACCGAGAAGGTTGAAACCCCTGGGCCCGGTCCACTTTTCCGCACGGGAATAATCCGCGATGTTGCGCATACCTGCAAGTGCAAGCCCAATGACATGCTCACCCACCGGTTCGGCGTACACACCTTTGCCGCACGTCCATGTGCGTGAGTCATCGATGATTGACACAAAGTTCTCGATGCCCGCAAAGGGCACCTGAACCCATTCGATGTGCGAATGCGTTGCGAGAAGTTGGGCGAGCCCTTGTGCATCGCGAGCGTCAGTCCACACAACGGCTGACGCTTCGCCCGGGTCGACAATTGATGCCCCTGCTTCTCGCACAGCATCGGCAATCCAGCCATTGCTGTCTGGTGCTACACAGATTGCTCTATTGCCAGTCCGCTCCATACAAATGAGAAACGATACGAGATGAACTCAGGAGCCAGTCAATGTGGCAGCAATGTCGCTCGACGAGCTGCCAGAGCGGCGAAGTACCACCGCCACGAAGGCAAGTGCCGCCATGGTGATCGCAAAGAGAATGACCGCTCCCACGCCCCAGAACGGTTTGATGGTGCTACGAGTGGCGCCGAGTAATGCGACAGGGAAAGTGGTGGAACCTGCCTCGGAGATGAGAGTACTGATGACCGCGTTGTCGAGACACAAAGTGAACGACAACAAGCCACCCGCGACAAGTGCAGATGAAATGAGAGGAAGGGTGATTTGTCTGAAGGCACGGGATGGAGTTGCTCCGAGGTCGGCGGCTGCCTCCTCGAGCGATTCATCAAGACCAGCCAAGCGCGCTCGAACAATCAACGTGACGACAGCGCTCGCATACAACGATTGACCGACCCACAACTTGTTGACTCCGCCATTGAACGGACCGAGACCTTCGGTGAAGGGATAGCCGAGCACAGGAATGTCCTGGATACGAGGGAACCACGTCGCAAGGGCGATGGCATCCATGATTTCTGGTGTCACCAGAATGAGAAACACGACAGCCATGAACACCGTGGCCCATCGACCTGGTCGACGTGCGAGTGCGACACCCGCAAGACCGCCAATGATGACAGCGATGATGGTGGCACCGAGCGCCGCGATGAACGAGTTACGAATGGCATCGCCAATGCCGGCAAAGTCGAAGATGTCGCGATACCAGTCGGTGAGTAATCCGTTCGCCACTACGGCAATGGCGAATCCGATTGGTCCCACCCAATTGAGGCGGCGTCGTGCAATTGATGTCGTGCGTGTGAGAACCATGCGCACCACGAATGCCAACGCGATGATGACTGCAAAACGCACCACCATCGCCCAGGCACTGCCACCGTCAAAGAGCTCTGACCACCACTTCAAACTGGTGTGTCCGGACCAAATTGTGAATGATGTACTGCGATTGAACGAATGCAAGATGACGAGCAGAATCGGTACGAACAGAAACACCATCACGAGCACTGCCCACGTACGCATAAGCGCCACGATGGGATCAAAGGGCAACTTGGTCTGTGCTGAACCATGCTCGACGGCCTGTGCTGACCGGGCGTACGACCGCGCCCGAACTCTCTCGGCAACTGGGGCGAACAACGAGAATGCACGAGGCAACAGCCACACCAGCAGCGCACCAACTGCGAGCGTGAGGAGCACAGCACCAATCATGAGAACTGCCATTGCCGCTCCGAGAGGCCAGTTCTGCGCACCACTGAACTGGGAGGCAATCATCGACCCGATCATGTTGCCCTTGGCTCCACCAAGAATTGTCGCCGTCACGTAGTCGCCACACATCGGGATGAACGTGAGCAAGACGCCGGCAATGATGCCGGGCCCGGCAAGTGGAAGTGTCACTGAGAAAAATGTGGCCACTCGCCCAGCGCCGAGATCTTTGCTCGCCTCGCGCATGCGCACATCGATGCGGTCGAGCGCGACGAACAACGGCAGGATCATGAAGCCGAGATAGTTGTAGACAATCGCTATCTGCACTGCGGTCGTGGTCTCGAGAATTTGAATTCCGTTCGGCCCGATCCACCCAAGGTCGACAAGCCACTTCGACAATGTCCCGTTCGGAGCCAGCGGGATTCGCCATGCAACAGTTCGGATGAGGAACGACGTGAAGCTTGGCACGACGACCGCCGCCAAGATGATGGCCTTCCACCGCTCTGACACCTTGAATGCAGCCAAGTACGCGACTGGTAGACCGATGACGAGACACAGCAACGTCGCTGTGATCGAAATACGAATTGTCGCCTTGAACACTTGGAAGAACGTCGCGTCGAAGACATTCGAGTAGTTCGACGTCGTGAGATTCGTCAGGTCAACTGGAAGAAGTTGAGTGGTGTCCTTCGTTCCGAAGGAGTAGTAGATGATGAAGCCAATAGGGACGATGAAGAAAAGCGCGTACCAAATCATCGAAGGCAACGCGAGAGCAAACTTCGGCCCTCGCAGTCGCCTTCGAGATGTTGGTACGACTACTCCTGTCAACGGATCAGGCTCCGGCTTTGGCCTTGGTTTTGTTCAAGATGTCAACGAGGCGATCAAGCGCTTCGTTCATTTCCTGCGGCTCCATGGTTGCCACTTGCTCATTGCTGAAGAAGATCATGTCGGGCTTCTCAAGTGTTGGTGCAAGTTCGCTGAGCAACTGATCCATGTTCTTCATACCGGTGTGGTAACCGTGGTACGAGAGATCCTTGATGGAAATCTCAGGGATGAGGTTCCAGTTGATCCACGCATGTGCAGCTTCGGGGTTCGGCGCTCCGGTAGGAATGGCATAGGTGTCCATGAAGATCTGGGTCTTCGGTCCGGGCAGCACCCACTTCCAATCTTCAGGGTTTCCGCCCGCGTCCTTGATACGCGAGAACGCCTGACGTGCGTCGCCAGTCCATGCGACTGCGAGCGAGTACGCACCTTCGGCAATTTTCGTGCTGGGGTAACTGTCGAACGCTTTGATGTGCGGTCCGAGCTCATCGACCAAGAACTTCTCGGCGGCATCGAGATCAGCGGCATCAGTGGTGTTCGCTGACTTCCCCTCTGACCAGAAGTAAGGACCACAGAAGTCCCACGCAGCATCAATGACCGCAACGTTGCCACTTGCCTCGTTCTTCGCGGCATCGAGGCAGTCGGCCCATGTGGCGAGATCGCGTGTGATCTTGGTGGTGTCGTACAAAAACCCGGCACTACCCCAGTCCTTGCACACCACGTATTCGTCGTTCGGGTCCCATGGCTGACTGACATATGGCGTGTCGAGGTTGACAAAGTTCGGGAGCAGAGTCTTGTCGAGCTTTTGCAACAAACCTTTTTCGATCATTTGTGGCACATATGGACCGGTCGGAACGACGATGTCAAAACCGCTCTGTCCGTTCGACGCCGACAGTTTGGTGATGAGGTCTTCGTTGCTTGCGTAGTAGTCGACCTTCATGCTGACGCCAAGCTCAGAATCGGCAAGAGCGCCGACGAGTTCGGGGTCGTTGTAGTCGCCCCATGTGTACATGGCGAGCGTGCCACTCGACTTGTTGATCACGCGGCTCCACTCGCCACTTGCCAAGCCGTCGGTACTTCCGGCAGCAGTGGTGTCACTTGCAGCAGCAGTGGTGTCGCTAGATGAATCGTCAGAGCCACCGCATGCGGCCAAGACGACCGCCATACCAGCGGCTGCGGTACCCGCTTTCAGAAATGCTCGACGTGAGAGATTCTCACGAAAGCTTTCTGGTGCGAGGATGCGAATTTCCTTGTCCATGATTTTCTCCTTATTTCTTCTTGATTTTCTTTGGTTGTTGTTTGGTTATGTGGTTGGTGATCGATCAGTTGGTTGAGTGTCGCTTCAGGCTCCGGTGAGCGCTTCAGCCATCACGACCTCTGCTTGTCGTGCTGAGAACAAATAGACATCTTCAGCCGCCCATGTGCACCACACCCTGTCGCCTACCTTCGGTCGCGACGCGTGTGTACGCGGAACTAGAACGACGACTTCGCGCTCTGCTGCAGACACCACATATTGCAACACATCGCCGAAGTGCGACACGCTCGCCACAGTGGTAAGCAACTGGTTCTCGCTACGTGCTGGCTGGTCGACGACCAGATTGATGCACTCAGGACGTACTGCCGCAAGTGCATCGTTGCCAGACGGTACATGTTCTTCCGGATTGGTGGCGACGAACAGTGTTCCGTCATCGGCGTTGACACCCGTTCCAGTGGACGTACCCTGCCAGAAGTTGTTGCGACCGACGAAGCCCGCAACAAATGCGGTCTTTGGGTGTTCGTACACCGTCTCGGGATCGCCAATCTGCTCGACATGGCCTTCGAGCATGATGGCGATGCGGTCGCTCATGCTCATTGCTTCTTCTTGGTCATGCGTGACGAAAACGAACGTGATGCCAAGGCGGCTCTGCAACAATTTCAATTCGATCTGCATCTCTTCGCGCAGCTTGCGGTCAAGTGCACCGAGAGGCTCATCGAGCAACAACACACTCGGGCGATTGACGAGTGCACGCGCAACGGCAACACGTTGCTGCTGGCCGCCGGACATTTGGCGTGGCTTACGCTCTGCAAGTTTCGACATTTGCACCATGTCGAGAGCCTTAGCAACTCGCGTGGACACCTCGCTCTTGGGCACACCTTTTTGCTTGAGCCCGTATGCCACGTTCTCTGCGACTGTCATGTGCGGAAAGAGGGCGTAGTGCTGAAAAACGGTGTTGACGTCGCGCTTGTGCGGAGGCACACCTTGCACTTCTTTTCCGTTCACCAGAATGTGCCCACCATCTGGCTGTTCAAAACCAGCGAGCATACGCAAGGTGGTGGTCTTTCCGCATCCGGAGGGACCCAGTAGCGACAAGAACTCACCGGGCTTGACCGTGAGATTAATCGAGTCGACCGCGACGACCGAGCCATAGCGCTTCGTGACATCGATTAGTTCGATGGAGCCACGAGCCCCCGTGTTCGCCTCAGCGGTCACTCTCACCCCTCCCTGGTAGGAAACCTTCCAGATACTAGGCACAGGTGCAGATGATGGAAAGAACACACTCCATCGGCAACACTTGCGACCATGAGTCCGACACCAATTGCCACCGACACCGAGAGCCGTGACGCCAATGCGCGACGACACCTGTGGGGTCATTTCACTCGACTCGGGTCGGTGCAACGCAACGGCTATCCCGTCATCGCGCGGGGCGAGGGCCCCTATGTCTGGGATCAGAACGGCAAGAAGTATCTCGATGGCCTGAGTGGCCTCTTCACCGTCAACATTGGACACGGCCGGCGCGAATTGGCAGATGCTGCGCATGAACAAATGAGCAAGCTCAGCTACTTCCCACTGTGGAACTACGCCACCGAACCGGCAATCGACTTGGCAAAGTGGCTTGCTGACCACGCACCAGGTGATTTGAACCGTGTGTTCTTTGCTGCTGGTGGCAGCGAAGCAGTTGAGTCGGCATGGAAGATGGCGATTCAGTACTTCCGCATGATCGGACAACCGCAACGTCGCAAGGTGATCAGCCGCGACTACGCGTATCACGGCACCACCATGGGTGCACTCTCCATCACCGGTGTTCCCGGACTACGTGAGAATTTCGAACCGCTGTTTCGCGAAGCAATCAAAGTTCGCAACACGAATCACTACCGCTGCGTCGTGTGCTCGAACCAAGCCGCTTGCACTCTTGATTGTGCCGATGACATCGAACGAAAGATCATTGAGGCCGGTCCCGAGACCGTCGCAATGGTGATTCTCGAGCCTATGCAGAACACCGGAGGCGCACTTGTTCCGCCAGAGGGTTACTGGCAACGCGCGCGACAAATCTGCGACAAGTACGGAATCTTGCTCGTGTCAGACGAGGTCATCTGTGCATTCGGACGCCTCGGACACTTTTTCGGTGCCGACCGCTTTGGTTATCAGCCCGACATGATCACGTTTGCCAAGGGCGTGACGAGTGGCTACGCACCACTCGGCGGCGTCATTGCAAGTGATCGCATCGCGGCTCCCTTCATCGAAGAGCCAACCGCAACTTTCCAACACGGCATCACGTTCGCTGGTCACCCCGTGTCAAGCGCGGTTGCCCTTGCGAACGTGAAAATCATGGAAGACGAAGACATCAACGGCAACGTATTGCGTCACGAGCCGATGTTCACCGACATGATGAAGTCACTGGGTGAATTGCCCATCGTCGGTGACGTGCGCGGATGTGGCTACTTCCATGTGCTCGAGCTGGTGCGCGACAAAGACACCAAGGAAACTTTCACTCGCGAGGAATGCGAATGGTTGCTGCGAGGTGTCCTGTCACCTCACTTCTTCAAGTCGGGGCTCATCTGTCGCACAGACGATCGCGCCGACCCCGTGGTTGTGCTTGCACCAACGCTCATCTGCGGCGAAGAAGAACTGAGCTTCATCGGAAACGTGTTGCACGAAGGCCTCACCGAAGCCTGGCGTCAATACCAATTGCGCTGAATCAGCTGTCGATATTGGCCATCACGTGCTTGATGCGCGTGTAGTCATCGAGGGCATAGGCCGAGAGGTCCTTGCCGTAGCCAGACTTCTTGTATCCACCGTGTGGCATCTCAGCCACCACTGGAATGTGCGTGTTGATCCACACACAACCAAAGTCAAGACCCTTTGCCATGCGCATCGCACGACCAAAATCCTTGGTCCACACCGATGATGCCAAGCCGTACTCAACTCCGTTTGCCCAACGAAGGGCCTGTTCTTCGTCTGAGAATTGCTGCACGGTGATGACCGGTCCGAAGATTTCGTTCTGAATCATCTCGTCGTCTTGCTTCAGGTCTGCAACCACCGTGGGTGAATAGAAGTACCCCTTGTCGCCGACTCGAGAACCGCCGGCAACCACGCGCGCGTGATTCGGCGTACGGTCGAGGAAGCCCGACACACGTGACAACTGGTTTGCATTATTGACAGGTCCGAACAACACCTCGTCATCGGTTGGCACACCCGTCTTCACGCCGCGTGCTTGCTCAGCGAGTGCATCGACGAAGTCTTTGTACACGCGCGGACCTGCGATTACACGTGTTGCCGCGGTGCAATCCTGGCCAGCGTTGAAGTAACCGGCAGTTGCGATTCCGGAAGCAGCAGCCTCGATATCTGCATCGTCGAACACGACGACGGGCGCTTTGCCACCGAGTTCAAGGTGCACTCGCTTCAAGGACTTTGCAGCAGCTTCTGCAACTTCCATTCCTGCCCGCACCGAACCAGTCACTGACACCATCGATGGCGTGTCGTGCACCACCATTGATCGGCCAGTGTCACGATCACCACAGATCACGTTGAACACGCCAGCAGGCAAGAATTCCGCTGCGATTTCTGCGAGCAACGTGGTTGTTGCGGGGGTCGTGTCCGATGGCTTCAGAACGACGGTGTTTCCGGCGGCAAGCGCGGGCGCAAACTTCCACACGGCCATCATCATCGGGTAGTTCCACGGTGCCACCTGAGCACACACGCCAACTGGCTCGCGCCGAATCATCGAGGTCATACCGCGCATGTACTCGCCTGCACTCTTACCTTCGAGCATGCGTGCGGCACCAGCAAAGAAACGAATCTGGTCAACCATCGGTGGTACTTCTTCGCTGCGGGTCATCGACACCGGTTTTCCGGTGTTCTGCACTTCAAGCGCAAGGATCTCCTCTGCTCGCGCCTCGATTGCGTCAGCGATACGGAACAGTGCAAGCGATCGCTCTGACGGCGTCGTGTTCTTCCACTCCTCGAATGCCGTTGCGGCTGCCGACATCGCGGCGTCAACATCGGCCTGTCCGCTCAGAGCCGCCTCGGCGTACTTCTCGCCCGAGACCGGGTCGATGACATCAGACGTACGACCGTCTTTTGCTGCTTGATGCTGGCCGTTGATGAAGTTGCTGAAGGTACGCATTTCAACAGTCTGTCCCAAACGGCCGGCCCTGAAAAACCGCGCTTCGAGGCCAGCGCGGGTAAGTCCTGCAGGGGACGAGACCTACCAGCAGGGCGATAGAGGTATTGCCGAGACGATAGACATGAAGCCATGACCGCGATTCGCACTGTCGGAGTTCCTAAAGAAGTCAAGCAAGCAGAAGGGCGTGTCGCATTGACGCCCGACGGTGTCCGCGAGTTCGAACGGCTCGGAATCAACGTGTACGTCGAAACTGGCGCAGGCGAAGGCGCATCAATCAGCGATGCCGACTTCGTGGCAGCGGGTGCGGACATCGTTCCGACTGCAGCTGACGCGTGGGCCTGCAACATGGTGGTGAAGGTGAAGGAACCAAAGCAGGAGGAATTCGCGTTCCTTCGCCCTGATCTCACGTTGTTCACCTACCTCCATCTCGCGGCATATCCAGAAGTTGCCAAAGCATTGGTTGCTGCCGGCACAACTGCCGTCGCCTACGAAACGGTCCAATTGAAAGACGGGTCGCTGCCGCTACTTGCACCAATGAGCGAGATCGCCGGTCGACTTGCACCACAGATGGGCGCGCACTTTCTCGAGCGACACAACGGTGGACGCGGAGTTCTCATGGGTGGCTCGCCTGGCGTTCGACCTGCACGCGTCGTCGTACTTGGTGCTGGCAACGTCGGATGGAGTGCTGCATGGATTGCTGCAGGCATGGAAGCTGAGGTGGTGCTTCTCGACAAAAACCTCGATCGTCTTCGATACGTCGATCAGATTCACCGAGGTCGCATCGTCACGTTGGCATCAAATCGTGGCGCCATTGAGCGAAGTGTCGCAGATGCAGATCTCGTCATCGGAGCTGTCCTGGTTGCCGGTGGTCGTGCACCAGTTGTCGTGTCTGAAGACATGGTGAAGACAATGAAGCCTGGTTCTGTCATTGTCGACGTGGCAGTTGACCAAGGCGGATGCATCGAAACAACGCGTGAGACCACCCACATGCAGCCGACATATAACTTGCACGGCGTGGTGCACTATGCGGTCGGCAACATGCCGGGTGCTGTTCCAAACACCAGCACGTATGCACTCACCAACGCGACACTTCCGTACCTTCTTGATGTTGCGACACTCGGTGCACGCGAGGCTGCTGCACAAAAAGAACCGATTCGACATGGTGTGAATGTGGTTGCCGGACAAGTGACCAATGAACCAGTTGCAACTGCACTGTCAGTGCCATTTGTGGAAGCGGCGAACGCCTTCGGGTGAGCTTCCTGACGACTTCGCACGATACGGTTCTGACATGGCGTCAATCGTCGGCGAACTAGACATTCCTCAACTTCCAGAATTCGGCCCCGACACCGATCGTGATGTGCGACTCGGCGCATTGAAAAGCGCTGCCGAATCATCGTGGATCGCGCGCGGAATGTTCGGCTACAACATTCTTCATTACGACGATGTCGTTGCATTTCTTCGTGACAAGCGCTGGTACAGCGCGGTCGGCCTCATCAGTGACATGCAAGTCGTGACGAACGAGCAGTACAAGGCTCGCCCTCGACGGACGTCCATCCTCTCAGCCGACGGCGACGAACATGTCCGCCTGCGTCGTCTCGTGGCGCCCGCGTTCAATCCCCGTTCTGCTGATCGTCTGCGACCATTCATGGCCGAAGTCATGAACTCGCTCATCGACCCCGTCGCTGAAGTCGGTTCATGCGAATTCGTGGCATCGATCTGTGAGCCCTACCCCATCCCGATTATTTGCGAGCTTCTCGGCGCACCCAAGGAAGACTGGAAGCTGTTCAGCCGAGTGGCGTCGGACATCTTGCGCATCTTCAATGGAAACATCGACCGAGATGCGGAACTCATCATGAGGGCGCAAGATGACCTCGACGAATACGTGCGCATGCTTATCGACAGCCGTCGTACTCAGCCCCGCGAGGACTTGTTGACCGACCTCATCGCAGCAGAGGAAGAAGGTGACCGACTCACTACCGACGAACTCGTGACGATGGTTGAAGCCGTCATCATTGGTGGCACGGACACCACTCGAAACCAGCTTGGTCTTGCAATCTCGGTCTTTGCCCGACATCCAGACCAATGGTCACTTCTCGCCGAACAGCCAGAGCTCGCTCCGCGCGCAGTTGAAGAAGTCATGAGGTACTTCGGTGCTGTTCGGGCTACAGGGCGCTACGCAACCGAAGACATCGAATACCGAGGTGTCCTCTTTCCGAAAGGCACCATCGTTTTCCCGACCATGGGTGTAGCCAACTATGACGAGTCGGTGTTTCCAGAACCCGAGACCTTCGACATCGCTCGGGAACCGGTCGGACAACCGCAACTGACGTTCGGCTCGGGTATTCACTATTGCCTCGGTGCTTCGCTCGCACGCGCGGAACTTCAAGTTGCATTGCCACTACTTGCACGCCGCATGCCGAATCTGCGGCTGACTGCAGAAGCCGAGTTCAAACCAGCAACATCAGGAATTTTTGGTGTCGACAAGTTGCCGATTGCATTTGATGCTGGCAACTAACGCGAATTCATCAGTCGCAACAACTGTCACGCCACCCACACGATGTGCATTTGAAGTGCGCATGTTCCGGGATGAGCGATGAGCCGCAATGCGGGCACTCAGGAAACGTTCCGTAGCGAGCGCGACATGCCGATGCCGTGTCGGCGGTGCCTTTGGAAACGCTTTCTGTCGATGAGTGTTGCATGGTTTCCATTGTTGCCGAAAGCGAAGCGTGCACTGAGCATCTCCATGCCGGGAGCAAGCGACTACTAGCGTCGCTGTCGCCCTATGTCCCCCACGTTTCGAACCACACGATCGCGCGAGGGCAAGAAACCATTCGAACCTGGCACTGCCCGATCTGCCATGCAGTACCGCGACTTCCGTCGAATGTGGTGGGGAAGCTTTCTCTCGAATGTCGGCAGCTGGATGCAAAATGTGGCGCTGCCGGCCTACATCTACAACCGCACCGAACAAGCCTGGATCGTCGGCTTGTTCATGGTTGCGCAACTTGGCCCACTGCTCGTGCTGTCCATTCCAGGCGGTGTCATCGCAGACCGATATGACCGTCGGCGTTGGTTGGCAGGTGCCCAAGCGATGCAATTGGCATTCTCATTGGGGTTGGCATTGTGTGCTGCTCTCGACTCGACCATCACGCTCTTGTTCATCATGCAATTGGGCGTTGGTGTCGGTAACGCACTGAACGCACCCGCATTCGGCGCCACATTGCCGAGCCTGGTACCACCTGAAGACTTGCCGGGTGCCGTTTCCCTGAACTCGGTGATCATCCAAGGCTCGCGCGTGGTCGGCCCCATCCTTGTTGCAATTCTCTTGGGTTTCGGACTCGAACCTTGGCATGTCTTTCTGTTCAATGCACTCACGTATGTGTTCGTCATCGCCGCCATCTTGAGCGTGACGATTCCCCACCACAATCCGCCTCCCGAAGAAGGTTGGCGATCGCTCACCCTTGGCTTCCGTTACGCCAAAGAACGGCCAGTCATCGGCCGAGTGTTGCTGTCGATGACCACGTTCTCGTTCATCTGCCTCGCTCACGTCGGGCTTTTTCCTGCGGTGGCCGAACTGAACTACGGCATCGATGCGGAATCATCGACGTACCAGTGGCTTTATTCCATCTGGGGACTCGGCGCCATGCTGGGTGCCCTCTCTGTGAGCACCGTGTTCTCACATGTCGACAAGCGAATGTCTGCTCGAAATGGTTTTGCCGCATTCGGCGTCGCACTTCTCGCGTTCAATTTTGCCGAGGGAAATGTGCTGGTCTTCACCACCGGTTTCACCCTTGGCTTTTTCTACTTCGTGACGACCACGTCACTTTTCACTGTGTTGCAAGCGCGACTGGACCATGCGATACGGGCGCGAGTCATTGCGCTCTGGTACATGGCTTTTGGGGGCGTGGTGCCAATCAGCTCGATTGTGTTCGGCCCTGTTGTTGATGCCATCGGACCTCGCATCGTGCTCGTTGCAGGAAGTGTCTGGGCATTTGTGCTCTTCCGTTGGTGTGACATCACTCGATTGGAAAAAACTCGTCAGGTCAGCTGATGTACCAGTCGCTCGAGCCCCGCAACTCGCGAACCCTTGACCAAGATCACACAGTCTTCGCCTAGCGAACTCAGTCTGGAGATTGCGTCTTGAAGCGAACATGCCGGTACCCCGTACAACAATGTGTCAACTGCGATGACCTCGACACCAACTTCAGTTGCAATCGAAGCAATGTGCTTGTGGTGGGTCTCTGCATCTTCTAGTTCTGCCATTACGCCCAAGACTGCAATTCGGCGCACTGCGGGCACCTCGGCAAGAGTTCGAATGGCAGCATCGGTGGACGTCGGATTCGCGTTGTATGCGTCATTCAGCAGTCGTGCACCTGATTGCGTCACCTGCCACTGCATACGGTCGCTTGACAAGCGCGCCTCGGCAATGCCGTGAAGCGCAGTGTGAAACGGCACTCCCAAGGCGATGGAAACAGCCACAGCTCCGAGAGCATTCGTTGCCATGTGTACCCCAGGCACTGGCACCGCTAGGTCGGCAGACATTCCGTCACACCGCACACGCATGTTCACTCGGCCCGCACTGTCGACAGCGGTGACGTGCCCGTGCACATCGGCGGATGCATCGAAGCCGAATGTGCGGATGCGACAGTTCGCATGACGCATCAGATCGTGCGCGTAGGGGTCGTCCAAGTTCACTATGGAGACACCATCAGCCGGGAGACTGTCGAACAACTCGGCTTTGGCGCGCACGACTCCTTCGATGCCTCCCACCCTCTCGGTGTGAGCATGACCGATTTTCGTGATGACGCCGACTGTCGGATTCGCCACGTCACATAGTCGCTCGATCTCGTGGAAGCCACGCATTCCCATCTCAAGCACCAGAACTTCGGTGTCTGCTGGCGCATTGAGGATGGTCGCCGGCAAACCAATGTCGTTGTTCAGACTCTTGAAACTTGCAGAAACAACCGGATGATGTGCAGCAAGAGCAGAACGAACGAGGTCTTTCATTGACGTCTTTCCCACTGACCCAGTGATTCCGACAACCCGATCGTGAAGCAACGGAAAACCGTGGTGGCGAGAGTGCGTTGCGAGAGTGCCCAACGCAGCAATCGTGTCGTGCACGACAATCTGCGGAATATTCACATCGACTCGGTGGTCCACCAAGGCCACCGGTGCACCGCGAGACAGAGCGTCCGCGATGTATTCATGTCCGTCACGGTCTCCACGCACTGCGACGAACATTTGTCCTGGCGTGAGCGTGCGTGAGTCATACGACACGCCATCACACACGACGTTGTCCCATTCCGAATGCAAACCTGAAAGTGAGGCATTCAGCGTATGTGCGACATCTGCCGCCCTGAAACGCATGGCAACGACCCTAGCGGGGAGTACCGTCTTGGAAATGGCGTCCACCGACATGCGCACGACACTCGTGGTGTTGTACGGCGGTCGTTCTGCTGAACACGATGTAAGTCGAGTGACTGCGGCACACGTTCTTCGCGCAGTCGATCACTCGGCGTTTCGAGTGGTGCCAGTTGGCATCTCTCGCGACGGCGAATGGACCATTGATGAGTCATTGGTGGCGCTGCTCGATGCGGGTGCACACGGTTTACCGGCCGAACTCACCGTTGGCGGTGCGAGCACTTCCAGTTCAGTCATCGCGACAACTGCAGCAACTGGCCCTGTCGTGGTCCTCCCACTTCTGCATGGACCACTCGGCGAAGACGGCACCATTCAAGGCCTGCTTGAAGTTCTCGACGTTCCGTATGTGGGCAGCGGTGTACTTGCTTCTGCGGCAGCGATGGACAAAGGAATTGCCAAAGTGATCCTCGCGCAGCAGGGAATTCCCCAAGTTGAGTGGCGTACTTTCCACATTGATGCCATCACCCCTCGCACCATCGACGAGGCCATCGATTTTCTGGGTCTCCCCCTCTTCGTGAAGCCAGCCAACATGGGGTCGTCAATCGGTGTCAGCAAGGCGAAGTCTCACGAAGAGGTGCGCGAGGCGGTCGCCAAGGCGGCGACATACGACGAATGGATCGTGTTTGAGGAAGCAGCACACGGCCGCGAAATAGAAGTGGCGGTGCTCGGCAATCTTCGACCAGAAGCATCTGTTGCCGGCGAGATCATTCCCTCGCGTGAGTTCTACGACTACGAAGACAAATACATCATTGACGGTGCGCGACTTGAAGTACCTGCACATCTCGATGCGGAGGCATCAGAAGAAGTTCGGCGCCTTGCAGTGCGCGCATTCGCTGCACTGCGTTGCGAGGGAATGGCGCGCGTCGACTTCTTCTACGAAGAAAATGGTCGAGGTTTTCTGTGCAACGAGATCAACACGATTCCGGGGTTCACCCCCATTTCGATGTACCCAAAACTTTGGCAAGCCACCGGTGTTTCATACTCGCAGCTCGTTGACACGTTGGTGAAGCTCGCTATCGAGCGTCACTCGCGCAAACGTCGCAACACTGACCGCTGACCGCGGCGACGATCACTGGCCGGCGGCCGGAATGTTGATGACGTCGCCGATAAGCAACACCACCGTGCCGATGTCGCTCCAATTGTTGGCTACCAAGAGTGCATTCGTTGACACGCAGAACTTCTTGCGAATCTTGAAAATCGAGTCGTTCGGCTGCACCGTGTACGAGCCGGCCGGACGCGTGCCACAACCTGCCAGTGCGGGGTCTGGGGCCGAGGTAGCCGCAGTAGTCGCTCCGGTCGCCGGGTCAACGACCTGCGGAACGGTTGCCACAGCTTGCGGTGGAATACGAATGGTCTCCCCCGGATACGGGAACTGTGCAGTGCTCACCCATCCGTTGTACGCAAGCAAGGTGGTGACTGAAATGCCGTACTTGTTGGCTACCGCAATCGGTGAGTCACCAGCTTGCACGGTGTAGGTCTGTTCAGAGCCAACTGCATTCGGTGGCAATGTCGTGGTGGAACCGGGCGCCGTGCTCGACACAGGCGGGATGGTGGCAAAGTCGGTGGGCTGCACCGGCACGACAGTTGTGGCAACACCGAGAGTGTCTCCACCGCAAGCTGAGATTGCGCCGGCGAGAGCAATGACGAACGCCGCAGGTAAGGCGACATTGACCGCACGTTGCAGTCGACGGTGGGTTGTCGGCACGAGCACCAAGAGTAGGGGCTATCGCCCGCCAATTGGTGTCAGACCAAGTGAGTCTGGCCAACGGCTGTGCAGTTGAGTCAGGCCAACGGCCGTGCAGTCGGCGCTATCGGCCGAGGCAGAGACGTTGATCCCATCAAGTAGCCATCGACACCGGCTGCGCATGCCCTTCCTTCTGCGATGGCCCACACGATGAGACTCTGACCACGACCCATGTCGCCCGCAACGAACACTCCGGGAACGCTCGACATGTAGTCGTCATCACGTTTCACGTTGCCGCGCTCGTCGAGCACAACTCCGAGCTCTTCGAGCCAAGAACCTTTCTCAGGTCCGACAAATCCGAGTGCGAGAAACACAAGGTCGGCTGGCAACTCACGTTCGCTGCCTGCGATCTTTTCGAATTTTCCGTTGACGAATTCAACTTCGTGCAACAACAGGGCTTTCACGTTGCCGTTGCCGTCATCGATGAAGCGTTCGGTGTTCACACTGAAGAGGCGATCGCCGCCTTCTTCATGCGCCGATGACACTCGGTACACAAGACTCCACTGCGGCCACGGATTCGACGCTGCGCGCTCTTCCGGTGGCCGTGGCATGATCTCGAGCTGTGTCACGCTGAGTGCACCTTGTCGATGCGCCGTACCGAGACAATCAGCACCGGTGTCGCCGCCACCGATGATGATGACGTGTTTGCCTTCTGCCGAGATGGCGGGGTTGGTGAAATCGCCTTCTTGCACTTTGTTCGCGATGGGCAGGTACTCCATGGCCTGGTGAATGCCACGAAGTTTTCTGCCCGGAATATCGAGGTCTCGCCATGCTGTCGCCCCGCATGCGAGTACGACTGCATCGTGTGATGCACGTAGTACTTCCATGTCGACTGTGACACCGACTTCAGCGTTGGTACGGAACTCCGTGCCTTCCTGGCGCATCTGGTCGAGCCGACGCTCGATGTGACGCTTCTCCATTTTGAATTCAGGAATGCCATAACGCAGCAATCCGCCGATGCGATCAGAGCGCTCGAGAACAACGACATCATGACCTGCGCGAGTCAACTGTTGCGCGACAGCAAGTCCTGCAGGTCCGCTGCCGATCACCGCCACTCGTTTGCCCGTCTTTGTGCGTGCAATCTGCGGTTCGATCCAACCGTTGTCCCATGCTGTGTCAACAATGGTGACCTCAACTTGCTTGATGGATACAGGGTCTTGATTGATGCCGAGCACACATGCCGCTTCACATGGTGCCGGACACAAACGCCCGGTGAACTCTGGGAAGTTGTTTGTGGCGTGCAAGCGGTCGATGGCATCTCGCCAGTGCTCGCGATACACCAAGTCGTTCCAGTCCGGAATGAGATTGCCGAGCGGACAACCGTTGTTGCAGAAAGGAATGCCACAATCCATGCAGCGCCCGGCCTGCTCGCGCAGCACTGACTGATCGAATGGCTCATACACCTCGCGCCAATCGCGAAGTCGCACGGGCACAGGTCGACGCGTCGGCCCCTTGCGTCCCCACTTCAAGAATCCGGTTGCCTCACCCACGAGTCACTCCCATCACTGCATCGGTGGTCTCGTCTTCTGACCACTTTTTGGCTTGTGCTTCTGCCAACACTTCAAGGACTCGCTTGTAGTCACGAGGCATCACCTTGCGGAAATGTCCGATTTCGACGTTCCACAGTTTCAAGATGCGCCCCGCCACTGCCGAGCCGGTGAAGTGTTGATGGCGCTCGATGATGGTGCGTAGTTCACTTTCAGACGCACCTTCCACTGGCTCGATGTCCACGAGTTCGTAGTTCACGTTGTCGGGGAATCGACCGTGCGGGTCATAGACGTAGGCGACGCCACCCGACATACCGGCAGCGAAGTTGCGTCCGGTCGGTCCAAGCACTACGACGGTGCCTCCGGTCATGTATTCGCATCCGTGGTCACCGACACCTTCGACGACGGCCGTTGCTCCTGAGTTGCGCACACAGAATCGCTCTCCGACAATGCCGCGCAGGAAGATTTCGCCGCTCGTGGCTCCGTAACCAATGACGTTTCCAGCGATGACATTGTCCTCCGCTTGAAACTGAACACTCGAGTGTGGGTGCACGACGAGTCGACCACCAGAGAGTCCCTTGCCCAAGTAGTCGTTGCTGTCACCTTCGAGACGCATCTCAATACCTGCAGGAACGAATGCGCCGAAGCTTTGACCGGCTGAACCGGTGAAATGAATCTGAATGGTGCCGTCGGGCAACCCATCACCACCCCACGCCTTGGTCACTTCATGGCCAAGCATTGTTCCGACTGTGCGGTTGACGTTGCGAATCGGCAACTCGATACGAGTCGGCCGTGCATCGGCAATAGCCTCACGCGACAACTCGATGAGTTGCTTGTCCAGTGCTTCATCGAGGCCGTGGTCTTGAGCGACTGAATGATGAAGTGTCTGGCCGTAAGGGTTCTGAGGCACTTCCAACATCGGCGAGATGTCCAAACCACGTGCCTTCCAGTGCTCGACTGCAGCACGAGTCTCGATCATCTCGACATGACCGATTGCTTCCTGCAGTGAACGGAACCCGAGAGCTGCCAAATATTCGCGCACCTCTTCGGCGATGAATTCGAAGAAGTTCACCACGAATTCGGGTTTGCCACTGAAACGACTACGCAACACTGGATTCTGTGTCGCGATACCCACCGGACATGTGTCGAGATGACACACACGCATCATGATGCATCCACTGACAACCAACGGAGCAGTGGCGAAACCGAATTCTTCTGCGCCAAGCAGCGCAGCCATGATGACGTCGCGACCAGTCTTCATCTGACCGTCTGTTTGCACAACGATGCGGTCTCGCAAACCGTTCAACAACAGAGTCTGTTGTGTCTCGGCGAGACCCAACTCCCATGGCGCACCAGCGTGCTTGAGTGACGTCAAAGGTGACGCCCCAGTCCCACCGTCGTGCCCAGAGATGAGAACCACATCGGCCTTCGCCTTGCTGACGCCTGCTGCAACTGTGCCGACACCGACTTCCGCCACGAGCTTCACGTGTACGCGAGCTGAAGGGTTCGAATTCTTCAAGTCATGAATCAATTGCTTCAGGTCTTCAATCGAATAGATGTCGTGGTGTGGTGGCGGACTGATGAGACCGACGCCGGGCGTGCTGTGGCGGGTCTTTGCCACCCACGGATACACCTTGTGTCCCGGCAACTGACCACCTTCGCCAGGCTTTGCACCTTGCGCCATTTTGATCTGCAGATCATCAGCATTGACCAGATATTCGCTTGTCACGCCGAAGCGACCCGATGCAACTTGCTTGATTGAACTGCGCTTCGAGTCGCCATTTGGAAGTGGCAAGAATCGCTCTGGGTCCTCGCCGCCTTCACCCGTATTGCTCTTTGCGCCGATGCGATTCATCGCGATGGCAAGTGTCTCGTGTGCTTCGGCCGAGATTGAGCCGTAGCTCATCGCACCAGTCGAGAAACGCTTGACGATTTCTGACACTGGCTCAACTTCTTCAATCGGCACTGGGGATCGTTCATCGGTCTTCAGGTCGAACAATCCACGCAACGTGCACAACGTGCGCGACTGGTCATCGACTGCACGCGTGTACTGCTTGAAGACATCCCAACGCTTCGCTCGGGTGGCGTGCTGCAAGCGGTAAACCGTCTCAGGATTGAACAGGTGGTACTCGCCTTCCCGACGCCACTGATACTCGCCACCTAGCTCTAACTTGCGGTGTGCGCGCTGCTCGGGTCGCGCCGGATGTGCCATGGCGTGTCGAACGGCAACTTCTTGCGCGATCTCATTAAGTCCGATGCCACCAAGACGCGACACCGTTCCGCTGAAGTATTCATCAACCAACTCTTGAGCAAGTCCGATGGCTTCAAAGATCTGGGCACCGGTGTACGAAGCGACTGTCGACACTCCCATCTTCGACATCACTTTCAGCACGCCTTTGCCGCTGGCCTTGATGTAGTTCTTCACTGCTTTGTGCGGGTCCATTCCGCCCAATGAGTGCAGACCCTTTCCGCCATCTGCGGCAATCATGTCTTCGATTGACTCGAATGCGAGATACGGATTGATTGCTCCTGCACCGAATCCGACCAGAAGTGCCATGTGGTGAACTTCACGAGCATCCCCACATTCGACGATGAGTCCTACTTGGGTTCGTGTCTTCTCGCGAATGAGATGATGATGCACCGCCCCGGTCAGCAAGAGTGACGGAACCGGCGCATACACCTCATCGCTGTTGCGATCGGACAACACGAGAATGCGTGCACCAGAAGCAATCGCCGCTGATGCTTCCTCGCGAACGCGGTCGAGCGCGGTGCGCAAGCCTTCGCCGCCCTCCGCAACGCGATACAGACCACTAATGACGGTGCACTCAAGGTGTGGCATGTTGCCGTCATCATTGATGTGGATGATTTTTGCGAGGTCATCGTTGTCGAGAATCGGGAACGGAAGAGTCAGCTGGCGACAACTGTCAGGGCCGGGCGCCAGAAGGTTTGCTTCGGGTCCGACACTGGTGCCAACGGACGTCACCACTTCTTCGCGAATCGCATCGAGCGGTGGGTTCGTCACCTGCGCGAACAGTTGTTGGAAGTAGTCGAACAACAGACGTGACTTTTCCGACAGCACGGCAATCGGCGTATCGGTGCCCATCGACCCGATGGGCTCGGCTCCGGTGCGTGCCGTCGGCGCAAGAATCACTTTCAACTCTTCGTGTGTGTAACCGAACATCTGCTGGCGACGCATTACGCTGTCGTGGCTGTGCACCACGTGCTCGCGCGGGGGAAGGTCGTCAAGTTTTGTCAACCCGCTCTCGAGCCACTGCGCATACGGATGCTCTGATGCCAACTCGAGCTTGATCTCCTCGTCATCGACGACGCGTCCAAGATCTGTGTCGATGAGGAACATGCGACCTGGCTGCAGTCGACCCTTTCGCACGACACGAGATGGTTCGATATCCAGAACGCCCGCTTCCGAGGCGAGCACCACGAGATCATCGCTCGTGATCCAATAGCGACCTGGGCGAAGACCGTTGCGGTCGAGCACTGCACCGATGACAGAGCCGTCGGTGAATGCAACGTTTGCAGGGCCGTCCCAAGGCTCCATCAACGATGCGTGGTACTGGTAGAACGCTCGCTTGCGAGGGTCCATGCGCTCGTTGTTTTCCCACGCTTCAGGAATCATCATGAGCAAGGCATGCGGGAGTGTTCGACCTCCGAGATGCAACAACTCGAGCACCTCGTCGAAGCTCGCACTGTCACTCATTCCGTCAGTGATGATCGGAAACGCACGATCAAGACCGGGAATGAGATTGCTCTCGAGCAATGCTTCGCGAGTACGCATCCAGTTGCGGTTGCCCTGCACGGTGTTGATCTCGCCGTTGTGTGCGACGTAGCGATACGGGTGCGCGAGCGGCCACGATGGAAACGTGTTGGTGCTGAAACGGCTGTGCACCAAAGCGAGTGCAGACTCCATGCGCTCGTCCCAAAGGTCTGGATAGAAATCGCCCAACTCAGGGGTCGTGAGCATGCCCTTGTACACAAGTGTTCGTGCCGACAGGCTGGGGAAATACGTGCGTATATCGCCAACGAGTTCGTGTTCGATGCGCTTGCGAACGATGAAGATCTTGCGGTCAAGGTCAATGCCCACTGCCCCATTCGGGTCGTCGAGCACGTAGTGACGGATGGTCGGCATGACAGCGCGTGCCGATGCACCGAGACAATCGGGGTTCACCGGAACGTCACGCCAACCGAGTGGACGAAGTCCCTCTTCTTTTGTGATGCGCTCGACACTTGCCATCGCTTCGGATGCCCGCGAGTGATCGGCGGGCAAAAAACACAGACCAGCTGCATATGCGCCAGCAGGTGGCAACTCGAATGACATCACGCCACGCAGAAACGCGTCTGGCACCTGAATCAGAATTCCGGCACCGTCGCCCGTTTCGGCCTCGGCCCCAGTTGCACCGCGATGTTCCATGTTGCAGAGCGCGGTGATGCCGAGCGTCACGATGTCGCGACTGCGAACGCCTTTGAGGTTGGCGACGAACGAGACACCACAGGCGTCGTGTTCAAAGCGCGGGTCGTAGAGACCGGTGGCCGCGGGCATGTCTGGATTCATGGTGTTGTCGTTTCGTGAACAGCGCAAAGCGCACAAGTTTCTACGGAATGGGTGAAGACGACGCTGTTTTCACCCGGGACAACGCTGGCCCAAGCAGGAAGAAGTCTACCGTCGCCCAAGCGACGTATCAAAGCGATTACGAACGTTTGATGCTGGCGTCGCTGAACCGAGGCTCACGCTTTTCGAAGTACGCGGCCACCGACTCGATCTGGTTGTGCTGCCCTATGAGCGACTGGATCACGGTTTGCTCATCGGCGAACTGCTGAGCTGCGTCTTCGTTCACTCGTGAATTGATCAGCTCTTTCGCACCGCGGACGGCATCGGGACTGACGGCACATATGTCACGGGCGAGGGCCATCGCCGACGCCAACGGGTCGTCAGAGAGAGAGGTGACAAGACCGAGTGCATGCGCTTCTGCGCCCTCAAAGATGCGCGCGGTGAACACGAGTTCCTTCGCGACGTCGGGGCGCACGTGACGCGTGATCGTCAATGTTCCGGTCATGTCAGGAATGAGTCCCCAAAAAGTTTCACGCACACTGAACTTGGTCGCCGGATGAGCGATGCGGATGTCGGCGCCCATCGCTATTTGAATACCACCGCCCAAGGCATGTCCGTGAAGTGCCGCGATGACCGGCATAGGTACTTCTTGCCACACCCACGCCGATTGTTGCGCGAGGTGAGTGACACGACCACCAGTGCCCATGATCGAAGGTGCGTCACTTGCAGATGGTGAACCGGAGTCACCCGCGAGCGCACCCATGCTGGCAAGGTCAAGACCCGCGCAGAAAGAAGACCCCTCGCCACTCAACACCACAACTCGCACGTCATCTCTGCACTTCAGCGCCTCTCCCGTGCTCACCAAGGCAAGAAACATGTCGGGGTCGAGGGCATTGCGTTTGTCGGGTCGATTCAGCCGAACATCGGCGATGCCATTGCTCACGGTCATTTTCACGCGGTCTGACATGGCCGAAGTCTCTCATGTCAGAAGCCGGCATGTGTCATGGCGGTGCAAGCAACCGTTGTTGGTGGTGCAATGATGAGGCGCATGAAGTTGAACCTCACCGCCGACGAAGTGCTCGCAACAACTCGCAGCGTGCGCAAACGCTTGGATTTCGACAAGCCTGTCGAGCGAAAAGTGGTCGAAGAATGTCTCGAGTTGGCCATGCAGGCCCCGACCGGGTCGAACAGCCAAGGCTGGCACTGGATCGTCGTCGAAGACGCAACAAAGAAGAAACGCTTGCAAGAGATCTACCGGCGCAATTTTGAGATCTACGCCAACTTTCCAGGTCGTGACTACCCCACTGGAGACACGCGAGCAGAGCGCCAAGGAGCCGTACGTGACTCAGCGTTCTATCTTGCCGACAATTTCCACCGCGCGCCGTTGCTCCTCATTCCCGCCATCGAGGGGCGTCTCGACAACCTTCCGTCATTCATGACCGCATCGGCTTGGGGCTCGCTGCTTCCCGCAGTGTGGAGCTTCATGCTTGCCTTGCGCGAACGTGGCATGGGGTCAGCTTGGACCACCATCCACCTCATGAACGATGGCGAAAAAGAGGCGGCGGACTTGCTGGGAATTCCCTTTGACGCAGTGTCACAAGGTGGGCTCTTCCCCATCGCCTACACCGTTGGAACCGAATTCAAACCGGCAAAGCGTGAGCCGTTGGAAAGCGTTCTTCACTGGAACAAGTGGTGACCGGCGCCATGACGTCGACACTTGCCACATACGAACGTCGTGATGGCATCGGCGTCATCACAATGGACGATGGAAAAGCGAATGCCGTATCGCTTGCAATGCAGGCGGCTTTGTCTAGCGCTCTCGACAAAGCCGAGGCTGACGAGGTCCCCATCATCCTCACCGGTCGTGCTGGTTTCTTTTCGGCCGGCTTCGATTTGAAAACAATTGCAGCAGGAGGAAAGGACACCGTCGACATGCTGAACGGTGGAATCGAGTTGGCAATGCGGCTTCTTGACTTTCCGCGACCGGTCATTGCCGCAAGTGGCGGACATGCAATCGCCATGGGCGTTTTTCTCCTGCAATCATGCGACTACCGCATCGGCGTTCACGGATCTCACCGGTACACCGCGAATGAAGTGGCGATTGGTATGGCCATGCCACTTTCAACAATTGAAATTCTTCGTCAGCGTGTCACGCCAACAGCGTTGACCAGATCAGTTCTGCTTGCGGAAGTCTTCACACCTCAGAATGCGGTCGAAAACGGTCTGCTCGATGCAGTCGTCGACCAAGACGAGTTGATGAACACTGCTACGACACTTGCCGCATCGTTCTCAGCCCTCGATCGCGCGGCGCACGCACACAGCAAGCGCCGCTTGCGTGGACCTGTGCTCGCTGCTATTCGTGATGGTCTCGCCCGCGACAACGAGGCATGGCGCGCGCAATTTCTGAAGTGACAATTCACCAACACGGGCTGTTGGCGTTACTCCACAAGTCTTAGACCACTTGGCGCGATTGACGGTTCTGCCGATGGCAGGTCGACAACGAATTCGGTGCGGTGCCCAGGAAACACGTGATGAGACACCAACACTGTCTTGCCGTCTGCGCCGGTGGTGACTCGTCTGCAGCGCAACACTGGGGCACCTTCGGGAACGTTCAGATGTAGTGCTTCTGTCTTGGTGGCAGCGTCGGCGGCGATGGTTTGGGTTGCGCCTTGAAGTGGAACGTCGAGCAATTCATAAAACGGTGTTCGCTCGACATCGGCACGCGACAAATGCTGCCCGCGCTCTGCCGCACACCACACGGTGACAAGTGCGAATGGTTCGTTGTCGGCCAAGTTGATACGGAGCACTCGAAGCACGTTCTGCGTGCCGAGTGCGCGCGCCACATCACGCGGCGCTTTCTCAAACGCAAACTCGAGCACATGTCGCTCAGGTGTCATTCCACTTGCCCGCATCTGATCTTCGATCGTCGCGAGTCTGCCGAGCGGCTGACGCACGGGGTCACCAGCGACGAACCAACCGAAACCCTGACGTGAATCGACGAGTCCTTCGTCACGCAACATCTCGAGCGCCTTGCGCACCGTCACGCGACTGACAGAAAACTCCGAAGACAGCTCGGCTTCACTGGGTAGGAGGCGACCTGAGGCATAGGCCCCTGATTGCACTCGTGAGCGAAGCTCGTCGGCGATGCGGTGATAGCGGATTGTGCGCACTTGTATTAGAGTTGTATACACAAGTAATCGACACAAGTCAACATCCCCACACGAAGAGGAGCCGTTATGGCAGTGAGTGCAGGAACCCCGCAAGAACTCGTCGACAAGGTGTACGCCTCCCTTCCCGAACGCGCAGCACTAGGTCGCAAGCGACTAGGCCGGCCACTCACACTTGCGGAAAAGATTCTCATCAACCACTTGGCTGACCCTGCAAACCAAGAAATGGAAAGAGGTCGCAGCTACGCCGACTTCCATCCAGATCGAGTTGCAATGCAAGACGCAACGGCCCAGATGGCTTTGCTGCAGTTCATGACCGCAGGCCTTCCTCAAACAGCAGTGCCATCCACCGTGCACTGCGACCACCTGATCCTCGCAAAAGTCGGTGCGGCCAAAGACTTGAAGATCGCCAACGACAACAACCGCGAGGTGTACGACTTCTTGCGCTCGGTCAGCGCGAAGTACGGCATCGGATTCTGGGGTCCTGGCTCCGGAATCATCCACCAAGTGGTGCTCGAGAACTACGCATTTCCTGGCGGAATGATGATCGGCACCGACAGCCACACGCCGAATGCCGGTGGACTCGGCATGGTGGCAATTGGCGTCGGCGGAGCAGATGCAGTCGACGTGATGACCGGCTTTCCGTTCAACGTTCGTTGGCCAAAAGTCATCGGCGTGAAGCTCACCGGAGAACTTTCTGGTTGGGCCAGCCCGAAAGATGTCATCTTGGAAGTTGCTCGTCAACTCACCGTCGAAGGTGGCACCGGAGCAATCGTTGAATACTTCGGACCCGGAGCCGACTCCATTTCGGCAACAGGCAAAGCAACCATCTGCAACATGGGTGCAGAAATTGGGGCCACGTGTTCCGTGTTCCCGTATGACCACAACATGGCGATGTATCTCAAGTCGACTGGCCGCGAATCAATCGCTGATGCGGCTGACAAAGTGGCAGCAGAACTTCGTCCCGACGACGGCGCGCAGTACGACAGTGTGCTCGAGATCAACCTGTCATCTCTCAAACCACTCATCAACGGTCCGCACTCCCCCGACCGCGCACACACAGTCGGCTCAGGCGTCGGCACCGCGGCACGTGAGAACAACTGGCCACTCGAAGTGAGCGCAGCGCTTATCGGGTCCTGTACCAACTCGTCATACGAAGACATCACGCGTGCGGCCTCGGTTGCTCGACAAGCCGCCGCCAAGGGTCTGCGCGCAAAGACCGAGCTTTTGATCTCACCAGGTAGCGAACAAATTCGCGCGACCATCGAGCGTGACGGACTTCTCGCCGACCTTGAAGCCATCGGTGCAACCGTTCTTGCGAACGCTTGCGGTCCGTGCATCGGTCAGTGGGAACGTGCGTCTGACACAACCGCGAAGCCGAACAGCATTGTCAACTCGTTCAATCGAAATTTTCCGAAGCGCAACGACGGTTCTGCCAACACGTTGTCGTTTGTGACGAGCCCTGACACTGTCATCGCCATTGCGCTCGCAGGACGACTCGACTTCGATCCCACCAGCGACACAATTACGGCACCTGATGGCACGCAAGTGCGCCTCGACCCGCCCGTCGGCGAAGTGTTGCCTTCGGCTGGATACGACCCAGGTGTCGACACCTTTACTGCTCCTCCTGGAAATGGATCTGGAGTTGTGGTGGAAGTGAGTCCGACGAGCGATCGTCTCCAGTTGTTCGAGGCGTTCCCAGCATGGGATGGCAAGGACTACGTCGAGCTTCCTGTTCTGATGAAAGCCCAGGGAAAGTGCACCACGGACCACATCTCGGCAGCCGGAAAGTGGCTGACCTATCGCGGTCACCTCGAAAACATCTCGGGCAACTTGTTCATCGGCGCTGTCAATGCATTTGGAGGTGCCGTGGGTGAAGGCCTTGACATCACCGATGGAGGTCGTCGCAGTTACCCAGACATCGCAAAGCGCTACAGCGAAGCCGGAATTCGCTGGTGTGCAATCGGTGACCAGAACTATGGCGAAGGTTCGTCTCGTGAACATGCCGCGATGGAGCCGCGATTCCGCGGTGGCGTGGTGATCTTTGCTCGTTCGTTCGCTCGCATCCACGAAACGAACTTGAAGAAGCAAGGACTCGTTCCGCTGACCTTTTCTGACCCAACCACGTACGACCAGATTGACGAGACGGATCGCATCAGCGTGCTGAATCTGCCCCCGGTTCCCGACAAGCCGGTTGCATGTCGAATCACAAAAGCTGACGGACGAACCATCGACTTCGAGGCCAAGCACACCTTCAGCGACGAACAGGTGGAATGGTTCAAGGCTGGCTCTGCGCTCAACATCGTGCGCCAGAAAGTGGCTGGCAAGAAATAGGTGACGCAGGTTGCTCCTTGCACCGGTTGACCAACGTCAATCGGTGCCGGGGCGCCTTTGTACTTCACCCTCGGGATCACCCACGTAGTTCGCCGGGTACGCACGACGAAGTTCGTCAGCACTCGGTTCACGCTGCTCACGTGCTTCGGGCGGCAGTAGCGACATAATCGCGCTCATGATGCGCGACGTGTCCACTTCACTCGACATCCGCGACAGCGCGACAGGTGCCCCCACCTTGATGGTGATGGTCGGTGGCGACGTCACATTGGTGATGTTTGGCACGCGTGAATTTCGCGGCCACACGTGTTCTGTACCCCACAGACCAATTGGCACCACTGGCACTCCGGTAACAGCCGCAAGTCGTGCAGCCCCCCAGCGACCTTTCAGTTCGGGATCAAAGAATGCACGACCCCGCGGAATGGTGCCTTGAGGCATGAGTGCGACCATATCGCCAGCCTTCAACGCACGCTCTGCAGCCTGAAGAGGCTCGTCACTTCCTGTTCCGCGGTCAACACGAATTCCGCCCATGGCCGCTGCGATTGGTCCGATGACTGGTGCGTCGAACACTTCTTTTTTTCCGAGGAACCTGACAGTGCGACCACTTCGCGCCACGACCATCGCAATTGCAGCAACATCAAAGTAACTGCGATGATTCGCACACAACAACGCTCCGCCGACTGACGGGATGTTCTCGATGCCGCTGATGTCGAAGCGCGCATACCGGAAGAACTCGGGTCGACTGAACTGCAGTGCCAGTCGCTGTAGCTCGAGACCAACGACAGGAATCTTCACCACACCTGGTGGAGTGGAGAAATCCCTGACGGGCCAACGACGTGCCGTTGCCATCAGAGCAAGTCGGACATCAGGGTTGACCGCAGTCGGATGACCGACGGACGACAACAATGGTTCGTCGTACACGCTGTCGCTGTACGCGTGACAGTCTGCAAGACGAATGCCGCGCGCATCGCACCACTCGCGCACAGCTTGCAACTTCCCTTTCGACCACACGTACGGTCCGACAATGTCGCCGGTATATCTGCCGTTGTCATCGACTTCGTATGTCGTGGCGATGACATCGTCAAAACCCATTGCCACAGCGAACGGTTCGATGAGGTCACGCGGTGTCGTGGTAGCCAACACCACACGTCGGCCGTTCCGCTGATGATCGCGCACAACATCGAGCGCATACGGTTGCAGTCGCTTGGTGAGATCGCCAACCGCCGATGCAGCTGCGGTGCGTACTGCGGATTGACTGTGTCCTTTGAATGCATGCACTGCTTGTCGCCCGAGTGCCATCGACGGAAGGTTCTCGCCGAACACCGAGAACAACTTGTAGACGAGTGATTCACCAGGAATGTCTCGAGTGACGACCCCAGCCGAACGTAGGGCGTGCGACACCACTTCTCCTGAGGCCCCAGACAGCAGCGTGCGGTCGAGGTCGAAGAATGCGGCAGATCCGCTCATTGTCGGGAGGCTAACGCCACAACGGGAAAGGCCCCGCCTGGGGGTGCGGGGCCTCTCAACCTAAACCCGATGGTGGGGGACCATCTGTGGGTTCTTGCGGCCGGGCTACGGGGGATGCCCGGCTCGTTTTGTTGTTTCTTATTCTTGCCGAAGGCGGGAATGGGCTCAAGGTAAATGGCGCAAATTAGGTCTTCTGGCGCTGTGATAGTTGACACAACGAAGTCCACGCGCAGTGCAGTGAAGTGATGAGCACCACATAGTGTTGCTCATCGTGGGTGATGAACTTCTTGCATTGCAAGCCAAAGTTCCTGGCGCCGCGTCAGCAGATGTGCGCACTCTTGCAAATGGTCGCTCGGTTGTGTGGCTGAATGTCGACGGGTCACATCACAAAGGTGCACTCTCCGGTGCTGCTTCCGAAGTGATTGCCAATGCCGCAACTTCGGCACGCACTCAAGGACTTCCGTTCGTTGCTGTCATGGAATCATCAGGTGCCGACATTCTCGAAGGAATCTCTGCCCTTCACGGCTGGGGTCGCGCCGCTCGCTCAATTGCCGAATGCTCGGGCGTAGTGCCGACCATCTTCATCGTCACTGGTCCGGCCGTGTCGGGTCCTGCGTTGCTCATCGGACTTGCTGATGTGGTCGTGATGACAAATGATGCGTACGCATTCGTAAGCGGACCGACGATGGTCGCTGAGTTCACCGGTATCAATGTGAGCACTGACGAACTCGGTGGTGCATCAACCCATGCACGTACCAGCGGCGCAGCAACTGCTGTGGTTGAAACACTGGGCGATGCGATCGAGTGGGTTGAAGCGTTCTTGTCATTTGTGCCGGACAACGTCAATCAGCTACCGGCCAATGTCGACCACGGTGACTCAGATGACCGTGCGACACCCGAGGCTGGAGACCTCATCCCAGAATCCTCCACTGGCAGTTACGACGTGCGAAGCGTCATCAGCTCTCTCGTTGACGACGGCTACCAGCTCGAATTGCGACCGCGTTGGGCGACGAATGTCGTTACGTCGCTCGCATCAATTGCTGGCTACCCCGTCGGCATCGTCGCCAATCAACCGATGTCGCTCGCCGGCACTCTCGACATTCCCGCATCACAAAAAGCAGCGCGATTCGTGAACTTCTGTGATGCCTTCAACTTGCCGATCATCACGCTCGTCGACACACCAGGTTTCTACCCCGGCAAAGATCTCGAGTGGCGCGGCATGATTCGCCATGGCGCTCAACTCGTGTTCGCCTACGGACGGGCCACCGTGCCGCGCATCTGTGTCATCATGCGCAAGTCATATGGCGGCGCATACATCGTTATGGACTCAAAGAAGATGGGAAACGACCTGTGTCTTGCGTGGCCTTCGGCAGAACTTGCAGTCATGGGTGCCGGCCAAGCTGCAGCCATCCTTCAACGTCGCGCCACACCCGAAGAGCGCGCCGCCTTCGAAGCCGACTATTCCAAGCGCCTTCTCAACCCGTACATCGCGGCAGAACGTGGCTATGTCGATGCCGTGGTGACACCTGAGGAAACTCGACGTGAATTGTGCTCGGCGCTTCACATGCTGCGTGACAAGCGCGAGCGGCTTGTCTCTCGTAAGCACGACAACACTCCCCTCTGACGACGCTCCATCGGGGCTCGGTAGCGCTGTCGAACATCTCGCCGTCGTCGATAAATACGGTCCCCAGACCACGATTTGTCTACGATTTCCCCGGGGGAGAAAGCCCCCAAACACCTAGTCAGTAACAAGGAGATCCCAGTGGCTGACACCATCACCATCATTGACGACCGCACCGGCAAGAAAGTCACGGTAGCCATAACGGGCGGAACGTTCCCTTCGTCGGCACTTCGGGAACTTGACCCGAATCTGTTCTTGTACGACCCCGCATTCCTCTCGACCGCATCGTGCGCCTCAGCAATCACGTACCTCGATGGCGACGCTGGCATCTTGAGATACCGCGGCTACCCGATTGAGCAACTTGCGGAGCACTCCACATTTCTTGAAGTTGCTTACTTGCTTCTGAACGGCGAGTTGCCGACCGGTGATCAATTGTCCAAGTGGACCCACGACGTCACGCACCACACCATGATTCACGAGAACATGCGCAAGCGCTTCGTTGACGGTTTCCACTACGACGCCCACCCCATGGGCATGTTCGTGTCGGCCACCGCAGCACTCGGCACCTTCTACGACGACGCCAAGGACATCTTCGACAAGCAGTCCTTCGACAAGCAGGTGCTTCGCCTCATCGCCAAGGTGCCCACCATCGCAGCAATGTGTTATCGCTTCAGCGAGGGCCTGCCCTTCGTGTTGCCCAACAACTCGATGCCGTACGCCCAGAACTTCCTCAACATGATGTTCCGTATCGGTGAAGACCACGCCATCGACCCTGTGCTCGCACGCGCAATGGACATCCTCTTCATCCTTCACGCAGACCACGAGCAGAATTGCGGCACCACCACGATGCGTGTCGTGAGCTCTGCCAACAGCGACCCCTACACCTCCACTGCTGCAGCTGCATCGGCTCTGTACGGACCATTGCATGGTGGCGCCAACGAGGCTGTCGTGCGGATGTTGTCCGAGATCGGAAGCATCGAGAATGTGCCGTCGTTCATCGAGGGCGTGAAGAACGGCTCGGGACGACTCATGGGATTCGGCCACCGTGTGTACAAGAACTTCGACCCACGTGCCCGCATCATCAAGCAGACCGCGTACGACGTCTTCGAAGTAACCGGCAAGAACCCCTTGCTCGACATCGCACTGAAGTTGGAAGAAGTCGCCTTGGAAGACGACTATTTCGTCAAGCGCAAGTTGTACCCCAACGTGGACTTCTACTCAGGTCTTATCTATCAAGCGCTCGGATTTCCGGTCGACATGTTCACGGTGTTGTTTGCGATTCCGCGCACTGTCGGCTGGCTTGCCCACATGGAAGAGCTTCTCGGCGACAAAGAGCAAAAAATCAGCCGCCCGCGTCAGTGGTACATCGGGCCCGACGAGCGCGACTACACCGCAATCAACAAGCGTTAATTCACTCTGTCTCGCATAGCTGTGAGACAGTCAGATCAAAGATTGAACATCGAGCATGATCTTGCCGATGTTTGCATTTGATTCCATCAACATGTGCGCCTCGGCAATCGACGACAACGGTAAGCGTGAATGGATGACGGGTCGCAACGCACCCGAGTCGAACAGTGGCACAACCTCTGCTTCGAACTGCTGCGAGATGGCGATTTTCTCTTCGATTGGTCGAGCCCGCAGGACTGTTCCTATGATGCTCGCTCGCTTGAACAGAAGTGTGCCGACATTGAACGGCACCGGCTTACCTGCCATCGTTCCGACCTGAATGATGCGACCCTTTGTGCGCAGGCAAGTAACGTTTCTCTCGACATAGTCACCGCCGATGACATCGAGCACCACGTCGACCCCGTCGCCTGCTGTCGCTTCGGCCACCGCGGAAACAAAGTTGCTCGTTGTGTAGTCGACCACCAAGTTGGCACCAAGTGCCCGGCAACTCTCAACTTTGCTTGTCGAACACGTGACAGCAACCTTGGCCCCGATTGCTTTGCACAATTGAATCGCCGCTGTCCCGACGCCCGATGCGCCAGCATGCACAAGTGCCCAGCGACCTGAGGCGAGGCCACCCTGAACAACGAGTGCATCCCACGCCGTCAAGAAAACCTCAGGAATAGCAGCGGCATCGTGCAGTGCAACACCATGGGGCACCCGAACCGCTTGACGTTCATGAATGGTCAACTGTTCGGCATGTCCGCCACCCGCGACGATGCCCATCACATGGTCGCCAACTTTCCAACGACGGACATGGGCCCCAACTGCCCGCACAACTCCGGAGAATTCGAGACCAGGAATTTCTAGTTCCTCAGGGAACGGGTTTGGATACAGACCCATGCGTTGCAGCAGGTCTGCCCTGTTCATCGCCGTGGCAACAACGTCGACAAGGACTTCGTCGGCACCCGGGGTCGGTGGTGCGACGTCTTCGATTGACAACACCTCGGTGCCGCCATGGCTTCGTAAGACGACCGCTTTCATGACAGTCGTTGTCGCGCGATCACGCCATCTTCTGTTGCAAGCGGCGATCGAGAGCAGCGAGGTAATCCTCTGTGGTCAACCACGGCTGGTCTTTCGAGATGAGAATTGCAAGGTCTTTGGTCATCTCGCCACCTTCGACAGACTCGACGCACACTTGTTCGAGCTTCTCAGCAAACTCGATGAGCTTCGGATTGTTGTCAAGGTTTCCACGATGGATGAGTCCACGGGTCCACGCAAAGATCGACGCAATCGGGTTAGTAGAGGTCTTATTGCCCTTCTGGTGCTCGCGGTAGTGGCGTGTCACCGTGCCGTGCGCTGCCTCAGCCTCGACGGTCCTTCCGTCTGGAGTGAGCAACACCGAAGTCATGAGACCAAGCGAACCGAAACCCTGTGCGATGGTGTCTGACTGCACGTCGCCGTCATAGTTCTTGCACGCCCAGACGTAACCGCCTTCCCACTTCATGGCACAAGCGACCATGTCGTCAATGAGACGGTGTTCGTAGGTGAGGCCAGCCTTCTCGAAGTCAGCCTTGAATTCCTTTTCGTACACCTCTTCAAAGAGATCCTTGAACTGACCGTCGTAGGCCTTCAGAATCGTGTTCTTCGTGCTCATGTACACCGGGTAATTGCGCTGCAGGCCGTACCGCAACGAGGCGCGCGCGAAGTCGCGAATGCTGTCGTTGAAGTTGTACATACCCATCGCAACGCCGCCGTCTTTTCCGAACTTGGCAACTTCGATTTCAACCGGCGCGCCACCATCTGATGGCGTGTAAGTGATGGTGACAGTTCCTGCACCCGGCACCTTGAAGTCTGACGCCTTGTACTGGTCGCCGTGCGCGTGACGACCGATGACGATGGGCTTGGTCCAACCCGGCACGAGGCGCGGGATATTGCTGCAAATGATTGGTTCGCGGAAGACGACGCCGCCCAAGATGTTGCGGATTGTTCCGTTCGGTGACTTCCACATCTTCTTCAACTTGAACTCTTCGACGCGCGCCTCGTCAGGGGTGATGGTCGCGCACTTCACGCCAACTCCGTGCTTCAAGATGGCGTGAGCTGCATCGATGGTGACCTGATCATCGGTCTGGTCGCGGTATTCGATACCAAGGTCGTAGTACTCGAGGTTCACATCGAGGTACGGAAGGATCAATCGCTCTTTGATGAACTGCCAGATGATGCGCGTCATCTCGTCGCCGTCGAGCTCGACGACCGGATTGTCAACTTTGATCTTCGCCACGGGGGTCTCCTCACCTTGTAGGGCTGTGTCGGAATCAGACAACTTGTATCAGACTTGTACACAGTAGCGCAGTGACGAGATGCGCCCTCTACCATCGCTCGAGATGGACTTCGCCTGGACACCCGAGCAGCTCGCGCTGCGCGACGAGGCTCGCGAAGTAGCCCGCGATGCCGTGGTCCGCTATGGCCGACACAACGACGCGTGGATGAATGGCTTTTCTAAAGAGTTCTCCCGCGAACTCGGCCAGCGCGGATGGATCGGACTCACGTGGCCAAAGGAATTCGGTGGCGGCGGACGGCCAGCCATTGATCGCCTCATCATCGGAGAAGAACTCATCGCCGCCGGCGCCCCACTTGCAGCGAGTTGGTTCGGAGATCGGCAGATGGGGCCGGCTCTCATTCAGTACGGCACCGCAGATCAACAAGCCGAGTTTTTGCCGGGCATTTTGTCTGGCGACACCACGTGGTGCATCGGCATGAGCGAACCGAATTCTGGAAGCGACCTCGCATCATTGACGACTTTTGCAGCCGATGCAGGTGATCACTGGGTCATCAATGGTCAGAAAATTTGGACCAGCTTCGGCGCTCACGCTGACTATTGCTACTTGATCTGTCGCACCAGCAACGATGGCCCACCACATGCCGGAATCAGCGAGATCATCGTTCCGATGGACACGCCTGGCATCGACGTGCGCCCTATTCGCGACATGACCATGAACCAGCACTTCTGCGAAGTGTTCTACACCGACGTCAAAGTTCCGAAAGCAAACTTGGTCGGTGTGCAAGGTGCCGCCTTCAAACAGACCATGCGCCAACTTGAACACGAACGCGGCGGTGTCGACCGATTGGTGTCGAACCACGCGTTCTATTTGTATGCCCGAGAGCTCGCTGACACGTCCGACCCAGTCGTGCGACAAGAAGTCGCGGCTCTCGAAGTGGGATACCGCATCGGTCGCATTCTTGTGATGCGTGAAGTACTCCGTCAGGCTCCGGCTGGTTTCTCTGCTGCAACCAAGTGTTTTTGCACCGAGCATGAACAACGTGTCGCTAACTTTGCGATGAAGGTGATGGGGCCATCTGCTGCCATTTGGAATGAGTTCAGTCAAACAATGCTGTATGCACCTGGCTACACCGTCATGGGTGGCACATCGAACATCATGCGAAACATCCTCGGCGAACGAGTGCTTGGCCTACCGAAGTAGATAACTATGGCTGATCTTCTCGCACTGAGTACTCGCATCATCGACTCTGGTGTCGCTGACGAGCCTGTCAATCGAGTCACGCATGAGTTGTCAGAGGTGGACGACAACTTGGTGATGGTCGAGTCATTCAGCCATGTCGTTACTTGGAAGTCGCCCGAAGGACTGGTGTGTTTCGACACGAGTGCACCGAACACGGGTGCAAAAGTCGTCGAGAGTCTGCGTACCTGGAGCTCCGACCCGTTCCATTCACTCGTCTACACGCACGGCCACATTGATCACGTTGGTGGAAGCGGCGCATTCATCGCGTCGAACGGAGAGTCAGGCAATGCTGATCCACGCGTGTTCGGACACCGACACGTCGAACATCGATTCGACCGCTATCGCCTCACGAACAACTGGAATCGATTCATCAATCAGAGACAGTTCGGTGGCGTACGTGGAGAACTGGACATGCTGATACTGGACTCCAAGGAACACCCGAAAACCAAAGATGTCGCATTGTTCCTTCCGTCTGATGTGGCTCCACTCACCGATGTCATCGACGATTTCCAGGGCATCACCATCGGCGATGAACGACTCGAGTTTCATCACGGGCGCGGCGAGACTGATGATCACCTGTGGACCTGGTTCCCCGAGAAGAAATGGCTTGCCAGCGGTGACTTTGTCATCTGGAATTTCCCCAATGCTGGAAACCCTCAAAAGGTACAAAGGTGGCCGCTCGAATGGGCCGCCACCCTTCGCAAGATGATCGCAGTCGGACCCGAACTACTTCTTCCAGCGCACGGACTGCCCATCGAAGGAAAAGCTCGTATCGCAATGGTGCTCGATGACATCGCGTCTGCGCTCGAACAACTCGTCACCGATGTGGTTCAGCTCATGAACCAAGGCGCAAACCTCATTGACATCGTTCACACCGTCAAGGTTCCTGATGCTTCGTTGCAGAAGCCGTACATGCGACCGCTGTATGACGAACCAGAATTCGTGGTTCGCAACACCTGGCGTCAGTTCGGTGGCTGGTGGGATGGCGCCGCTTCCCGACTCAAGCCTTCGCGTGACGAAGAGGTGGGCACCGAGTTGGCACATCTCGCTGGTGGCGCCGATGTGCTCGTCGCTCGAGCGGTTGAGTTAGCCGATGCTGGCAACCTTCGACTTGCGTGCCACCTTGCAGACTTTGCAGGTTGGGCCGCACCGGGCGACCCCGATGTTCACGAAGCTCGCGCACGGGTCTACGAGATGCGACGAAAAGCAGAACCATCACTGATGAGCAAAGGCATCTTTCGTTCGGCTAGTCGCGAATCTGAAACAGTTGTGAAGCGAACAAAAGACGCAAACTAATCAGACGTTCACAAGCGACCCAGCCACATGCGCGTAAGCGCCCACAAACCCGTTGCAGCGACTGCTGCGCCAATCAACCGAGCACCGATACCCACCTCTAGCAAGAACATCCATCCACCCGCAAGAACTGCACAACTCGAAAAGACACTGGCAACCAGTTTCACCCAACGCCGTCGCGGTGATTTCAACGCGACGATGAGCGAAACCACCCCGAGCACCATGATGGTCAACATGATGATGGCTGCTGCCATAGCCAGTGATTCCACGAAACTGACCTTACGCCATCGGATGAATTAGCCGAGCGCGATGACACACACAGCGATCGCTGCCAACACAACGCCGAACACTTGCGACCGGTGGACTCGTTCTCGGTCCACGCCGACGGCAAGCGCCATGGTGGTGCCGGGATACAAGCTCACGACGACCGACACCACAGAGAGCAATCCTTCGCGCACGGCCAACACATAAAGCCAGTTGGCAAGACTGTCCAATAAACCTGAGCCAATAGTCGGCGCCACATGAGTTCGTACACCTCGGACTGACGAACGAGTTGTCACCAACAACACCGCCAAATACGGAATTGATGTCATGCGCATGATGAATACCGGCCACACACCACTGTCAGATGTCGTCTGGTGAAGCGCCACAAACACGAAACCGAACAGCGACCCTCCGAGCACCGCGAGGATGACGGTTCGTGCGGGCGCACGATGGTGGCCCGGGCCAAGTAAGTCACTGATGAGCGCGATAGCTACGATGGCAACTGGCATCGCCACGAGAGTCGCGACACTTGGACGCTCTCCCATCGATAGTCCCACAACGATAGGAACCACCGCCCCAGCCACTGCAGCCGTCGGTGCAGCAACCGTCATGTGCCCAGAGCTCATCGCTTTGTAGAAAACAACCAACCCACTTGAGCCAAACACACCAGCTAGTGCACTCCATGCCCAGTCAGTCGCTGACGGAGCCGGTACATCGGAGACAAGAGTGGCGATGCCGAGCACTGCGATTCCAAAAAGCTGCCCGACGAACGTGACACCGATTGCCGACACATGACGAGTGGCCTTGCCGCCAAGAAAGTCGGCGGATCCGTAGACAACAGCAGTGAGAAGCGCCAACACAACTGCCATGTGGTGGGCACGACGGGACTCGAACCCGGGACCTCTACCGTGTCATGGTAGCGCTCTAACCAACTGAGCTACGCGCCCTCACTAGGGACTGCTCAGGTTATCAGGGGATTATTTTGAGGCTCACTCCGTTGGCCAAAAGTCGGCCCTGTTGGGTCAGACATGCCCGACCATTGCGTACCGTCACCAGACCCTGCAGATCTTTAATCGGCAAGTGATGTGCTTCGATGCCATCGCGCATCCGCAGCATCAACTCGAGACGTTCACGCTTTCGCGTAGCTATGTCGAGAGTTTCCCCTGCCGCCTCGGTGGGCTCATCACGTGTGACGGCTTGGATGTATCGCTCTGGCGTACGCACATTCCACCACCGACGACCATTGTCATGACTGTGTGCTGCGCAACCAACACCGAGATAGTTGCCTTGCGTCCAATAGATGATGTTGTGTCGGCACTCGAAACCAGGCAGTGCCCAGTTGGAGATCTCATAGTTTTCGAGCCCAGCTTCGGTGAGAATGTCATCAGCAACGATGTACTTGTCTGCGAGGTCGTCATCGTCGGGGTGTCGCGCCGCATCAAGCGCCAAGGGTGTGCCTGCTTCAACGGTGAGTGCATACGCAGAAATGTGAGTTGGCGACAACTCAACCGCTTCCCTCAGCGTGCGCGACCAGTCATCAAGGGTCTCACCGTGTGCCCCATAGATGAGATCGAGGTTCAACCCTTCGATACCGGCATCACGCACTGCTGCAACTGCAACTTGCACATGCTCGACATTGTGAGTGCGGCCGAGCGACGCAAGCACCGACGTTCGCATCGACTGAACTCCCATGCTGATGCGATTGACGCCGGCGTGCGCGTACCGCTGCATCAACTCGAGCGTGACATCATCAGGATTGCATTCAACCGTGATCTCTGCACCTGCAGCGAGCGGTAGCAATTCAATACAGGCAGCGAGTGCGTCTGGGTCGACGATCGTTGGAGTACCTCCACCGACGAACACCGTGTCGACCGTTGCCATTCCCGTGCGTACAACGCGTTCGATGTCGGTGCGTAGTGCCGTCATGTAGTCCGTAACCAACGACTGTTTGTCTGCCCATGTTGCGAAAGCGCAATAGTCACACTTCTTGTGACAAAACGGAATGTGGATGTACACACCGAACGAGTCGGCGTGTCTCGATGAAGTCTGACCCAACGAGGTCACGTTGATGCAGGGGGGACGAACAACAGACCTAGTTCCCCCAATTTGTCTCCGACACTGTCGACTGCCACATCCAACATGACAGCTATCGCACGAGTGTCATGGGCCCGTACCGTGATGACTTTTCCGTTGAAATCCTGACGCTGCACTTGAATCATTCGCAAGAACCGCTCGAGCATCTCGAATTGTGACCCAGGCATCGTTGACAACTTGGCGACGTCGATTCGAATTTTTCCAGTTGCTGCTGTCGATGACGTATCGGAACTGTGTGCGTCGCGCGGCAGCAATTGCTCAACGCTGACACCATAGAAACGCGCCAGTCGTTCAAGCCGCGGTACCGAGATTGCGCGCTCACCACGTTCGTACGCACCGAGGACTGACGCTTTGAACTCACTGTCACTTGAGGTCTCCACTTCGCCCAGTGACATGCGCTTTTGCTGACGAATGCGCCTCAGTCGCTCGCCGACCAGCAGAGTGAACGGTGAATCCTTGAGTAACTCGTCATCGGTGGGGTGCGCCATATCGCTACACAGTGTGGTCGGTTCAGCGCGGCAAGTGTGCGACCATACGAGTCGCCGCCACAATGGCGGCAGTCTCAGCTCGTAGCACCCCGTCTGCGAGGGCCACACGCGGGGCATCAGTCAACTCGTCGGCGTCGAAGCCCCCCTCAGGCCCGATGATCACCATGCTGACAATCGAGGCATCTAGTGCGGGCGCTCCAATGTCCGCAACTGCCACACCCGACTGACGCGTGATTGTCGAGGCGTCAATATTCGACTGCAATGTGGGCAGCCACACACAGCGCGATTGACGCGCAGCTGCAAGAACGATGCGTGAGTACCGATCGTGCTGATGTCGCCACTTCTCGTCATCCCATCGCACCACCGACCGACGCATCGCCGCCAACAACACGATGTCGTCGACCCCTACTTCCACCAACTTCTCGACGGCCCATTCGGTGCGGTCGCCTTTCACCGGCACCATCGCTACTCCAACCCGACGTGATCGAGGCATGACGGTTTCTATGTCCGACTCGACCCGCAATTGCCCTTTCGCCACATAGCGACAGATCCTCCAGGAACCCCGCCCGTCGCTCACTGACACTGGTTCTCCGTCACGCAATCTCAATACGTCACCCAAATGGTGAGATGTCTCATCATCGAGTTGCGGGTCGCTGAGATTGTCAACAAAGACATGTGCCGCAGACATGCGCAGATCTGGGTTCATACCAAATCAGCTCTCACGAAAACGCGGACTTGATGCGCGAGAAAATACTCTTGTCCTCTGGCGTCACGTCGTCACCACGCAGTTCGGCGAACTGACGCAATAATGCCTCTTCTTCTGCCGTGAGCTTGGTGGGTATGTCGACTGCGATACGCACAATGAGGTTTCCTCGGCCGCGCCCATTCAACACAGGTACACCGCGCCCCCGCAAGACGAATTGCCGTCCGTGTTGCGTGCCGGCCGGAACAATGAGATCCTCCGGACTGTCGAGGGTGTCGAGCACCACATGAGTGCCGAGTGCTGCTTGAGCAATCGACACCGACACATTGCACACCAAGTCGGCACCGTCGCGCACGAACATGTCGTGTTCAGCAACCCTGATGTGCACGTAAAGATCGCCCGACGACCCACCACGGGGACCCACTGCACCTCGTCCGGTGAGCCGCAAGGTTGACCCGGTATCGACACCCGCAGGTACGTCGATGGTGTAGTCGACCACACTGACGGCGCGACCTTCGCCTTTGCATGCAGAACACGGGGTCATCACCACTTGCCCGTACCCCGAACAACGCGCGCACGGCCCAGAGGTGACCATTTGTCCGAGCAAACTCTGTCGAACTCGGCGCACCTGGCCTGAACCACCACAGTCACTACACGACACTGGCTGCGTGCCACCTCCAGCCCCGGTTCCGTTGCACTCATCGCAACGCACCGCTGTACGCACATCGATCGGAATGGTTCCACCAAACACTGCTTGTTCAAGTGTGATGTCAGCGACAATTTCCAAATCTTGTCCACGCGGCGGCCCAGATTGCGAACGTCCACCGGCACCGAAGGGCGAGCCACCAAAGAACGCTTCGAAGATGTCACCGAGTCCGCCGGCACCAAACGGGTCTCCCGACGAGGCTGCACCACTGATGCCTTCTTCACCGAAGCGGTCGTAACGCGCGCGTGCATCGGGGTCGGACAACACTTCGTAGGCACGAGTGACGAGTTTGAATTGCTCTTCTGCTTCGGGCTTGTCCGGGTTGGCATCGGGATGCAACTCGCGCGCCTTCCGGCGATATGCCTTCTTGAGGGTGTCGGCATCTGCGGTACGCGACACGCCAAGAAGTTCGTAGAAGTCAGCAGACATAGATGCGGCTCATGAACCTTCTGCGAGACGACGACCGAGTTGTTCCCCCACCACTTCAACTGTTGCCAATGCCTGCGGATAGTTCATGCGGGTCGGACCGAGCACTCCGACAGAACCCATGACTTCACCATCAGCGACAACCGGCGCAACGACGACCGAACATGCAGCAAGTGGCTCGACCCCGTGCTCTGCACCGATGGCCACCGAAAGGCCCCGATCGAGCACATCTTTCAACAGAGACACCACGACATATTGCTGTTCGACGATTTGAAGAACATTGCGCACCACTTCAACTGCTTCAAATGACTGTGCCAGTGAAGCCGCACCTCCGACAAACACCGGTTCGTCGCCGGAGTGACGCTGAAGCGACTGCACGGCAACTGCGCACACGATGTCTGTGTGAGCCTCATTGGTGAGCGGCACAGACTGAATGTCAACAAGTGACTTACCCACAATCTCTGTGCTCAAGTGAGACGTTGCCCGCACCAGATGAGCGTCGTCGATTTCCTCTGAAAGCGAGATAATTTCGTTCTCCACTGTTCCGTTGGAGAACACCACCACAACTGTCGCGGTTCGCGAAGACAAACGAACAACTTGAATAGACCGGACGGTCGTTACTTCCGTCTTCGGACCAACCACGAGCGCGGTGTGGTGCGTGATATCTGCCAAGAGATGCGAGGTCTGTCGCAAGAGTTCTTCGAGCCGACCGTGACTTGACTGAAAGAACTCGCCCACTTGCACTGTGGCTGCACGGTCGAGTGAGCCATCGGGAGCCAAGGCATCGACAAACAAGCGGTAGCCCTTGTCGGTGGGAATTCGACCAGCAGACGTGTGGGGTTGGGCGAGATATCCCTCTTGTTCCAAGACGGCCATCTCATTGCGAACGGTTGCTGACGACACGTTGACGCCAGGCAGTTTGGCGACATGACCAGAGCCGACTGGTTGGCCAGTAGCGATGTATTCCTGCACCACGGCGCGCAGGATGTTCGTCTTGCGGTCGTCAAGCATGGTGCATCAAAGTTTACTTGCCGGACACCTTCTTGTATCGGGCGAGTGCTTCCTCTCGCTCGACAGCATGATCCACAATCGGGGCCGGATAGTGCGCAGGTGCGTGCAAGCCGAGTGTCCAAGGCGCATGGATATGGGTGTTGTCTAGTTCGGCAATTTCAGGGATCCAGGTGCGGAGATAGCTGCCGTCCGGGTCGAACTTCTCGCTTTGGCCGAACGGATTGAACACACGGAAATATGGCGCCGCGTCTGTTCCAGTACCTGCCGTCCACTGCCAACCGTGATTGTTCGACGCGATGTCACCGTCGACGAGGTGGCGCATGAAGAACGCAGCTCCCCACTGCCACGGAACATGGAGGTCTTTCACCAAGAAACTCGCCACGATCATGCGCACACGATTGTGCATCCATCCGGTCGCCAACATCTGGCGCATTCCGGCATCAACAATGGGATACCCGGTACGCGCTTCACACCATGCGGCGAAGCGGTGCTTCGCGCGGTCATCAGTGTCGACAGGCAGGCGATCCATTTTTTCTTGCAAGTTGTTCCACGTCGAGTCGGGACGGTGGAACATGACATCGGCATAGAACTCGCGCCAACAAATTTCGCTACGAAAATGGTCTGCGCCACTTCCTGCCGGCAACTCTGCGAGCAGTTGTCGTGGATGAATGACTCCGAATCGAAGTTGAGCCGACAACATCGACGTACCGTCAATGCCAGGGTTATTGCGAACGTCTTTGTAGTCCCCTAGCCCGTGTGGTGCCCACGTGGTCCAACGAGTCCATGCCGCCGTCTCACCTGCGTCAGGAAGTGTCGCTGCGCACGGCGGATCGTGTGGAATGCCGTCGGAAAAATCTGACGCGTCTTTCCACGTCGGCGCGCAGTCTCCGACCAACTTCCATTCGTGTTGTTGCCAACGCTTGTAGAACGGCGTGAACACTCGAAGCGCTGTGCCGTCGTCTTTCAACACGACACCTGGGTCTATGACATAGGGCGAATCTGAACCAACAAGTCGCCTGCCATTCGCCGCCAAAGCCGCTGCCACTTGTTGATCTCGGGCACGGCCGTATGGCGCAAAATCTCGCGCGCAGTGCACATCGGTGACATCAAGTGCTTTCGCCAGACGAGGTATCTGTTCTTCTGGCTTGCCGTGCAGGACAACAAGCGCACCACCCATCTGATCGTTCAGAGAACGAAGATTGCGCAACATGAAGGCCATACGCGCTGCACCAGCTCGTTCAGCAAACTTTGGGTCGAGCACAAAAACGGGAACCACGCTTCCCTTCGCTGCAGCAGCAGCAAGTGCTCCGTTGTCAGACAACCGCAAGTCGCGTCGCAACCACCAGATGGATGTGGCCACGGTCTACTCACCCACCTTGCGAGGAGCGCTCAGCAGACCGGACCGAGAAGTAGGCGAAAGCACACCCCAATGAGACCACACCGCCGTAGCCCAGTGCCCACTCGTTGCTCACATTGTCTGCAATCCACCCAGTGATGGGGCCACCCACCGGAGTGGAGCCCAAGAACGCGACAGCGGTAAGGGCGAGCATGCGACTGCGCATCTCAGAAGGAAGTCCGATCTGCATGAGCGAGTTCATCGTAGACACCATCGCACCGAGAGACCACCCGAGTGGCACGGACCACAAGTACGCCACCAACAAGTTGGGTGACCATGCAAGTGCGATGTTGCCGAGGCCGGCGCAGAGAATCGAGAGGAAGAACCAGCGACTAGTGACCACGCGAAGACGAGCAATTGAAATTGAACCCAGGAACGAACCAGCACTGATGACGGCGAGCATCCACCCGAATGAGCGAGTGGCATTCCATTTCTCATCCAACAGTTTCGGCAACACGACGGCGTAGTTATACGCAAATGTGCAGACGATGGTGAAAACGGTGAACAACACCAAGAGTTGACCGTGATCGCGCACATAACGAAGAGCTTCGCGCACTGGCTGACCCCCTGGTTTTGCCTGTGGCGTCTGATACAACGACTGCGCCGACAAACGTGTGAGCGCAACGAGAATCGCCATGAACGACAACCCGTTGACGATGAACAACCATCCTGTTCCAAGCGGAGCAACGAGCACCGCTGCGAGCGCCGGTCCGAAGATGCGTGAGCCGGTCATGACGGCCGTATTCAGCGAGATGACATTGCTGATGTCTTCTGGCGGCACCAGCTCAGTGACCAATCCACGCCGAGCCGGATTGTCGATGGCATTTGTGATGCCCAGCAAAAACGACATGGCGTACACCACGGGCAATGTGACGAGTCCGGTGAGGTCGAGAATTCCGAGCAACAGCGCGAGCACGGCGAGTGACGCTTGGGTGCACAACGTCACGATGCGACGGTTGTGACGGTCGGCAAACCCGCCAGCCCACGCACCGAGGAACAACATAGGCAGAAACTGGAACATGGCATTCAGGCCCATGTCTGTGGCGCGACCAGTCAGGTCATAGAGCAAAAATGATGTGGCGGTGAATTGCAACCACGTGCCCACCATCGAGACGAAGAGTCCGAAGAAAAAGAGGCGCGCGCTCTGGTGACGCAACGAACGAAATGTGCCTGACGTGGAGGTTGCCCCTGCGAGTTCTCCAGGTTTCACCGTGTCTCCTGGTTTCACCGTGTCTCCTGGTTTCACCGTGTCTCCTGGTTTCACCGTGTCTCCTGGTTTCACCGTGTCTCCTGGTTTCACCGTGTCTCCTGGTTTCACCGTGTCAGGCGATGACATGTCAGTCGTCCAACTTGAGCGCACTGATGAATACATCGCCGGGAATCTCGACCCGACCGATAGCCTTCATCTTTTTCTTGCCCTCTTTTTGCTTCTCCAACAGCTTGCGCTTACGCGTGATGTCACCGCCGTAACACTTTGCGAGAACGTCCTTGCGTTTTGCCTTCACTGTCTCGCGCGCAATCACTTTGCCGCCGATTGCAGCCTGGATAGGCACATCGAACATCTGGCGCGGAATGAGCTCTTTCAACTTCTCACACATGCGACGGCCGTAATCGAATGCTTTGTCACGATGCACGATGGTGGAGAACGCATCGGCAGGAATGCCGTTCAACAGTAAGTCGACTTTTGCCAGACTGCTCTCGCGGTAACCCTCGAGCTCGTAGTCGAGGCTCGCGTACCCCTGCGTGCGACTCTTCATCTGGTCGAAGAAGTCAACCACCACTTCCGCTAACGGAATGGCGTAGTGCAACTCCACCCGCTCTGGTGAGAGGTACTCGAGTTTGACCATCTCGCCACGACGCGATTGGCACAGTTCCATCAGCGTGCCTGTGAAGTCTTTGGGCGTAATGATGGTGACTTTGAAGAAGGGCTCTTCAATCGACGCGATGTTCTGACTTGCCGGCAGGTCGGCCGGGTTATCGACCACCATGACTTCGCCATCTGTCTTCAACACCCTGTATTCCACTGAAGGCGCAGTGGCGATGAGCGCCAAGTTGAACTCACGCTCGAGGCGCTCTTTAACGATTTCCATGTGCAACAGACCAAGAAAGCCGCAGCGGAAACCAAAACCAAGCGCGCCAGATGACTCTGGTTCATACGTGATGGACGCATCGTTCAATTTCAATTTCTCGAGGCTCTCGCGCAAGTTCTCGAAATCGTCACCGTCGATCGGATACAGACCACAGAACACCATCGGCTTCGGGTCGCGATAACCAGGCAGCGGTTCACGCGCAGGCTGCGCGAGCAGGGTGACGGTCTCACCACTTCGCGCTTGTGCCACATCTTTGATGCCAGCGATGAGATACCCGACTTCGCCAGGGCCAAGCTCTGGAATCGGAGTGTTGACGGGGCGACGCACGCCAATCTCGATGGCTTCATGAACAGTGCGCGCCTGCATGAACTGCAATTTGCTGTTTGCCGTAAGGCGTCCGTTCATAACGCGAACACTCGACACCACGCCGCGGTATTGGTCGTACTGCGAGTCGAAGATGAGTGCTTGCAACGGTTCATTTGCGTCGCCGGTGGGAGGTGGAATCCGATCAACAATGGCATCCAGCAATTCGGGAACACCCGCTCCGGTCTTTGCAGAAATTCGCAGAATGTCTTCGGCGGGTATGCCGAGCACTGTCTCGATTTCCATCGCATAGCGATCGGGGTCCGCTGCTGGAAGGTCGATCTTGTTGAGAGCAGCGACGATCTCGAGATTATTCTCTAGTGCGAGATAACAATTCGCAAGAGTCTGGGCTTCGATTCCTTGTGCCGCATCCACCACGAGCACGACGCCTTCGCATGCGGCAAGTGACCGACTGACCTCGTATCCGAAGTCGACGTGACCGGGCGTGTCGATGAGATGCAATGTCGTGCCCTTCCAGTCGACACGAACGTTCTGAGCCTTGATGGTGATGCCGCGTTCGCGCTCGAGGTCCATCGAATCGAGATACTGAGCCCTCATGTCACGGGCGTCGACGGCCCCCGTCAGCTCGAGAATGCGGTCGGAAAGGGTGGACTTGCCGTGATCAATGTGCGCAATGATCGAAAAATTGCGGATTTTGGCGAGTTCCATGGGCTCCTCATCCTACTGACCTCACCCTTCAGCATGTCTGACGGTGCAGTTGGTGCGGTACCCGTGCGCCGGTAGCCTTTACAGCCGTGGCAAACATCAAGAGCCAAAAGAAGCGCATCATCACGAATGCCAAGCGTGCCGAGCGCAACAAGGCCGTAAAAAGCGAACTGCGTACGCGCATCAAGTCAGCAACCGCAAGTGCCGGAACCGCTGAAAGTGGCGACGACCTTCGTCTTGCCATGAAGCGCATCGACAAGGCTGCTGCCAAGCGAATCATTCACCCCAATGCCGCTGCTCGCAAGAAGAGCCGCATGATGCGCCGCATCAACGCCGCGAAGTAACTCTGCCGCGACCTCCCGCGAGACGCGACAGTCTCGCAATCAACACTTCCATCACCAGCTCTGGTGGCCAATCTTTGCCACCACGCAAGTCGACATCTGCCTGAGCCAAGAGCGACACCGCCTGAGCGACGTTGCTACTTCCGAGTTTTTTGTACTGGTCGAGCACTTTGCCCGCCGTGAATGCTTTTCCACCAAGGATGTTTGCAGCTGCTTCGGCTGACTGCACTTCTCGCCCATCAAGACGCATCATCTGTGCGTAACGATTCGAAAGCAGCGCCAAGATCTGCAGCGGATGAGATTCGCCCGGGCCAATCATGCGATGCAACATCACCAGCGCTTTGTTGACGTCGCCCACATCGATGGCATCGGTGAGATCCCATGGCGCCACACTGCCCGCTTCCCCGATGAACACTTCGATGTCAGCGCGCGACAACTTCATGCCATCGCCATAGGTGGATCGCAATGTGTCGATGAGCCCCGGCAATCGACCGTGATCGCCACCAAGCCAAGTGGCAATGAACTTCACACCGTCGGGACCAACTTTTAGTCCGGCTTCGATGAGTTGACCCTCGACCCACTGCAATCGATCCGCAAGCCTGTTGCCCACCGACACTCCGACAGAGGTGGCGCCGGCTTTCTTGCACGCGTCGGTAAGCGACTTTGAGAGTCGGCCGGTTGCCGAGATGACGACGTCGGTGGTGTCGACTTTTCCAGCCAGCGCCACCGCCATGGCAGCCGCGCCGTCAGTGTCGAGGTCGTGCGCATTACGAACAACGACTATTCGTCGATCGGAGAACAGCGGGAGCGTGTCGAGCGCGTCGGTGATTGCCGACACTGAACTCGCTCCGTCGGCTGCGTCGAATTCTTCGACCAGCATGTTGCGATCTTCCTCGCCCACCAATTCATCGACGAGGCGGCTCACCTCCCGACCGACGAGTGCAACTTCGCCGGTGACCAGAAAGACGCCCATTCCCATAGGTTGCCACAACCCTGTCTCTTGCATCTGATGCTTGCGCGCTGTGGCTTACGCGATAAGCAGCGACGAGGGCAACTATCGCCCATGCGAATAGATTCCATCTACCGCGTGGTGACACTTGCTCCGCCAATGTCGCCGTCCACCACACGATTCGCACCATTGCTTCCAGTGGCGCCATCACAGTCGCCGCTAACAGATCAGGAAGGTGTGCTGCAATCATCGCCAACGGCAGTCCTACGAGCATGACAACACCGGCAAGTGGCGTTGCCACACAATTTGCTGCGAGTGCAATCACTGGAAGTTGGCCAAACGTCGTGAGCGCTATTGGCGCGGTCGCAATCTGTGCGGCCAATGCAGGCGCCAGCACGGTTGCCAGCCACGTCGGTGTGATGACGCGCCCGAGCGGCCGAGACAATGTGACCAATCCGAGTGATGCGGTAACGGAAAGCAAGAAGCCGACACTCCACGCAAGCATCGGGTCAATGAAGAGTGCGACGAGAGAGCTGATTGCGAGCACATCTACCGCCGCCCGTTGGCGACCTCGATGGAAATTCCACGCTGCAGCGATTGCCATCGCCCCTGCACGCACAACCGATGCTTCGATACGCGTCACAACCACAAACCAACCCACCACCAGCACAGTGGCCGCCAGACGTGCCGTGGGTCGCAGCCGTCGAAGAACGACTCCGAATGCCACCAACACATACGCCACGTTCTGACCACTCACGGCGCACAAGTGACCGAGGCCGCTGGCTCTGAAAGCAGTAATCATCGAGCGTGGCTGGCGTGAGTCATCGCCAATGACGAGGCCGGTGAACAGTGAGCGTTCTTCGTCGCCCATCGTGCGGGCACCGAGGTCAACGCGCGCACGAACCCAACGTGCCGAACGCGAGAGAGCCGAGCCGGCATCAACTTTGTCTCCAATGGTGCTGATCGTCATTCGACCCATCACATGGCGCGGACGAAAGTATGCGGCACTGGCCAGCGACAACGGCGAGCAGCGCGCGCTCACTCTCACCGCATCTCCGGCACCCAGTCGTGCAAGCGCTCCTCCTGCCCGACCGTATGCAGTCACCTGGTATCGAAGACCGCCCCGTTCAACGGTTGCTCGCGTGCCATTCGCCGACATCACCGGATCATCAATGAGCCGAATGAGTCCATCGCATTGTCCGATTTCAGGCGACGTTCCACCATTCCATGCGTTCGCACCGAGAATGAATGCGCCGAGGACCATGACTACGCACACAACTGTGCGATGGTGGATGAGCAGTACAACAACGACGATGAGGCCCGACACCACCGACCGAGGAATAGCTGAAACGGTAGGCACATGACCTCCGGCACGAAGCGCAATCCAGACGACAAACAACAGCATTGGCCAGAACAACCGGCGGTGGCGCTGACGGTGAGCGGTGGTCTCGTACCATCGAGGCATGCCTGACGATGTGCGCTCGAGTTCTCCGCGCGATCGCGCCGCGCGTCCTGCTGCTATCGGAGCAGCGCGTTTCACTCCTCGCTCAGTGACCGAGATCGAACTTCCTCACGGGATGACATCCACGCGCCGATCGGTGATGCGCAAAGGGGCTCTCGTCGGCGCGTCGATTCCTGCCGCCTTGCTGCTGCTTGGTCTTGTCGCGCGAGTGTTGTTGGGTAGCGACAACGGGTCAACTATTGCGTTCGTGTTTGCGCTCATCGCACTTCCCGCGCTTCCAGTGTTCGGTGTACCTGCGGAGACTGACTCTGGTCGCATCATCGCTGCGGTGGTGTTGAGCCTCGCCACATGGCTCGTGATTGGCGCCATTGCATCGATGCGAGTCGCAAAACGCCCTCTCGTGGGGTGGAAAGAATGGGCTGGTCAGTACTGGCCGGTTGCAGCAGGCATGGTGGTTGGCGCCGTGTTTGCTCTTGCGCTCGCTGCATTCATGCTCGGCGCACTCTGAGTTTTTCACGGCACGATGCGTGAGCGCATCGCCGCGAGTTTCGTCTCTCCGATGCCTTTCACATTGAGTAGATCTTCCACGCGACGAAATGGTCCATGTATTCGCCGATGAGCAACAATCGCAGCAGCCGTTGCTGGCCCTACCCCTGGTAACTCTTCAAGTTCCTTCTCCGTTGCTGTCGACAGACTGACCATGCCACCTTGCGCCCCTTGTGCGGTCGACACACTTTCTTGTGGACTGATAACCACTGATGTCGGAGTTGTGAGCGTGACTCGGGTTCGCGGTGCCATGACAGGAATTCTGCGTGGCGGTGTCGATGCTGACGATGACGTGCGCCGCGGCGGTATGTACAACTGGTCTCCATCTTTCACAACACTTGCCAAGTTCACAGCCGACGTGTCGGCCGATGTTGTTGGGCCACCTGCTTGTCGCAGCGCATCGATGGCACGCGCACCAAATGACAGCACGTACACGCCAGGACGTTGCACCGCTCCGACCACATGTACTGCCACCGATGTTGGTGGTTGCAGTTTGACGGTGCTCGCTGACGCCGAATTGACATCGACGGCACTCGCAGTTGTGCTGACGCCTGCGCGAGGTAATGCAGTTTCAACAGGCGGTGCCGGCACCCGCAGAAAGAGAACGAGGACAATTGTCCCGGCCACCACTGCCACCGCTGCACCAACAATTCGAGAGAGTCCGACCCACGCGATCCACCGTCGCGACTCAAGAAACCACCGATTCAGCTTGTCTTGCAACTCCTGCACATCTGCGATGTGTGCGGCTTGACATCACCGCGTCGTGACGTCAGAAGAGTCGAGCTGTCAGCAACTTTCGGTACTTTGCGGTGCGGGGGTCGTCTGGCCCCATGGTCTCGAGAATGTCGAGGAACTCTTGGCGCTTGACCTCGTCAGCTTTCACATGGTCAAGCAATGCGGTCAACTCAGAGTCGAAGTTGTCGATGGGGTTTTGTGCCAAGCGGGCGGCGGCAGCAATGTGTCGTACCCGATCGGTTTCAGGCAAGCGAGCCAACAACTGAAGTGCTTCCTCGGAGTTCCCCTTGCGTACGAGAAACTCCGCCAAAGAACAGATGGCGTCTTCATTTCCTGGCGCCAATGCGACCGCATCGCGCAAACTTTCTTCTGTGCCAGCCGCAATGAGCGCTTGCACTTTTTGGTCTTCGGGGTTGGGCAACAACGACTGCACAAGTTGTTGAATGACGTGCTCGGGTTGAGCACCGACGAACCCATCGACAACCGCGCCATCTTTCATGATGTACACCGCTGGAATTGACTGCACACGAAATGCACCGGAAACTTGTGGGTTATCATCGACATTGACTTTGGCCAGAACCACCTGACCGTTCGTGGCATCAGTGGCTCGTTCAAGGATTGGCCCGAGGGTTTTGCATGGGCCACACCACGGAGCCCACAAATCGACAATGACAGGCACAGAGTGTGATCTGTCGATGACTTCTTGCTGGAATGTCTGATCGGTGACGTCGACTGCCATGACAACAAAGCGTACCGGTATCGTGCAGTCGATGAACCCCGCGCACCGCGACAGTGAGCCAAATGGCATCAGCGCGAATGTGTCCAACTGGCTGGTTCAAAACATCGACGGGGTGAAAGCACCATTTACTTTCACGATGATCGCCGGTGGCCATTCGAACCTCACGTTCGCAGTCATGGATGCAAACGGTCGTCGATTGGTGCTGCGACGACCGCCGCTTGGCCATCGTCTTGCGAGTGCACACGACATGGCGCGAGAGTTCCGCCTGATTCGCGCAATAAACTCAACGAACGTGCCGGTGCCTCGGGCACTCGGGCTTTGCACGGATGAATCTGTGAACCAGTTGCCGTTCTATGTCATGGACTTTGTTGATGGTCACATCATCCGCGATGTTGAGGCAGCGGGAAATCTCCTCACGCCCGCTGCACGGCGTCGCGCTGGCGAATCGCTCGTTGACAACATGGTGCTGCTTCACGCAGTTGATCCAGATGAGTTTGGGCTCGGCGACCTTGCCCGCAAAGATGCCTACATCGAACGTCAATTGAAGCGCTGGTACGCCAACTTCAAGGCGCAACAAACGCGCGATTTGCCGGGCATGGACCTCATCCATGACGAGTTATCCAAGCGCATTCCCCCGCAGCATGAAACCACCATTGTTCATGGCGACTATCGCCTCGACAATTGCATGCTGAACGATGATGGCGATGTTGTCGCTGTGCTCGACTGGGAAATCTGCACTCTCGGCGACCCACTCGCCGACATCGGCATGTTGATGGTGTACTGGAACGGGCCAGGTGACGACACCAGCGCCTGGTCGAACCCCACGTGCACACTCGAGGGATTCTTGGGAAGATCCGCACTGACAGCGCGGTACGGCGAGAAATCTGGTCGCGACATGACTCACTTCGACTTCTATGTCACGTACGGATACTGGAAACTCGGTTGCATCATCGAAGGGGTGTACGCGAGATACTTGGGTGGTGCGCTCGGACAACGTGACCCCGAAGAGCTCGAGCCCTTCAAAGTTCAAGTTGACAATGCCGTGATCCGCGCCACCACCATGCTCGAGAAGTTGCAATGAACGGCAATTCTGGCCTCCCTTTCACGGTCCACGGACAATTGCCGCCGCTCAAGGAACCCACACTCATTGTCATGTTGAGCGGCTGGATCGACGCGAGTGGCGCCGCTGCCGCCGCGATGGACACGCTCGTCGAAGCAACAGAATCAGAGATTCTCATCACCTTCGATTCAGACACGTTCATCGACTATCGCGCACGCCGACCAGTCATGGAACTACGAGCAGGTGTAAATACTCGCATCAATTGGGTGACACCGGAGTTGCGCGTCGGTCGCGACAAAGAAGGCACCGACGTCTTGCTGTTGGTCGGACCCGAACCCGATGCGAATTGGAAATTCTTCGCGAGCACGGTCGCGGAACTCGCTTCACAACTCGGGGTTCGTCGCATGGTCGGACTTGGCGCGTACCCGTTCGCTGCTCCGCACACTCGCCCGGTTGGTGTATCCATCACCACGCCTGACGCGAACGTCGCCGACAGGTTGTCCTTCGCCAAGAACACTGTCGACGTACCTGCAGGAGTCGAGTCGGTCATCGAGCATGCACTTTTCGACCGAGGGGCCGAAGTCATCGGACTGTGGGCCCAAGTCCCCCACTACATCGCAACCATGGCGTACCCGGCGGCGAGTGCGGCACTGCTCACACAACTCTGCGACATCACTGGGCTGAACGTCGATGTTGCTCCACTACGTCGCGAGGCCACGATTCAATGTGAGCGGCTCGACCAGCTCATCATCAACAACGAAGAGCACCTGGCGATGCTGCATCAGATGGAGTCGATGTACGACGCTCAGCATGGTTCCACCGGAAACGCCGACGACACTCCAATCACGCCGAGTGAACTACCTTCCATGGAGGAGTTGGCCGCAGAAGTCGAGCAATTTCTTCGTGATCAAACCTGACGCCAGCAAAAACGCTTCTGCCTGAAAGGGGCACCTCATGAAAGTCGATGCAACTCTTCGACCTGATCTTCACCTCGTGGCCGACGAAACCAGACGGGCCGAAGCTGCCGGTTATGCAGGTCTCTGGACTGCCGAGACATCGCATGATCCGTTCTTCCCGTTGCTACTTGCTGCTGAACATAGCCAAGACATCGAACTTGGTACCTCTATCGCAGTCGCGTTCGCGCGCAACCCGATGACCTTGGCGAATATCGCATGGGATCTTCACACTTTCTCAAAGGGACGCTTCATTCTCGGACTTGGAAGTCAGATCAAGCCTCACATCACGAAGCGCTTCTCGATGGAGTGGAGCAAGCCGGCGGCGCGAATGCGCGAGATGGTGCTTGCCATCCGTGCAATCTGGGACTGCTGGTTGAACGGCACGCCGTTGCAGTTCCGTGGCGAGTTCTACACCCACACGCTGATGACACCGTTCTTCAGCCCCAGCGCCAGCGACATCTCTGCATATGGTACGCCGAAGATTTTCCTCGCCGGGGTCGGTGAGCTCATGACAGAAGTGGCGGGCGAAGTGTGCGACGGCTTCATGTGTCACGCCTTCACCACTGAGAAGTACTTGCGTGAGGTCACCATTCCTGCGCTTGAACGTGGACGGGCAAAGGTGGGCAAAACGTTGGACGGATTTGAGATCGTCGGTCCAGGCTTTGTCGTCACCGGTACCGATGACGTGGAAATGTCGAAGGCCGCCACCGGCACGCGTCAGCAGATTGCCTTTTATGGCTCGACTCCGGCTTACCGCCCTGTTCTCGATCTTCACGGGTGGGGTCATGTGCAAGATGAACTCAACTCCATGTCAAAACAAGGCAAGTGGGTCGAGATGGGCAACTGCATCACCGACGAGATTCTGGACGCATTTGCGGTGGTGTCAGAGCCAGAAGACATCGCGTCGAAGTTGGACGACCGATATGGCGATGTCATCTCACGCATCAGCTTCTATGTTCCCTACGCGTCTGACCCAGCCCGATGGAACAAGGTTCTCGCTGATCTACAGAGCAAATAGCTCCGTCAGGAACTGAGACCCATCAGCCACGAATGAACGTTGTCGCCGAGCGCAGCAACGTCGTAGCCACCCTCCTGCAACACGACAGTAGGTAGTCCAAGTTGTGACACCACTTCGCCTTGACGTCGAAAACCGTCGGTGGTGATGGCAAGGTCACAGATGGGATCTGTGACAAAGGTGTCGAGACCGAGCGACACAATCAACATGTCAGCACCGAATGCAGCAATGCGTTCTGCGGCAGTCGACAGCGCAGCCACATAGTCATCGTCTGCTGTCTTCCTCGCTAACGGTACGTTCACGTTGCTTCCGAGGCCACGGCCGGAACCGGTCTCATCCGCGTGTCCGGTGAAGTACGGGTATGCGCGTGTGGGGTCACCGTGCAGACTTACATACATCACATCGTCGCGGTCGTAGAAAATTTCCTGAGTGCCATTTCCGTGGTGATAATCGACATCAAGCACCACAACTTTCGACGAAGTTGTTGTCGCCACGTGGTGAGCCGCGATTGCGGCATTGTTGAAGAAGCAATAGCCGCCGTACATCGACGTGGTTGCGTGGTGACCTGGTGGGCGGCATAGTCCGTACGCAAAGCGATCGCCGTCAAGCAACACCTTGGTGGCAGTGAGCGCAGTGTCGACTGCGCCCCGAGCCGCGGTGTACGTGCCCTCGCACAAAGGTGTGGTGGTTTCAAAACACCACCAGCCAAGTTTTCCGGTGACGCTTTGCGGTTCGCGAGCATCTGTTGCCTCGCGACGAAAGGCCGGACGATAGAACACGTCGGGCACCACTTCTCGCGCCTCGCTGATGTCGCGCTGGTAGTCGGCCCATCCGGTGGTGAGAAACCTGTTGAGGCCTGGCTCATGCACTGCGTCAATGGGGGCAGTACCCCACTCTGATGGTGACAAGAATTGAAACGACGAATCTGCTTCGAGCACTTCGCGGATCTTTTCGGCACGGCCGATGTGTTCGTACGGCGAATGCGCAGTCGACTTCTCGATTTCGGTGAGCGGATTGTGCCCGAGGTGGGCCGGCGTGTAGACGACTTTCATCGCCCACACATTAGGCACGCGACGTGTCGTGGCTCAGTCGAAAGAAGGCGCCGCGCGCAGTGAGCGCTTCAACTCGGCCATGCCACTGGTGGTGGCAATGGTCTCGATGGCGTCCCACAGCTTCAGCGCCTCATCACCGCGCGGAATGGTGCTGATGACCGGGCCAAAGAAACTCGATACCTTGTCGCTGTCGGGATTGAACGACAAGATTGGCGTACCCACGTCTTTCCCGGTGCGTTGAAGCGCAAGCTCGGTCTCTTCTTTGATGACTGCGTCGTAGGACTCGTCGTGCACATGGTCGGCCCACTCAGTTGGGAGACCAGCATCAGCCAACAATCGACGACTTTCCACCACAGGGTCAGTGACGAAACCCACTCGCTCTTGGCGATTATGGAAGGACATTCCGAGCATGGTGTACACGGCACCACAAGCTTCGTTGCCGTCCACCGCGCGCGCGTGTGCCGCCATGCGGAGGCCCTGTGTGCCCGCGTTATGCACCTCGCGATAACCCTCAGGCATCTTCGAGTAATCCATGGATGAGTTCAAGACCTTCAATGAAATGAAGCGCCAACGCACGTCGTACGAGCGCAATGTCTTGACTTCGGTGACCCAACGCGAGGTGATCCACGCCCACGGACACACTGGGTCGAAGAAGAAGTCAACATCAGCCACGAACTACACCCGTTCGATCTGGCGTTCCTCGAAGGTCTCGATGAGGTCGCCTTGCTTCAAGTCTTGGAAGTCAGACAAACCGATACCGCACTCGAAACCTTCGCGCACTTCACGAACGTCGTCCTTGAAGCGGCGCAGCGAATTGATGGAGCCCTTCCAGATAATGGTTCCGTCGCGAAGGAAGCGCACTTTGGTTCCACGCGTGATGACACCGGTGCGCACGAAGCAACCGGCGATGGCGCCAATCTTTGGAACACGGAAGATTTCCCGAACTTCGGCTTCTCCAGTGACAACTTCTTCGAACTCTGGCGCGAGCAGACCGAGCATTGCTCGTTCGATGTCTTCCAGAAGTTTGTAAATGACTTCATAGGTGCGAATCTCGACACCTTCAGATTCAGCGAGGTCGCGTGCCTTGCGGTCTGGACGAACGTTGAAACCGATGAGCGTGGCGTTGGTTGCTGCTGCGAGCGTGATGTCATTTTCGGTGACACCACCGACACCGCGGTGCACGAAGGCAAGTTTGACTTCGTCACGCTCCAACTTTCGCAAGCTTTCACTGACTGCTTCAAGCGAACCGTGCACGTCGGCCTTGATGACAAGGTTGAGCGTGGCGACTTCGCCAGCCTGAATTTGCGTGAAGATGTCTTCGAGCTTGACGCCTCGTTGCACACGTGCGTCGCCGCGCTGATTGAGCACGCGGAAACGCTGCTCACGTGCTTCAGCAACGGTACGAGAGGTCTTTTCATCGGGAGCCACACGGAACTCATCGCCGGCCTGCGGCACTGTCGACAGTCCGAGCACCTGCACCGGGCTTGACGGGCCAGCTTCCTTAACCTGTTCACCGCGATCATTGATGAGCGCACGCACTTTGCCCCAAGCTGCACCGGCCACAACCGGATCTCCGACTTTCAACGTTCCCTTATCGACGAGAACGGTGGCAACTGGACCACGACCGATGTCGAGGTTGGCTTCGAGCACAATTCCCTTGGCGCGTCCGGTGGGGTTCGCGGTGAGATTCTCAAGCTCAGCAACTACGTTCAGTTGGTCGAGTAAATCGTCGACGCCAAGGTTCTGCATTGCAGACATTTCGACGACGATGGTGTCGCCACCCCAGGCTTCAGGCACCAACTCGTACTCCGCAAGCTGACTGAGGACACGTTGCGAGTCGGCGTTGTCTTTGTCAATCTTGTTGACTGCGACGATGATGGGAACATCAGCTGACTTGGCATGATTGATTGCTTCGATTGTTTGAGGCATCACCCCGTCGTCTGCAGCGACAACCAACACGACGATGTCGGTGACCTGTGCTCCGCGAGCACGCATCTTGGTGAATGCCGCGTGACCTGGAGTGTCGATAAACGTGATGGGATGCCCGTTCTTTTGCACCTGGTACGCACCGATGTGCTGAGTGATACCACCGGCTTCACCAGCGACGACATTTGCAGAGCGAATCTTGTCGAGCAGCGTGGTCTTGCCGTGGTCGACGTGACCCATGACGGTGATAACTGGAGGACGCGACTGTTGAGCATCTTCGTCTTCGTCATCGCTGTCGTCGAACAGCGCCTGCAATTCCATTTCTTCCTGTTGACCTGGGTCAACCATGAGAATGTCTGCGCCAACTTCGAGCGCAAACAATTCCATTTGCTCGTCACCGAGCGTCATGGTTGCTGTCACCATCTCGCCGTGTTCAAGCAAGAAGCGAACGACATCGGCTGCAGTGCGATTTAACTTCGGTGCAAACTCTTGCGCAGACACTCCACGCTCGATGATGACCGTGCCCTCGGGCACCGGAGCATTGCTCGCGGTGTATGAGGTGTATGTGGGCTCGAGCTCGTCGAATTCCCTGCGCCGACGTGCACGCGATTTCTTGCGAGGTGCACGACGCTGACCATTCGGGCGACCACCGGGGCCACCAGGGCCGCGACCACCAGGACCGCCAGGGCCACCGGGACCGCCAGGGCCACCGGGACCGCCAGGACCACCGGGGCCTCCAGGACCGCGACCGCCGCCAGGGCCGCCAGGCCCACCGGGGCGAGGGCCACCAAAACCGGGACGACCACCAGGTCCGCCGGGACCGCGTCCGCCGGGGCCACCAGGGCCGCGACCACCAGGACCCCCAGGGCCACCTGGTCCGCGTCCGCCAGGGCCGCCAGGCCCACCGGGGCGCATGCCGGGGCGCACACCAGGGCCGCCTGGGCGTGGGCCGGGTCGTACGCCAGGTCCGCCAGGGCGAGCTGAGCCAGGGGGCGGTGGATTTCGTCGACCATCAGGAGACATCGGTCGCGGGGGCGGCGGCGGAATGACGGGGCGACCAAGTGGTCCGCGAGCGCCGGGGCCTGCCGGCGAACCAGGACGCTGCGGCATGGTGGGCGGCATTCCTGGGGGCAACGGGCGACTTGGTGCAGCGGGGGGTGCCGCAGCACGCGGCGGCATGCCCGGCGTTGGGCGTCCACTTGAAATGACTCGCGACATGGAACCTGTCGAATCGGCAGCAGCAGGCGCCACTGGTTGTTCAATGACAGGAGCGGGCTCTGCAATGGGAGCAACGGGTTGCTCGACAGGAGCAACAACTGCGATCGGATCGGCAACAGGGGCTTCTTCGACGACCGATGAATCATCGTCGATCTTCTTGGCAGCGACTTTCTTTGCAGGTGCTTTCTTCGCAGCGGTCTTTTTCGCTGCAGATTTCTTGACTGGCGCGCCTTCACCTGAATCATCGGCACTGTCGGCGGCCTTCTTCGGTGCAGCTTTCTTTGCCGCAGCCTTCTTGACCGGCTTCGGCTCTTCGGGCTGAACATCACGGATGAGACCGTCACGCTCGGCGCGACGACGAACACGATCAGCCTGCGCCTCTTCGACGGAGGACGAATGATTCTTGACGTCGATACCGAGCTTCACGCAGAGATCGACAGCCTCTTTGTTCGTCAGGCCGAGCTCTTTGGCGAGCTCATGAACGCGGGACTTCTTCGCCAAATCAGCCCTCCGCACCGGCGTCGTCGGATGTCGACTGGCCGGCCCATTCGGCTTGGCTGGTCACTGTTCCATCTGCAGAGTGAAACTCAAGTTGACCCGTGTCGTCGTTTTGACGCCACTCACCTTTTTCGTACACCTCGCCGTCGGGGCTGACCACGATGCCAGCATCTTCATTGCGTGCTTGTGTTTCACTCTTGATGTCGATGCGCACACCAGTCAGTCGCGCTGCGAGACGTGCATTCTGACCTTCTTTGCCGATTGCCAATGACAACTGGAAATCAGGAACGATGACATCGGCCTGCGTGTTGTCCTCAGACAAACGCACTTCGGTGACTTTTGCAGGCGACAACGCCTTCATGACGAACTCACGAAGATCTTCGCTGTAGGAGATGATGTCGATTTTCTCGCCACGAAGTTCAGTGACGACCATGCGCACGCGTCCACCACGCGCACCGACACACGCACCGACGGGGTCGACATTGTGGTCGTTTGACGAGACCGCGATTTTTGTTCGATGACCAGGTTCACGAGCGCAAGCCTTGATTTCGACGATGCCATCGGCGATTTCCGGTACTTCGAGCTCGAACAAACGCTTGATGAGACCAGGGTGCGTACGTGACACCACGATTTGTGGGCCCTTGGCAGTCTTGCGAACTTCAACGATGTACGCCTTGAGTCGCGCATTCGGTTCGGGACGTTCGTAGGGAACCTGCTCTGCTTGTGGCAAAAGTGCTTCCACTTTGCCAAGGTCGAGCAGCGCATAACGACCGTCGCTCTGCTGGATGATGCCGGTGACGATGTCGCCTTCGCGATTGGCGTACTCCTCGAACTTGCGGTCGCGCTCGACTTCACGGATGCGCTGACTCATGACTTGCCGGAACGTGACAGCTGCGATGCGACCGAGCTCGTTCTTGTTCGGCGTGTCGTCACGCTCGTTGACCCAGTTGCCTTCTTCATCGACGTCGTAGGCGATGAACTTCATGTCGAGATTCTCGGGATTGATCTCGACGATCACTTCGTCGGCTGCTCCGGGACGCTTCTTGTACGCCGTGGCCAATGCCTCGACGAGCACTTGGAGAAGTGCGTCGACAGAGATGCCGCGATCAGCCGCGAGCATGCGGACTGCTTCTGACATGTCAAGGTTGCTCATACTGCGCTGACCTCCGCTGGTTGAACTGATGCGTTCGGATGTGATGAGCCGCCACGTGCAGCGCGCTTTGACTTTGCAGTGCGCGAAGCTGGCGAGCCCGGCTTGGGTGTTGGTGCCCACACGAAGACCGTGCGAGCTTTTTCGATGTCGGCGATAGGCACGGTGACCTCGACCGGTCCGTTGACGGCATCGTCGAGGAGACGAACTGTTGCGGTGCTGTCGGTGGCTGCAACCAATGTGCCGTTCAGTCGACGACGACCATCGATGTCGGTTCGAAGACGCACGTTGACGTCTTTGCCAATCTCGCGACGAAAATGAGCAGGCGTGCGCAAGGTGCGCTCGAGCCCAGGACTGGTGACTTCGAGTGTGTAACGCTGTGTGACGACGTCACCGTGGTCAAGCTCGCGACCAAGCAGGCGCGTGACCAGAGCGAGTTGCTCGAGGTCGACGCCCTTGTCCTGACCAGTGGGCGTATCGACAGTGACCTTCAGAGTGCCGCCGGCAAAATCGCAGTCGTACAACTCGAGACCGAGGTCGGCGAGGATTGGTTCGACGAGGGACACAACGGTGTCGATGAGCGTCGCTCCTGCCATGGTGACCACCTCCTCGCTTGCCTGTACCTGTGAACCGTTCTGACGTCCCACAAAACAAGAGGCACGGACGAAACGCCCGTGCCTCAAGTTCCACGAACTTTTTGGACACTCTCCACTATACCGGCGCAAACTAAGGTTCTCACGGGGTCGCGAGGACCTCCACCAATTGCCACTCACCATGCTTCGCCTCTCCCAATTGTTTGTGCGCACTTTGCGCGATGACCCGGCCGATGCCGAGGTCCCCAGCCACAAATTGCTCGTGCGCGCCGGATACATCCGCCGTGCGGCACCCGGTGGCTATACCTGGCTTCCTCTCGGCTTGAAGGTGTTCCGTCGCGTCGAGACAGTCGTTCGGGAAGAGATGGATGCGATCGGTGCCCAAGAAGTGCACTTCCCCGCGCTCTTGCCACGTGACGTGTACGAAGCGACAAACCGATGGACGGAATACGGAGACAACTTGTTCCGTCTGAAGGACCGTCGCGGTGCGGATTATCTGCTTGGCCCCACCCACGAAGAGATGTTCACGTTGCTCGTGAAAGATCTGTACAGCAGTTACAAAGACCTGCCACTGTCGCTGTACCAAATTCAGACGAAGTATCGCGATGAGGCGCGCCCACGCGCCGGACTATTGCGAGGTCGCGAATTTTCGATGAAGGATTCGTACTCCTTCGATATCGACGAACAAGGTTTGCAACATTCGTATGACGCACACCGCGGTGCGTATCAGCGAATCTTCGATCGCTTGCGCTTGCCCTACGTCATTGTAAAGGCCATGAGCGGAGCCATGGGCGGTTCCATGAGTGAAGAGTTCCTCTCCCCCCTCGACGTTGGTGAGGACACGTTCGTGCGCTGTACAGCGTGTGACTACGCAGCCAACACCGAAGCAGTCACAACGGGAAGAATCGACACCGGTTCAACCGAAGCAAGCGTCGCATCTGACGTGCACACACCAGACTGTGGCACCATCGACGCCGTCATCAACTATCTCAACGAACAGGCACCTCGATACGACCGGCCGTGGACCGCTGCCGACACGTTGAAGAACGTGGTCATCATGCTGAAGCAGCCCGATGGCAGTCGTGAACCGCTCGTGATCGGAGTGCCTGGCAATCGAGAAGTCGACATGAAGCGTGTTGAAGCCCACGTCGGTCCGGCAGAAGTCGAACCATTCACCGATACCGACTTCGAGTCGTATCCGATGTTGAAACGCGGCTATATCGGCCCACAGATTCTCGGCAAAGAATCAGCAAGTGGCATCACGTATCTCCTGGACCCGCGCATCTCGATTGGAACCGCGTGGGCGACGGGTGCAAACAAGGTCGACACGCACGTCATCAACTTGGTTCATGGTCGTGACTTCACCGCCGACGGCACAATTGAAGCTGCCGAAGTGCTTGATGGTGACCCGTGCCCGATGTGCGGCGCCGCGTTGCAGATTGCGCGAGGCATCGAAATTGGCCATGTGTTCCAACTCGGACGCAAGTACGCCGACAAGTTGGGACTCTCCGTGCTCGACCAGAACGGAAAACAAGTGGTGGTCACCATGGGTTCGTATGGCATTGGTGTCAGCCGTGCAGTCGCCTCGATTGCAGAGGCATTTCATGATGAACTTGGACTGCGCTGGCCACGTGAAGTGGCGCCCGCAGACGTGCATGTCGTGATTGCCGGAAAGGGCGACGACAGTACGAGCGACTTTGCAGAAGCGCTGTCGCAACAGCTCGAATCATCTGGCCTCGAAGTGATCATCGATGATCGCGTCGGTGTGTCACCCGGCGTGAAATTCAAGGATGCGGAATTGCTTGGTATGCCAACAATTGTCATTGTGGGTCGTGGGCTGGCACAGGGAACAATTGAAGTGCGTGATCGTTTGGCAGGCACAAAAGTCGACGTCGCCAAAGATGATGCAGCGACGCATGTCCTCGCTCTCGCTCGCAGCACTCCGTAGGCTCTGACGCATGCACCTCCTCCGTGGCGCGATTCGGCACTACGACTGGGGAGACGTCAATTTCATCCCATCTCTCCTCGGCCAGAGCGCCACTGGAGAACCGTGTGCGGAGTTGTGGTTCGGAACGCACCATGGCGCACCGAGCGAAGTATTCATCGATGGCGCATGGATTGCGCTTGAGAAAGTGTCCGGTGACCTCGCTGTGCTCGTGAAGGTTCTGGCTTCGGCACGTCCACTCAGTCTTCAGACTCATCCCACTCGCGCGCAGGCAGCACGGGGATATGCCCGTGAAAACGAAGCCGGACTTCCCGTCGATCATCCGACACGGCTGTACCGAGACCCACACGACAAGCCCGAGATGCTGATTGCTCTCACGCAGTTCGAGGCGTTGTGTGGCTTTCGCTCCACTCAACAATCTGTCGCCGATCTGTCGTCGTACGGCTGGCACCATGAGGCCGCAGTGCTGGAAGTACAAGGCATCGAGAACTACGTGCGTTGGTGCTTTGACGCCGATTTGATGCCTTCTCTGGAGAAATGTCCACAGTGGCTATGCGACCTTGCTCTTGCGTACCCGAACGACAAAGCGTTGCGCGTTGCTCCCCTGCTTCACCATGTGGTTCTGCAACCAATGCAAGCAATCGCACTGCATGCCGGAAATGTGCATGCGTACCTGAGAGGTGCTGCGGTAGAAGTGATGTCATCGTCAGACAACGTCATTCGCGCTGGATTCACCAGCAAACACATAGACGTTGCCGAGTTGATCTCGGTGGCCGACTTTAGCGTCGTCGAAGAGCCGGTGCAGACTCCGCTCTCCAAAGGTGCTGTGTCGGTGTACGAGAGCCCCGTCGACGAGTTGCTCGTCGAGCGTATCGACGTGAACGGAACTCATGAACTACCGAGTTCTGACCGACATCGCATTGTGTTGTGTACGGAAGGATCAGTCGGCGAGCTCACACCCGGACATGCTGCGCTTGTGACACCAGGTCGACACGAAGTTCTCGAAGGTCGTGGAATTGTGTTCGTGTGCGCCGGCACACGTTGAGTCGACTTAGTTGCCGACCGTCTTTCGAATTTCGACAATCTTCTCGCCTGCGTGATTGGCATCATCGCCTTTTTCACTGAGCAACTGCGAACGATCGCGAGCAGCTTCGCGCTCAGCCAATGTGGTGTCGACGCGTGCAATAGCAGCCTCGACCCCGTGCTCATTGATGTATTCGGCCCACTCGACAAGTGCGTCGACCATTTCGTTTTCGGGTACGACAGCGACGTTTCGACCCTTCACGAAGAGATGACCGCGCTTGTTGCCCGCAGCGATACCAAGGTCAGCCTCGCGTGCTTCGCCTGGACCATTCACGACACATCCCATGACGGCAATCTGCAACGGCAGTTTCTGATCGGCGAAAGCCTCTTGTGCACGGTTGGCAACATCGATGACGTCAATCTCGGCACGACCACAGCTCGGGCAAGCGATGAGGTCGACGTTCTTGCGCTCGCGGAGACCGAGTGCTTCAAGTAATTGACGACCAGCGCGGGCTTCTTCGACTGGGTCGGCAGTGAGGCTGTAACGAATGGTGTCGCCGATGCCTTCAAGCAACAACGTGGCAATACCCGCAGTGGACTTCACGAGACCCGCAGGCGGCGGACCTGCCTCGGTAACACCGAGATGAAGCGGCACATCAACTGTGTCGGCGAGCAGACGATACGCCTCGACCATCAGCGGAACACTGCTTGCTTTCACAGAAATCTTCATCAGGTTGAAGTCGACCTCGCGGAAATAGTTCATCTCTTGCAGTGCAGATTCGACCATTGCCTGTGCGGTGAGACCACCGTGCTTTTCATACAACGAAGGATCGAGCGACCCCCCGTTCACTCCGATGCGGATGGGTATGTTGCGATCACGCGCTTCGGTGGCAACAGCTTTGATGTGCTCAGGCTTTCTGATATTCCCAGGATTCAGACGAAGTCCGTGAACGCCCGCTTCCATTGCAGCAAGTGCCATGCGGTACTGATGATGGATGTCGGCGATGATGGGAATTGGCGACCGCGGAACAATTTGGGCGAGTCCTTCGGCTGCTTCCTGCTCATTGCAGGTGCAACGAACAACGTCGCATCCGGCGGCGGCCAGTGCATAAATCTGCTGCAAGGTGCCTTCGACATCTGCGGTCTTTGTTGTGGTCATGGACTGCACCGAGATGGGTGCTCCACCACCTACAGGAACCTTGCCGACGGTGATTTGCCGCGTGTGACGACGTTCGAACATCACGACCAGTGTGCCACTAGCCCAGTGGTCTGGTGAGGTCGAGGTACAGACCAGTGGCCAGCAAGAACGCGAGCAACACCACAACCGTCGTCGCGACGGGAATCATCTTCGAGATGTCAGCGCGATATGGCTTTCCGGGCCGTGAACGCAACCGCTCGTATGTGGCGATAGCAGCGTGGCCACCATCAAACGGAAGGAGCGGCAACATATTGAACACGCCGACAAAAATGTTGAGGCTGGCGAGCAACAACAAGATGCCCTTCAGGCCATCGCTCTCGCCGACCGAACCACTGACTTGACTGATACCGACAACTGTTGTGGGCCGCGTCGCCGGATCGGCAATTTCGTTGGTGAGATGTTCGAGACTGTTCACCGGATTCAGTGCTGCCACGAGACCTTTGACCGACTCGGTCACCGTTGTTCCGATGTCAGCGACTGATCGCCCCACCGACTCAATCACTCCGAGATCGAGATAACCGGCGCTGGTGCTTGCCACTCCGAAAAAAGCTGAACCAGGGACATCGGGGTGTTCAGCCAACACCACATCGAGAGTCGAGGAAGTGCCGTCTCGATTGATGGAGACAGTGACTTGGTCACCTGGCTCGTTGGCAACGATGGCATTGACGAACTGTGAACGAGTGGTAACCGTGGTGTCGTCGATTGCGACGATGACGTCACCTTCTTGGATACCGGCACGTGATGCGGGTGAATCGCCGTCGGCAAGCGCACTGACAGTGACTGCGCCAAGTTCTTGGTAGCGACCCCAACTCGAATACACCGTGGTGAAGAGAACCACACCAATAATGAGGTGCATGAGTGATCCTGCGGTGATGACTAGCAACTTTCGGGGGTAGCTCTGCGCACGATACGTGACGGGCTCGTCAGCAGGATCAACTTCATCGAGGTTGTTCATACCCACGATGCGCACGAAGGCACCGAGAGGAAGTGCGCGAATGCCGTACTCGACTCCGCCACGAGTGGTGCTCCAGAGCCGAGGCCCGAACCCCATGTAGAACTGGGTGACCTTCATACCCGTGCGGTGCGCAGTGACGAAGTGGCCAACTTCGTGAAGAAAGACAGAGATCAACAAACCGAGGACGAAAACGAGGATCCATGCATCTCGAAGCCCGAGCCATGCCAACAATCCGAGGATTGCTGCACCGCTGATCAGAGATTGTTTACGGTCGACCGACCCGTCGGATTGTTCGACAGCACCACCTGCTGCAATCTCACTGCGAAACTTCTCGTAGATGTTGCTCATCGTGTCAATGCTTCCGTTGCCAGTCGACGGCTCTCGGCATCGGCAGCGAGCACGTCGTCCACCGAGTATGGCTGACTGACATGGTGCTGTGCCATGACGTGCTCGGTGACATGTGCAATGTCGGGCCATCGCACTTGACCAGCAAGGAATGCCTCGACCACCACTTCATTTGCAGCCGACAAACATGCTGGCGCAGTTCCTCCGGCCCGCCCAGCCGCGTAAGCCAGGTCGAGGCAACGGAAGGTGGAGCGGTCAGGCAATTCAAAGTCAAGCCGCGACAACGACGCCCAATCGATGGAACCGAATGCCGAGGTGATGCGCGATGGATATCCGAGGGCATATCCGATGGGAAGTCGCATGTCGGGCATGGACAATTGCGCGATTGTTGAACCGTCGGTGTATTCGACCATTGAATGCACTACTGATTGCGGATGCACCACCACGTCGATGTTGTCGACATGGATGCCGAAGAGTTCGTGTGCTTCGATGACTTCGAGCCCCTTGTTCATGAGTGTCGATGAATCGACGGTGATTTTGGGACCCATCTTCCATGTGGGGTGTGACAATGCTTCGTCAACGGTGACGTCTTTCAACGACTCCGCAGTACGACCACGAAATGGTCCTCCACTTGCCGTGAGAACCAGGCGTGCAACTTCGCGACCCGGTTGGTTCGAAGACCGCAGGCACTGATGAATGGCGCAATGTTCGCTGTCCACCGGAACGATGATGGCCCCAGGAACGTCCCGCAAGGGCGCCACAACGGGGCCAGCGGCGATGAGGCTTTCTTTGTTTGCTAAACCCAGGCGCTTTCCCTGACGCAAGGTCGCCAATGTGACAGGAAGGCCCGCGAAACCAACGACTCCGTTGATGACAACATCGGCGACATCAACGACCGATTCCAATTCGGCAACAACTTGCACACCCGGCAACGCGTCGCGCACAGTCGTGCGAGCTGCACCGTCAGCAACAGCGACAACTTCCGGTTTCCATTTCTTGGCTTGCGCGATGACGACGTCTGCGGATGCATTAACTGCGAGAGCAGACACCACATATGCGTCGCCCTCTGCTGCTATGACGTCGAGAGTTTGAGTGCCAATCGAGCCGGATGATCCGGCGATGGCGACTCGCACCGGGTTCACGATGTCCAGGGTTGCAGCACCAACAGCAAGTAGTAGGCCGACGGCAGCACGAACAAGAAACCGTCAAAGCGGTCGAGCACACCACCGTGACCAGCGATGACTGAACCAAAATCCTTGACGTCGAGGTTGCGCTTGAACATCGACTCAACCAGATCACCGAGTGGCGCCATGATTGACACAACGAGTGCGAGCAAGAGCAGCTCGCCCATGTTGTTCCATGTGTCACTTTGAGTGCCAACGAGGATGACAACGATGAAGGTGAGCAGCGTTCCACCGATTGCACCTTCAACCGTCTTGTTCGGACTGATCCACTCACGAAGAGGCGTACGACCTGCTGTGGAACCGACGAGCAGTCCACCGACGTCGTTTGCAACGACAGCAGCCACGACGATGAACAACGTATCGGTTCCGACTGCAGCGGGAACAGATCCGGTGACAGACATACGAAGTATCAGCGCGGCAAATGAACCAAGCAGTCCGATCCACACGACACTCATGGTCGTGATGGCGACGTTTGGCATCGGCCCACTTTGCACGCTGCCTGCACCGATGAAGCCAATCGATGCCGCCATGAACGAAAACGCGATCACGAGTGGCAGCGAACCGTCACCCATCCAGTAGGCCGCAAGTGGCGCAGCAACACATGCCGCGATGCCTGCGAAGGTCGCCGGACGGTAACCCTTCTCGGTGACCTTGCTGAAGAACTCGACTGCTGCCATTCCGAGCGCAGCAATGACAATCACCATGACTGCTGCTGGTCGCCACATTTCTGCAGCCACAAACACCGCTACGAGAATCAACCCGGTTGACACTGCTGCTGGCATGTCGCGACCTGAGCGTCCGCCGCCAGATGAACGACGCACCTGCGATGAACGGCTCTGTGGGCGCGAGTGACCACCAGTGATGTCATATGAAGGGTCACGCACCATGTCGAACGACGAGTCACGCGGCGGCGGAACGGGACGGCGAGCCCGCTCATCGGTGGGGTCAGTACCAATCGTCAAGCGACTTGGACGCTGCGTCGGGGCACTCGGCTGTTGGAAGGTGGCCCACACATCGGGTTCACCACCCGTGTCATCAGACATCGTCGGCGCTTCGCCGGTAGGTGGTTCGGTCCAATGTGGCAACGAACCGGTGGTGTCATTGCCGAAACTAAGTGCTGGTTCGTTCGTCGGCTCATCAGCGAATTGAATACGACCGAATTCGGAACCAAAGTCGGTGCCATATTCATCACCTGTTGCGTCACCTGCCGTCACATCACGGTCGGTGTCATCACGCCTGCGCCAAATATCGTCACTCATGTTCTTCCCCTTTCGGGTCGGTTGTGTGGTTCTCGAGGCCTCACACCTCGAGGAGTTCTTGTTCTTTTCGTGTCACGGCTTTGTCGATGGTCTCGATGTGCTCATGCACAACTTTTTCGAGATCCTTCTCACCGCGATCAAGTTCATCTTTTGAGATGTCGCCATTTTTCTCGGCGGCCTCCATCGCTTTGCGTGCATCACGACGAATGTTGCGCACAGCTATGCGTCCGTCTTCTGCCATGTTCTTGACTACCTTCACATACTCTTTGCGACGCTCTTCAGTGAGCGCGGGAAAGTTGAGTCGAATGACGACTCCGTCGTTGTTCGGCTGCAATCCGAGATCGCTTTCGCGAATGGACTTCTCGATGGCACCCATTGCCCCACGGTCGTGTGGCTTCACCACAAGGGTGCGGGCCTCTGGCACCTGAAAACTTGCCAATTGTTGAAGCGGAACCATCGAGCCGTAGTAATCGACTTGAAGGCGCTCGACGAGAGCAGGGTTCGCCCGCCCGGTGCGCACTGAGGAGAACTGGCCCTGAACGTGTTCGACGGCCTTTTCCATCTTTTCGATGGCCTCCAAAATGGCGTCGTCAATCACCCGACCAGCGTACCGACTGGCTCCCCACCGAGGATGGACACCACATTTCCGCGCTCCAACAGGTTGAAAACCACGATGGGAAGGTTGTTGTCCATACAGAACGTGATGGCTGTCGAGTCCATGACTTTCAGACCCTTGGTGATGACATCCATATGGCTGATGTGGTCGTATCGAACAGCATTCGGGTCTTTCTTCGGATCGGCGGTGTAGACGCCATCGACTCCAGAGTGGGTGCCCTTCAAGATTGCTTGCGCATCAATTTCAGCTGCACGCAGGGCGGCTGCGGTGTCGGTGGTGAAGAACGGATTGCCAGTTCCACCAGCAAGAATTACCACGCGACCCTTTTCAAGGTGACGTTGCGCGCGACGACGAATGTACGGCTCGGCCACCTTCGGCATTTCAACTGCCGTCATGACGCGGCTTTGCTGACCAACTCGTTCGAGTGCATCTTGCAGAGCAAGACCGTTCATGACCGTTGCGATCATTCCCATGTAGTCAGCTTGGGCTTGGTCCATTCCTTGCCCCGCACCTTTGATGCCGCGCCAGAAGTTGCCGCCGCCGACCACGATGGCGATGTCGACACCGAGTTGACTACGCGCTTGTTTGATTTCTTCTGCGACTTGTTGCAGCACGCCGCCGTCAAGACCGAACCCAACTGACTCGGCGAGTGCCTCACCAGACAATTTGAGAACGACACGAGACCATTTCGGACGGTCGGTCGTTCCGGCAGCCATCAGCCGATCTCCACCTGCGCGAAGCGCACGATGCTGGCGCCGCCGATGAGTTGCTTAATGGTGACCTTGTCGTCTTTTGCATACGCCTGCTCGAGAAGGCAAATGTCCTTGAAGAAACCACTGAGTCGTCCTTCGACGATTTTTGCGATTGCTTGCTCGGGCTTGCCCTCGTTACGAGTGAGCGTTTCGAGAGTTGCACGCTCTTTGTCGATGACATCGGCTGGAACGTCGGCCTGCGTGAGATAACGCGGGCGAGCAAATGCGATGTGCACCGCAACATCGTGTGCGAGTTCGTCACTTGCACCCGACATTTCGACCAACACACCATTGACGCCGCGACCACCCTGGATATGGATGTAGGAACCCACGACGTTGCCGGACGCGGCAGGCATGTGCACCACTTCGCCCATCTCGATTTTTTCTTTCAGAGTGATCTTCAAGTCTTCGAGCTGTGCAGCGCGTTCTGCGACTGCGTCAGCACCCTTGGCAATGACCAACTTCACGAGCTCGTCACCTTCGGCTTTGAAGCCGTCGCTGCCTGCCACAAAGTCGGTTTCACACTTCAACTTGACAATCGCACCGGTGGCACCTTGAACATCAAGTGACACGAGACCCTGCGCGTTCTCGCGATCGTCTCTCTTCGCGCTGGCAGCAAGGCCTTTTTCACGAAGCCATTGCTTGGCGTCGTCCAGATTGCCGCCGGTCTCTTCGAGAGCCTTCTTGCAATCCATCATTCCGGCGCCAGTTGCCTGACGCAGTGACTGAACGTCTTTGGCGGTGAACGCCATCGTCACTCACCACCTTCTGCTGGAGCAGTCTTCTGTGCAGCAAGGCGAGCTTCGCGATCGGCTTGTGCCTGGGCAGCTTGACGACGTGCGTCGGCCTGCTGTGCTTCGAATGCAGCAACTTCTTCTGCTGACTTCGGTGCGGCTGCAGCAGCGGCGGCTGGATTGCGCTTCTGCGCGATGAAACGGCCTTCGATGACAGCTTCGGCAAGGACGCGTGCCATGAGATCGTTCGCGCGAATCGCATCGTCGTTGCCAGGAATTGGGAACTGAATGAGATCAGGGTCGACGTTGGTGTCCACGACTGCGATGACAGGAAGCTTCAACTTGTTTGCCTCGGTGACAGCGATGTGCTCTTTCATGGTGTCGAGCACGAACACTGCGTCGGGAAGACGGGTGAGGTGCTGAATACCTGAAAGGTTCTTCTTCAGCTTGTCGAGCTCGCGCGACAGAAGGAGAGCTTCCTTCTTCGGCATTGCTTCGAAATCGCCTGAGTTCTTCATGCGCTCGTACTCGACCATCTTGCCGACGCGCTTTGAGATGGTTTCAAAGTTTGTGAGCATTCCACCGAGCCAACGCTCGTTCACGTAGGGCATGTTGCACTTCTCTGCGAAGCTGCGCACAGGATCTTGTGCCTGCTTCTTGGTGCCGACGAACAGAATGGTTCCACCGTTTGCAACCAGGTCGCGCACGAACGCGTAAGCAACTTCGATGCGCTCGAGCGTCTGGTCGAGGTTGATGATGTGAATGCCATTGCGCTCACCGAAAATGAACTGCTTCATCTTCGGGTTCCAACGGCGGGTTTGATGCCCGAAATGCACTCCGGCCTCGAGCATCTGTCGCATAGTGACGACAGCCATGATGATCAGGTTCTCCTCTCCTGCGGTTCACCACATCCGGGCCTACGCCGAAGCGACCGCAGGGGGCCTGGATGCATGTTTTTGTTGTGGCCAGTTCACAAGTGACGGCGGGTGCCGACCTCCGACTGGACCGTTGAACAGACTACCGACTTGGCCCCAGATGGCACCAACACGGCGCCTGCCGCGGCCAGCCCCACACGGGGGTCGACATAGCGACCCCCGATGCGAACCCCGATGTACAACTGATCAAACGCCCATCCGATGGTGTCACCCCGGCTCACACGATCACCGCGCTCCACTGCGGGCCGCAGTAGTCGACCATAAGTAACGAGCACTCCGGGCGCCACACGTTGCACCACATATACGGTGCGAGCAACTGGCCCAGCGAAGGCGACCTCGCCATCGCGCAACGCCTTGACCGCAGTCGCACCGGCGTCCCCAGGTCGAGCGACATTGAACTCGATGCCCCGATTCCCCGGGCAACGTTCACAGGCTGGTGCGCGAAATGGATCGACGACTTGAGCCTGAGCCGGAACGAGCGATGTCCACGAACACGAGGCCACAACTGACACCACTATGTGCATGATCACCTGCAACATGCATGCGATGTGTGGCCGCAGTGAGCGAGAGGGTGAGAGTCAGAGTCAGGCAAGTCCGCTGAGCTGTAGTCGCGAACGCAACTGAAGCACAGCCTTCGAATGAATCTGCGACACTCGACTTTCGGTTACCCCAAGTGCTTCGCCGATTTCCGACAATGTGAGTCCGTCCTCGTAATACAACACGAGCACAGCTTGTTCACGCTCTGGCAAGCGCGTCATCTCTCGTCGCATCGCATCGCGAAGTTCTTCTTCTTCGAGAGCGCGACCTGGCTGAGTCTCGACACCACCACTTGACGGCGTGTCGTCGAGAGCGACGTGATCAAGCGGACCCACAGCGCCTGCAGCGACATCGGACAACCAGCCGTGCAATTCCTCGACGTCGATCTTCAGCTGGGCCGCTATTTCTTCATCTGAAGGCGATCGCCCGAGAGAATGTTCAAGTGAAGCGATTGCATCTTGCACCGAACGCGCTTTTGCCCGCACAGAACGCGGCACCCAGTCGAGCGCTCGAAGTCCGTCGAGTATTGCTCCGCGAATTCGCGGAACCGCGAACGAATCGAACTTCACACCATGGTTCGGGTCGAATCTGTCGATTGCTGTCATCAGACCAAACACACCTGCGCTGACAAGATCGCCAGTGTCGACAGACTTCGGCAGACCTGCCGCCAAACGACCGGCAACGAACTTCACCAACGACGCATAGTGAACGACGAGCCATTCACGCGCATTGGGATCTTTCGTCTCGTGCCATGCATCCCATGCAGATGCGAGCGTGAAGCGATGTGGCCGCGCGTTCATGCTCGCGGGTGTGCTTCCACGTATGAACTTCGCAGCTTCTCTTTGCTCACGTGCGTGTAGCGCTGCGTTGTCGCAGCATCGGAGTGACCGAGCAACTCTTGAATCGAACGTGTGTCGGCGCCACTGTCCATGAGATGCGTGGCAAAAGAATGGCGGAGGGCATGCGGGTGCGTGCCACCTGCCAAGCCCGCGCGTTCCGCTGCTGAGTCGAGAACTCGCGCGACATCACGACGCGTGAGCGGCTTTCCACGACCGGACAGAAACATTGCTTTCCCAGACGCAGACGTGGTCACTTCACCGCGCAAACCAAGCCACGCCATCAAGGCTGTCGCGCAGGGTTTGCTCACCGGAACGATTCGGGTCTTTGAGCCCTTACCGAGCACCCTCACCGAGGCTGACTTCTTGTCGAAACCATCGGTTTGAAGGGTGCAGATCTCTGAGACTCGCAGTCCACTTCCGTACAACAACTCGAGCACCGCACTGTCACGGGCTTTCTCCCACTCCTGCGCAGCGGGGTTGACGGCAGTCACCACGTCGACTGCAGTGCGCTCATCAAGGGGCCGCGGCAATCGCCCTTTCGCCTGCGGAGTGTGAATACCCATGAGCGGGTCGTGTGCCTGCTCACCGTTGCGCACTCGCCATGTGAAGTACTTGCGCAGTGCGGCAATTCGTCGGGCGACAGTGCGTGAGCTCGCGCCAGAGTCATGAAGATGAGCCAAGTACAGACGCACGTGCTCACGTTCGACATCCCCCGGGTCTGCGATGGGTGTCATGTCCATCAGCCACTCGGCGAACAATTCAAGGTCGCGTCGATATGCGCTACGGGTGTTCACTGATGCTGACGTGAGCGATACTTCAAAATCTGACGGTTCCCACTGAGCGAGCCGCGAGTCACGAACGTCGCACGACTTCTTCGCACTAGTACCGCGCGAGAGAGCCTGTGCACTCCCCTGTGGCTTGCACTTGTCGCACGCTCGTGCGTGACCGGTTGTCAGTTTTCGTGCTGGGTTCACGCGCGCCAGGTCACCACGCTTGGCAGGTGTACTTCGAATCTGCCATTCGAAATACATTCGCAATGTCGTGGCCCGCTGCTCAACGGTCTCAGTGCTGTAACCGGTGCCCTCGAGGTAGTCGATGTACGACTGCACCAACTCGCTCGTCACACGATCTGGTGACTTGGCTGCCTTCGTCAGGCACCACGCCGCGAAGTGCACCACTTCATGGCCTCGATGTCTGCGAGTTGCTTCGGCTCCGCGACCACCGCGCGCGAACTTGCCCGGCGCGAAGGCGTCGTCAATCGACTTTGATTGCTTCGCTGGCACGTACACGTGCGCACGCGTCGAAGGTGACCGCCCGCCCACGCGTCCACGGTACTTCCATCAGTTCAGCCACTGTGGACACTGGGCAAAAGCTCCCACCACGCACCAGATTGCGCCACCCAGCCAACGGTCTCGAGACGTCCGAGTGCGAGTGCGATGTCAACCACCGAGAGTGCAGTTGCTAGTGACAATGAATCGATGGTGCCCGGCTGATTCGTGAGCGCGGCCACCACGCATTGCTCGACACCAACCGGAGCAGGACGCACATCACATTGGGGACGTGACTTTCGAGTGTCGAGCCCGAGAGCCACGAGAACATCGTCAACGCTGGTGACTGGTGCACATCCATCGCGTAGCAATGCATTCGTTCCCTCGCTGGTGCGCACTCCTGGTCGACCAGGTACCGCCATGACGTCAACACCGCGCCGTTCGGCCTCTCTGACGGTCGACATTGACCCGCCAGTGGCAGCCGATTCGACCACGACGACGACTTCACTCAATGCCGCAAGAATTCGATTGCGCATTGGAAACCGATGAGCCTCTGGGCGTGACCCGAGTGGGGTTTCGGACAACAACAAACCGCGTGCTGCAACTGCGTGCCACAAATCGGCGTGCTCGGGCGGATAGACAACATCAAGACCCGAGGCCACGACGCCGAGGGCGTGGTGTGGAAAGCGATGCACACTCAACGCACCTCGATGCCCTTCTCCGTCGATGCCACGAGCCAACCCCGACACGACGCACACATCACGTTCGGCAAGTGCCGCACCGAGTTCTCGAGCAAAGTGCCTGCCACCATTGCTCGCCCGCCGCGTACCGATGATGGCCACTCGTCGGCGGTCAAGCACCTCGAGTGAACCCTTCACGAACACCACGGCCGGTGCGGCCGGATCACCCCGCAGTGGCCAGGGATAGTCGACGTCTCGTTCCGTGATCACTCGCACGCCGGCATGTGTGTATCGATCTTGCAGGTCACCCAAGTCAGTGTCCGCATGGCGACGCCACACCAACAGAAGCTCAGAGTCGATGCCATCGACATTTCCCTTGCGACAGCGAATGGCAGCAAAGACCTGTGCTGGTGTTCCTGCACGCATGAGTGTGCGCACTCGTGCCGGAGTCTGCAGGGGCAGTGCACACAGTGCCGCTGCATACACCCAGTCAGGATGGTCGCTCATGCGTGTAACGGATTGCGCAGTGCGACGCGCATGAGTAGTGCTTCACGTACGTGATCCTCGGTCAACTCATCGTCGTGTGCGTCGAGGTCTGCCAACGTGCGGGCAACCCGCCTCACACGGTGATACCCGCGACCAGTGAGCCGCGACGCTTCCAACTCGCCCATCAGCACAAGACGCGCACTCGACGACAAATGGGCATGAACGTCGAGTTCGTCGACCGATAACTGTGCGTTCGCGTGGCCCTGACGACTAATGGCAATGGAACGCGCACGCTCGACACGCGCTGCGACCTGAATGGTTGACTCACCGCGCACCGTGTCGACCAACGTGGACGGTGACGGTGCTTCGACGGCGACTCGCAAATCGAATCGATCGAGAAACGGACCACTGAACCGGCGTTGGTAGCGACGAATATCGGCGTGACTACATATGCAGGCACCCGGAGCGGAATTCGCACACGGACAAGGATTGGTAGCAGCGACGAGCAAGAAGCGAGCCGGCATGGTGACGCTGTGTCGTGCGCGAGCCACGTGAACGACACCGTCTTCAAGTGGCTGACGAAGTGCGTCGAGCACCGACGGTGGAAACTCACCGAGTTCGTCGAGAAACAACACACCGTGTGAAGCGAGGCTGACTTCGCCTGGACGCATCGCGGTGGTGCCACCCCCGATGATGGCGGCCAATGATGCGCTGTGATGCGGCGCGCGAAACGGCGGCACATCACTGGCGGTTCGCATGTTGCCTGCCTGCGACGCCGCACTGTGCACCATCGCAACTTCGAATGCCTCGTTCGGACCAAGTCGAGGAAGAAGCCCAGGCAAGCGTCGTGCCAGCATCGACTTACCTGCCCCAGGAGGGCCGATGAGGAACAAATTGTGATGGCCTGCAGCTGCCACCTCGAGTGCGCGCCTTGCCCACGGTTGCCCACACACATCGGCGAGGTCTGGAACTGTTTCCACCTGTTCGCCGCAGTTCGCAGTTGTCGCTGGTGACCATTGCTGTTGACCGCGAAGACAAGCGACAACGTCACGAAGCGTGTTCTCACCGAACACGTTCACCGGAGATGCGATGAGTGCTTCATGCGCGCATGCAGCAGCGACCACCACAGACTTGCCGCTCACGGACGCAACAAGCGGCGCGGTGCCCGGGGTGCTGCGCAACGACCCGTCGAGACCGAGTTCTGCGAGAAATGCAAGTTCACCCACGACACTTGCAGCAACTTCTTCTTGCGCAACTAGTAGCGCGATTGCAATTGCAAGGTCAAGCGACGCACCACCTTTTCGTACCGATGCACCGGCAAGATTGATGGTGACGCGACGATTTGGCCACGGAAAATCGCTCGACAAAAGCGCTGCACGCACACGATCTCGTGACTCTCTGCACGCCTCATCAGGAAGGCCGACAACAGTGAAACCAGGGATGCCCATGCCAATGTGCGCTTCGACCGTGACGCAATGGCCTTGGGCTCCGAGCAACACTGCAGAGTTGATTGCCGCGAACATGTGGTGCCCCTTCGCCGTCGACTTCTGACAGAATCGGTCACGATGTGTACGCGACGAAGCAAGATCGTGGCGAAGGCAGTGATTCTTGGTGTCGTGGCAGTCGCGCTCGCCGCCTGCTCAGGTGACGAGAGGTCGAGTAACGCGTTTTGCAAGCAGCTTGCTGATGAGCTTCCCGAGATTGGCCAACCGATGGATACGGGCGGTGATGTGGTCGCTCAGGTCGCTCGCTACAAACGGCTCCTGAAAGTTGCGCCGCTGACCATCGAGGAAGACTTCACAGTGCTCACAAACCTTCTCGACACAGCGTCACGGCTGAACCCCAACAACACCGATGACGTGCAGAAGATCGCGGACATGGCGTACGCCGCGAACATGTCTGCTCAGGCCGTCGCTGCATGGGTGAAAGACACTTGTGCAGTCGATATCTCTACTGGCGTCACCGTGGTTCCACCACGCGTTGCCACTTCAACGACTTCCCCACCGACAGACTCGACGGTGAGCACCGAGTCAACAGAGACAACAGCTACAACGACTGCTGAATCTACGACGCTTCCGTGAGGAAGCTTCTTTTCTACTAGCGAAGCTCGCCGCGTCGCACGATGACGTGGTCGACCAAGCCGTATTGCTGCGCTTCTTCAGCGGTGAACCAACGGTCACGCTCGCTGTCGGCACGAATCTGATCGATTTCTCGTCCGGAGTGATGCGCGATGAGTTCGGCCATACGACGCTTGGTGAACGCCAATTGCTCAGCCTGAATTGCAATGTCTGCTGCTTGACCGCGAAGACCGGCGAGTGGCTGGTGCATCATGATGCGTGCGTTCGGCAACGTGTATCGCTTGCCGCTTGAACCAGCGGTGAGCAAGAACTGGCCCATCGAGGCGGCGAGACCCATGCACACCGTTGCGATGTCGCAGCTGACGAACTGCATGGTGTCGTAAATGGCCATGCCCGCCGTGACCGATCCGCCAGGGCTGTTGATGTACAACCAAATATCGGCGTTTGGGTCTTCGCCCTCGAGGTACAGCAACTGGGCACAGATCTGATTGGCGATGTCATCATTCACATCGGTTCCCAACATGACCACCCGGTTCTTCAGCAATCGAGTGAAGATGTCGGATCGCGGGTCTGCACTGGCATCGAGTGCCACTGGCTGCGCGGGAAGTTGTGGATTCGCCATGTCCGGAAGGCTATCTCGCACCATGGGATTCCCAGCGACGGAGGCTGATGAAGAAGAATGTCCTCCGCGTGACTATTGACGACTTTCAGCCCAATGCAGACGAACTGCTCGACCACAATGCGCGCTACGTCGAGTCCTTCGCAGACCACGGACTTCAGCTCTCGCCACGACGTCACTTGGCCATCGTGGCGTGCATGGACAGTCGCATGGACATCTTCCAGATGCTCGGGCTGTCACACGGTGATGCTCACATCATTCGTAATGCAGGTGGAGTTGTCACAGACGACGTCGTTCGTTCGCTCGTCATCTCGCAGCGCGTGCTCGGAACTCAGGAAGTTCTCCTCGTGCACCACACAAACTGTGGACTGCAATCGCTTCGCGAAGATGAGTTCAAACAGCAACTCGAGAATGAAACAGGCGTGAAGCCGTGGTGGAGTTTTGAATCATTTCGTGACCCATTCGAAGACACGAGACAGAGCATCAACCGACTTCGACACTCGCCATTTCTCCTGCACAAGAACCACATTCGCGGCTTCGTGTACGACGTCGACAATGGTCGACTGCTCGAGGTAACTGCCTAACTGCGGCGTATGCCGTATTCAACTGCGGCGTATGCCGTATTCAACTGCGGCGTATGCCGTATTCAACTGCGGCGTACCACATATCTAACTGCGGCGTACGCCGCTGAACATCACAGCGATTCGTTCATCGTCACCGATGTCGTGTCGCATCTGCAGAACACCAGCCAAACCTGCACTGCCAGTAGGGCTCACGTCAATATCAGTGAAGTCATGCGCCATGGAATACGCGGTGTGCACGACATCTTCGGTGGCAATCACTGGGTGCCCACCGGTCTGTTTCATCACGGAAACCGCGCTCAACCAGTCGTAGGTTTCGTCGTCCAGAATTCCGTCTGCCAAAGAATGCGGTGTTGCCTCCCAAGGCCACATGCACTCACCCCAATGATGTTCGACATCATCGAGCACTCGCCGACGCTTCGCCTCGTCCCATGCGCGCGCAAGCGGTGCGCAGCCTTCAGTCTGTACAGCGTGCACGTGAGGCCGATTGCCGAACTGCAACAGCCCCTCGCCGACACACGACACGAATGCTCCACCACCTACTTGCACGAAGACACGGTCGAAAGACGCTCCGTCAAACAAATCAGATGCTTGCGACGCCAATTCCCAGCCGATGGTGCGACCACCATCGAGACACCACGCATTCTCAGTGCCCTGCACTGAAAACGGAATCGCACCGCCTGACACTGCCTCTCGAAAACGATGAATGCACGGATCACCGGGCGGATCCTCGGTACGTCGCGGACACTCGATGATGTCAGCACCCAATGACGAAATGACATCCAACACTTCTCGCCCAGCACCAACAGGCACAAAGACGCATATCGGCCAATTCGCAGAACGCGCGAGAGTCGACGCGGCAATTGCTGCATTTCCACACGACGCAATCGCAAGTGGTGGTCGCGAGCTGCGAGCCCAAGGAACAACACTGGCTTTTTCTGCCATCAGCAAATGCAACAGAATTCCGAAGAGGTGCCGCGCTTTGTGTGACCCCGCGACGTTTCCCGTGTCGTTCTTCACCCAAATGCCACCGTTGGTGCTGAACCCGAGCGCATCAGACAATTGGTTCGCTCGTTCAAGTGGCGTTACTCGAAACCCCGTGCCTGCCACCTTTTCAACTTGTGCATCTGCGTCCACAATGATGCGACACCGCGCTTCGTCGTCAAGACCAATGGCCGCTCCAAAAGCGTCGACTGCCATCAAGGATCGGTATGCGAGATACGGATTCTGCTCTCTGTCAATAACATTCAATGAGACATCGCCACGAAAATGCAGAACGTGTTGCCGATTGCTACTCGTCACATTGGGGCACTGCCATGACAACGGAGTTGTGATGGGCACCGTCGCGCCACACACCGCGCACTCAAGATTCATCGGCACGCCTTGTAGAAACCAGAACTACTTCGTAGCTGCGACACGGGCGTTGAACTCACCGATGAGTCCGTCCCACACAGGCATGTAGTCACGCAAAGATCGCCAGAATGACTGGCTGCGGCGCGCTTCAAACACATTCAGCGGAGTTCCTTGTTGCTCGACCCAGGTGTAGTACCCAAGGTTGAAGATTCGGTTCTTGTCGCCTTCAGTGCACTCAATCATGTGGTCGGTGGTGACATTGCCCCAATGCTCGCTGAACACTTCTGCAGCATCAAGTGCGGTGAAATCATCATTGAAACGACGGGACAGGGTCTTGACTCGTTCGCTCGGGTACAACGCACTGCCGTCGGTGGCCACGGTGATGAGCGCATCGTCTGGCCCGAGACCAAGCAACTTGGCAGTCTTGATGGCCGCAGTGACATTGCAGATGGAGGAAAACCCGAAATGCGTCAACGCGTCGATGAGTTCCGCGGAGAAACCCTTGCGATCGGCGAGATAGTTCTGGCCGACCGCGGTGTTGAACAACACGTCGAGCTCATCGGTGACACGATCAGACACCGCGCACACCACGTCGGTGTTCATCACGTTGTGGATGAGAGGAATGTGTTTGTCGCCGATTCCTTGGATGTTGTGCTCACCGAAACCGTTTTCGAGCATTGTCGGGCACTCAAGTGCTTCGACCGACACGATGCGAGCGCCAAAGTCATCTTTCAGGCGATCTCCGGCAGCAATAGTTCCGGCAGACCCAGTAGCCGAAGTAAATGCTGCAAGTCGAAGATCGCGACCCGACGCACGTCGCACAGTCTCGAAGACATGCCCGAGCGCACGACCTGTGACCGTGTAGTGGCCGACATAGTTTCCGAACTCACAGAACTGATTCAAAATGAAGTTCGTCGGGTCCTTGGCCATCTCATTGCAGGCGTCATAGATCTCTTTGACGTTGCTCTCAGTGCCAGGAGTGCGAACGATGTCAGCCGGATCTGCGACCCAACGATCGAGCCAGTCGAATCGCTCTTGAGACATGCCAGCGGGAAGCACAGCAACACCACGCGAACCCATCAGTCGACTGATGGCAATGCCGCCGCGTGCATAGTTGCCGGTGGAAGGCCACACAGCACGATGACGAGTGGGGTCGAACTGACCAGTGATGACGCGCGGGGCAAAACATGAATACGCGGCAAGCACCTTGTGCGCCGTGATCATCGGGAAACGATCACCGAACACCACGATGATCGGGCTCTCGACGCCTGTTACTTCCGGCCCGAGCACAACATGGTCAGGAACAGACACACGGTCACCGTCGAGGTTGTTGTACCAGTGAACGCGAAACAGGTTGCGGGGATCTGCCGCGTTCTTGTCAACACCGGCCACTCGTTGTGCGTCGATTCGCGACGGGTCGGCAAGTTCAGAAAATGTCGGAAGAACGATCTTCTGCTCAGCGAAGCGACGAACGCTGTTCATCAATGACGATTCGTCCACCACGCAGTCGGCTAGTCCGAGTTGCGTACGAAGAACATCGGTGTCGAGGCTGATGGGGGTGGCTGTCGTTGTCACCTCCTCAGTCTGTCAGCACCGGCGATACATTGAGACTCTCGCCGGCGTAGCCCAATTGGCAGAGGCAGCAGGTTTAGGTCCTGCGTGTTGGGGGTTCGAGTCCCTCCGCCGGCACAGTGCACATTTCGCAACTCTCCACCCCGGCCGTCATCATCGATCGCGATGCGCTGCGCAGGAATATCAAGACTATGGCGACGATCCACCCTGGCTCGCGGCTTCGCCCACATGTGAAGGCGCACAAATGCACTTCATTGGCTCGTGAGCAGTACCTCGCCGGTCACCATTCATTCACGTGTGCCACTCCGAACGAAGTTCTTGGCATGGTGCGGGCCGGCGTTGGCGATGACTTGTTGCTTGCAAACGAAGTACTCGATACCGCACGACTCTCAGCCCTTGCCGCAGCACAGAACTCGGCATGCATCACAGTGGCTGTGGATTCAGACGCAACCATCGATGCGGCCGCTGCGGCCGGACTTCAAAATGTTGTCGTCGACGTGAATGTCGGACTTCCACGGTGCGGATGCGCACCAACCGACGCAGGTCGCCTTGCTGACCGGGCCCGTACACGCGGAATGAACGTGCGGGGTGTGATGGGATACGAAGGGCACCTCATGATGGTCGCTGATCGAGACGACAAGAGACGTCAAGTGCGCGAAGCAATGTCGACCCTTGCGAAAGCTGCACATGATGTGGGCGGTGACATCATCTCTGCCGGTGGCACCGGAACATATGACTTGTTCGAGGGTACGAGCGTCAACGAGGTGCAGGCCGGAAGCTACGCATTGATGGATACCCAGTACGCCACCCTTGGTCTGCCATTCGAACAAGCAATGTGGGTGGTCGGCACTGTGATTTCAGAGAACGATCAATGGAAAGTGCTCGATGTCGGCCTCAAGGCTCTCGGCATGGACCACGGTAATCCTTCAATCTCGGATGGCTCCGTGTGGTTCTGCTCCGACGAACATCTCACGTTCTCAGGCACAGGTTCATCCATCGGTGACAGGGTGCGCGTGATACCAGCACACATCGACCCCACGATGGCCATGCACGCGGTCGCTCACGTTGTCGAGAACGACGCAGTCGTTGACACATGGCCAATTGACCTGCGCGGCTGGTAACCCGCCTCTGCTCTCTCGTCGAGCGACATGATGACGACACTTCTCACAACACTCGCATGGGTATGCGTGACCGTCACCCAGTTGGTGGTGCTTTCAATCGTGCTTCGCGTCAGTCGCTCCATAGTGTTCGCGGTTCTGCAGGCTGTCATTCCGTATGCGACGGCACTGAACGTGGTCATTGCAGTGTTTGCCGTTGTGACCACCAATTGGCAGTTGGTGGCAGCGAGCCTCCTACTAGTCGCCTGGATCGTGCTCATCATTTTGCGCGCGATGCTGGTCCATCGACCCCACCGCCCCGCAGCCAAACCGATGCCACGTCATGCAATGACCGTGGTGCACGCGAACCTGTTGTACATCAACAGCACACCAACCGAGGCAATAAACGACTTGCTGGCAACTGATGCGGACATCATCACGATTTCAGAGTTGACGTCTGAGCTTCACGAGGCCTTGGTCATCCACGAACATGCGTCGCGATGGCCACATCGACATGTGTTACTTGAAACAGGAGCCGACGGCATCGGGGTGTGGAGCCGGCATCAACTTGTCGGCATGAGCGAACATCGACTGATCTCAAAGCCGGCGCTGTCTGGCACGGCCATCACTTCAACCGGGCAAAGTGTCGGGCTCGTTGTCGTGCATCCAACGCCACCGGTGAACAGAGCAAAGACTCGTGATTGGACACCATCTCTCAAGGCAATCGGTGACCTTGCCAGCATGATGACTGCTCCGACAGTTGTCATCGGTGACTTCAACACAGCGTTCTGGCACCCACCGATGCGCCACCTCCTGCGTCGCGGGTTTCGGTCAGCACACCTTGTTCACGGAAAGTTCCTTGCAGGCACTTTTCCGGTGGGGAAGAAAACACGACCGGTCGTGCGTCTCGACCATGCACTCGTCACAAGTGGTGTCACTGTGCACGAGGTGCACGACTTCACCGTCACCGGTAGTGATCACAGAGGAATATCAGTCACGGTGTCGACAACAGCACACGCAACGCACTGATCGCACGCGCTCGATGCGAGATTGCGTTCTTTGCGTCAGCACCCATTTCAGCAAATGTCTCACCGTTGCCATCATTCGGGATGAACACGCTGTCATACCCAAAACCAGTCGTGCCACGCTGATTGGTTGCAATTTCTCCTTCGCAGACACCTTCGACCAGTTGTTCTCGTCCATCCGGATGCACAAGTGCAAGCACTGTACGAAAACGAGCTGAGCGCACCGTTGCTTCACCAAGCTCTGCCAGCAACTTCGCCCTGTTCTGAGCATCATCGGCATCGACTCCGGCATATCGAGCACTTTGCACACCTGGTCGCCCACTGAGCGCGCTGACTTCAAGTCCGGTGTCGTCGGCAAGTGCGACACGACCTGTGTGTGCACATACCGCGCGTGCCTTTAGCAATGCATTGCCTTCGAGCGTGTCGCTTGTTTCGTGGACTTCACCCAAAGTTGCAGGGCGCGGCAGAAGCCGAACCAACCCGCCGAGCAGAGTTTCCATTTCAGTGACCTTGTGTGCGTTTGCCGTCGCACAGACGATGTCAATCATCGCCGCCACCGTTTTCGAATCAGCGTCCGAGGGGTCGTGGCGGTGGAGCAACCGACAACAACTCAGATTGCAGATCAAAAATGCGATTGAGGCCGCCGTTCGCCAATTCGAGCAATGAGTCAAGCTCTCCTCGTGTGAACGCGAGCCCCTCGGCAGTTCCCTGCACTTCGACGAAGCGCGCCTCTCCGCCGTCTCGAGGACGCAGCATCACCACATTCATGTCGACTTCGGCACTGCTGTCCTCGATGTATGGAAGATCAAGCACCGGAGTGCCAGAGTGAACTCCAACCGAAATCGCTGCACACTGCGAATGCAGTGGATGATTCTTTATTGATCCATTTTGAACAAGGCGCGTCAGTGCGTCGTGCAAAGCAAGAAAGCCGCCGCAAATGCTTGCAGTACGAGTTCCACCATCTGCTTGCAACACGTCGCAATCGACCACCACTTGTCGCTCACCCAAGATGTTCATGTCGCATGCCGCACGCAACGAACGACCAATGAGCCGTTGAATCTCGACGGTGCGACCACTCTGCTTCCCTTTTGCTGCCTCGCGGTCAACGCGCTCTGGCGACGAGCCGGGCAACATCGAATACTCAGCGGTCACCCAACCCTTGCCGCTTCCCTTCATCCAACGCGGCACGTCTTCATCGACGGAAGCGGTGCACAGCACACGCGTGCGCCCGAACGACACGAGCACGCTTCCTGCAGACATCTCGGTGTAGTCGCGCTCGAAGGTGATTGGGCGAAGTTCGTCGTGTGATCGTCCGTCTGGTCGTGCCATTGCTAGTTGCTCCCGTGTCTGTGAGTTCCGTGCCAGTGTTGCGCCTGTTCCAACTCTGGACCAAGAAGACGACGACCAAGGTCTGCAAACCATGCCACATCGCCAGAGGAATAGAACTCATGGTGGCCCGTATGCGTGTGACCTCGACGCAAGTGCGCAGCTCCCAACATGCGTCGAAGCTCAAATGCTGTCTCGTCAGCGCTACTCACGAGCACGACATCAGGGCCCATGACTTCAGAAATAACGCGAGAGAGATACGGATAATGCGTGCAACCAAGCAGCAACGCATCGACCCCCGCATCACGTACCGGGGCCAAGAGGCGCTCTGCCAACACCATCACTTCATCGCCCGAGGTCTGACCGAGTTCGACAAATTCAACAAAACCTGGGCACGCTGCGGCTGTCAATTGAACATCAGCGTCGAGTTCTGCAAGTGCGCGCTGGTACGCACCCGAGCCGATGGTGCCAACGGTGCCGATGACTCCGACGTGACCGTTTCGCGTGGCAAGCGACAGTGACTTAACTCCAGGTTCCACAACGCTCAGCACCGGTAGTGAGAGTTCGCGCGACAAATCATCAAAGGCGGCGGCCGCTGCGGTGTTGCACGCAATAACTACGGCCTTCACGTTGAAGTCTTCAACGAGACTTTGGGCGATCTCACGCGCGTAGCGTCGCACTTCGTCGACGGGTTTTGGTCCGTAGGGGTACCGAGCGGTGTCGCCGATGTAGACGAGGTCTTCAGCGGGCAACAGGTCGATGACTGCTCTTGCGACCGTCAGTCCACCAAAGCCAGAGTCGAACATGCCGATGGGGCGTTCGACATCGGCGGTCATGGCGCCAAGGCTAGGCGTGGAGACACTCGCGCCAGTGTGCACCCGACGTGGTGCTGATGAGCCAGCGTTGGGGCGGCTTAGAAGTAGATGATCTTTTCGGCGGCAGCTTCGGCTGCGTCAAGGTCGTCGGTGTACGCGCCAGTCGACAGGTACTTCCAGCCGCCATCGCACACAATGAACACAATTGTTCCCTCGTCGATTTCACTCGCAACTTTCAATGCACCTGCGAGCGATGCACCCGACGAAATTCCGGCAAAGATGCCGCACTCGGTGACCAGACGTCGCGTCATTTCGAGTGACTCGCGCGGACGCACGACGCGCTTGCGGTCGAGCAATTCGCGTCCATTCCAATGTTCGAACACTGGCGGGATGTAGCCGTCATCCAAATTGCGCAGACCTTCGACTCGCTCACCAAGGGGTGGCTCGACAGCGACGATCTTGATGTCGGGGTTCTGTTCCTTGAGATACTTCCCCGTACCCATGAGCGTTCCACTCGTGCCGAGTCCGGCGACAAAATGCGTTATTTCGGGGCAGTCGCGGAAGATCTCAGGTCCGGTGGTTTCGTAATGCGCACGCGGGTTTGCATCGTTCGCATACTGGTAGAGGAAACACCACTCAGGATGCTGTGCAGCCATCTCGGTGGCGCGACGCACCGCACCGTTCGAGCCTTCTTCGCCAGGCGTGAGGATGATGTCGGCACCGAACACTTCGAGCATCTGGCGACGTTCAATGCTCACCGACGTCGGCATGAGAATGGTGATGGGATAGCCCTTCATTTTCGCGATCGCTGCAAGAGCTATGCCCGTGTTTCCCGACGACGGTTCGATGATTCGCTGACCAGGAACAAGCCGTCCTTCACGTTCGGCATCTTCGATCATCGACTTGGCGATGCGATCTTTCACCGACCCAAAGGGGTTCTGCGACTCGAGTTTGGCGACGATGCGCACATTCGGATTGGGCGACAAATTCGACACATCAACCACCGGTGTGTTTCCGATGAGGTCGAGGGCGCTCTGATGCACGAACACCGAACCGCGACGGCGGTTCACATCTGCAAGTGTCATGCTGAGCTCCTGGTTAAACCCGACCAATCTGGTCAGAATTGTAATGCTTCCCCAGGGACAACGCTCAGGTGGGTCGGATTATTTCCTCACTGATCTGTTCCCCCAAGATGCGGAAGCTGCGGGCTGCAGGGGCCGGATCCTTCAGGGTGACAATCACATAGTGCCAACCAGGGTCGGGCGCTTGCGCCACATCGGTGGGGCTGGGATACGCCTCGGAGTGAGTGTGACTGTGTGCCACGCCCACCACTTCGAGCCCCTCGGCCTCCGCAGCAAGTTCCACCTTCAGATGCTCTTTCGGGTCGAGGGTGTACAGCTTGGCACTCTCTGCGACATTGCGCATGGGAACGAAACGATCGATTCGACCTTCAGCCGACGACCCGAGCAGAAGGCCACACATCTCCATCGGATAACAGATGTATGCGTGCGCATACATCGCACGAACAGCAGCACCAGGAATGACGACCTCGGACATTGCTGTCGAAGGCTACAGATACCCTGAGGATCCCCTATGGGAAAGAAGACCAACTCCGTGCTCGCGAGCAATCGCAAGGCGCGCCACGACTACACCATTTTGGATGTGGTCGAGGCGGGCATTGTGCTGCTCGGAAGCGAGGTGAAGAGCCTGCGAGGGGGCCAAGTGCAGTTGGTTGACGCCTACGCACGCATCTTGGACGGAGAAGTGTGGCTGGACGGTGTGCACATCGCGCCGTATCAGTTCGCCACCGGTGTTGGTGCGCACGACCCCGACCGATCACGAAAGTTGCTCCTTCATCGTGATGAAATCGACCGTTTGTCAGACCGCGTGAAACGTGAGCGACTTGCACTCGTTCCTCTTTCATTGAAACTCGTTGAAGGCAAGGTGAAAGTGGAATTGGCACTCGCCAAAGGCCGCCGCAAAGAGGACAAGCGCCAAGCAATCGCCGAACGTGAGACCAAACGAGAGATCGCTCGCGAACTTGGCGCGGCTCGCAAGATGGGTGCCTAGAGCACGTATCTGCTGCGCGGGAATAATTCGACACTCCCCGCCCTTACACTGGTCACTACACAACCAACCACTACAACACACTCGGGGCTGCCTGGTTTCGACGTCAGTTTCGGTGGGCGGGCGTGCGACTCGAGTGGCTCAGACTCGTTAAACGGGGCACAAACAAGAATTGCCAACGAGCAGTTCGCTCTCGCCGCCTGATTTATTCAGGTGACTGAGAGACATCGTGACCAGCAATGGCGCACGGGGCCAATCCATCGCAGCCCGGCAACAGAAGCGAAGGATGACGGCAGGAAAGAACGCTGGCAGCTGGAAAGAACGCTGACATGTCGGAAAGACGACACGCGATCCCGCAAGGGATAGTCGACCCGCCGACAGTGTTGCGTCAGCACTAATGCGGGGATAGTCGTATCACGATCGTTCAGCGCCTGATGGACGGGGGTTCGATTCCCCCCAGCTCCACCAACACATAACTGCGCCTTGTCGCAGACTCTTTCGATGCACTTAAACTCCGGATGCGCGATAGCGAGAAGAGTCATTTGAAAGTCGGATATGTGGTGCTGTACGTACGCGATGCAGAAGCATGTGTGCGTTTTTGGACCGAACAAGTCGGCATGATGTCAAACACCTGCCACTCCGCCTAACCGCCTAACCGCCTAACCGTCTCTCCGCCACACCAGCGAGACATCTGCCATACGGGCGGCTTGCGCCAGCTTTGAGGCCACCCACATCGGTACAGTTCTCCCACCCCCTATGAGTACGACACTTACCGATTTCTCATCTACTGCCCCTGGGCAGCCTCACCTCTCAAAAGCCACTGAACGCAACATCCTCATTGCAATGTGCACTGCACTAGTTGCTGTTGTTGCGTCAATGTCCGGCTTAAACGTCGCCCAGCAAGCCATCGCGATTGAGCTCGGCTCTACTCAAAGTGGCGTGTTGTGGATCATCAACGCTTATTCACTTGCTCTCGCTGCACTTCTCATGCCAATTGGTGCTGTCGGCGACAAATGGGGCCGCAAGCCAGTGCTTCTCACTGGACTTTCTCTCTTTGCACTTTCCAACGTCGGCGCATTCATGGCCCAGTCGACGGCTCAGATGATTGCAGCGCGCACACTTGCCGGCGTCGGTGCAGCAATGATCATGCCAGTCACATTGTCTGTTATCACCTCTAGTTTCCCTGAGGAAGACCGTGCGCGTGCCGTGGGCATCTGGGCCGGTTTTGCCGGAAGTGGCGGCATGATCGGCCTGTTCGTCTCCGCCTTCACTGTCGATGTGTTGTCATGGCGTTGGGCGTTTGGTTTACCGATCTTGCTTGCTGCACTGGCATTTGCAATCACGTGGACAAATGTTCCCAACTCACGCGAAGGTGAGAGTCACCCGTTCGACACCATCGGATCGGTGTTGTCTGCGCTTGCCATTGGTGGCCTCGTGCTCGGCATTCACGAGGGTCCAGAGCGAGGTTGGTCAGACCCAACGACCTTGGTCGGACTTGTCGTTGGTGTCATCTCTCTAGTGCTTTTTGTTTCGTGGGAACGCCACGTGTCGGCACCACTCCTTGACATCTCGACTTTCTCTGATCGTGGACTTGCTTCCGGAATCGCCACCATCACCATCGTGTTCGCAGTGATGTTTGGCATCTTTCTCGTGTTGTTCCCGTTCCTGCAGGCAGTACTCGGCTGGTCAGCGCTTCGCTCTGCAGTTGCGATGCTTCCGATGGCTGCGGTGATGATGCCGACGTCGACTATGGCACCGCGCATCGCCGGACGTTTCGGCAGTCGCGCGACGATGTTGTCCGGAGTCACTTTGTTCGCAAGTGGCCTTGCGCTGCTCGCACTTCGTGCATCAGTTGAAGGTGGTTACTTGTCCGTCCTTCCAGGCCTGATGATTGTTGGCTTTGGAATGGGACTCACCATGACCCCCGCCACCACCGCCATCACTGAGACACTTCCGCAGGACAAGCAAGGTGTCGCGTCAGCTCTGAACGACACGTCTCGAGAGATTGGGGGCGCTGTCGGAATGGCATTGCTTGGTTCGGTGCTCAGTGCCGCATTTCGCACCAAGATGACAGATTCGCTTCTTGGATTGCCCGAAAAAGCGGTCGATGCGGCCGGAGAAGGCATCGCTAATGCCTACGGAGTCGCTGCACAAATGTCGAAGAACGGAATGACCGAAGAATCTGCGCGAATCATTGATGCTGCCAAGCATTCATTCGTGTCCGCATGGACTCATTCGATGTGGGTCGGTGTGATTCTCGCAGCGGTCGCAGTTGCAGTTCTTGCAGTTTTCGGACCACGTCGCGCACAGTAACGTCTGACACATCGCTGCGCCGCCAACGGGACATCTCTACATCGCGCAATTCAATATTGCGCGCCTTCGACATCCACTCGGGCATCCACTAACGCGCCCATTTGAAGATCTCATCGACGAGACAAACGCCCACGCTGAGGCAAGCCCGGGGTTTGTGTGGCGTCATGGCATCGACACTCGAGCACCCGATGAGGACGTCTACGGCGATCCCTTGATGACCGTGAATCTGTCCGTCTGGCAATCAGTCGAACATCTGAAGAATTACGTGTACCGCGGTTTCCATCGCGATGTCTTCCGTCGCCGCAAAGAGTGGTTCGACTCGTCGGCAGTTGTGTTGTGGTGGGTCGAGCCGCAGGAACGTCCGACGTTGCAGGAAGGTAAGCGTCGACTTGACGAGTATGTGGAGCACGGCCCCAGCGACACAGGTTTCGGATTTCGAGAGGTCAGTTCACTCACCGACTGAGTCAGGCTCGGAGTGCGGCATCAAGCAGTGCATCGGCAAGAGAAGTTCCGCGCTGGTCAGGAGCCAACCCGGGCCACGCATTCACTTCCAGCACCACCATCTCTCCCTCATGCTCGATGACATCGACGCCAGCAAAACACAAACCGAGAGCCCGTGCTGCAAGCACAGCGGGTGCTGCTATTCGCTCTGCATCGAGAGATGTCATGTCGACGTCGTCTACGAGTGCGCCAGGTGCATTGGTGACGAACTCATTCATCGGCGCACGTCGTCTTGTCAGTGCGACCACCTCATGACTGTGACCTCGATCAGCAACGATGACTCGGAAGTCACATCCCGCACCTGTCGCCAGCGGTTGCACCACTTGGTGATCGACCATCCCTGCGACGAGCGGAACTGTCGTCGACAACGCAACTTCAGCCTCGTGCCATGTGTCGAATTTCAAGACTCCTCGACCTTTCGATGCGCGTGCAGGTTTCACCACCACAGGTCGCGTACCGAAATGTGATTCACCACTTGAGAGGTTTACACCGACACCTGGAACTACTGACATGGTTGCCAAGGTCGGAACTCTGTGTGCCATGAGCACCGAAGTACACGTGACCTTGTCGGCACACAGGCTTGCCGCAATCACGTCTGGCACAATGCAAGCGCCGTCACGACTCCAGTGCTCAAGTACTTGTTGCATGAGCGGCCACGGACGATTAAGGCCTCGGGGTAAGACCACATCTGGAATGACTCTCTGTTCGGCCACGGATACCCACTGCTGGCCTGACTCCGTCACCAATGACAATTCCGAGGGCGACACCAACCGAGCGCTGATGCCACGGGCCTGAGCTGCTTGCAGGAGACAAGCGTGATCTGCGCGAAGCCTGTCGGGATATCCGACGACAACTATCGAAGTCATGTCGCACTGATTGACGTTCGGTGTGCTCAGGAACCAGTGAGTTCCTTGCGCAACTCGCGCTTCAGGAACTTGCCATTTGCATTGCGCGGCAACGCTTCGTCACGAAACCACACTTTCGATGGAATTTTGTGTTTTGCGATTCGAGCAGAGAGGAACTGCACAAGCTCTTCTTGTGAGAGAACATGACCTGGCCGCAACACGATGGCCGCAGCAACTTCTTCTCCGAGGCGATTATCGGGAATACCGAACACTGCTGCTTCTGCGATCGCATCGTGGTGATAGATCGCCGTCTCAACTTCACTGCAGTAAACATTTTCGCCGCCGCGCAGTACCATGTCCTTGGCGCGATCGACGATGTAGATGAATCCATCGTCATCGATTCGTGCGATGTCGCCCGTGTTCAGCCATCCGTCCTTGATGGTCTCTGCTGTGGCTTCAGGCCGATTCAAGTAACCCTTGATGACGATTGAACCACGAACGCACAAAACCCCTGTGACGTCTTGGTTGCGCGGCAGATCGTTGCCCTCCTCGTCGACCAGTTTCGCTTCAAGTGTCGGCACCGGCGGACCACACGACTCTGGTTTGGTCACGAACCAGCGAGCGGCGTTCGCTGTGATGATGCCGTGCGTCTCAGTCATTCCATAACCAGTGGATGGCTGACCCGTCTTCAATGCACCTGCGATCTTGTGCACCAAGTCAGGTTGCAGCGCAGCTCCTCCGCCACCCATTCCCTGCACTGACGACGTGTCGCGCTTTGACCAGTCAGGATGCATGAGTAACTCACGACTCATCGTCGGAACACCCGAGAAGTTGGTGACCTTCTCGCGCTCAATCAACTCGAGCGCACGACCAGGTTCCCACTTGTACATGAGCACGACCTTGCCACCCACCAAAGTTGCGGGGTGCAATATGCAGTTGCATGCCGTCACATGGAACAGCGGTGTCGGCGCCATGAACGACGGCGCCAAGGCAGGTGGCACAGCGTCCGGTGGTGGCACATCACCCGCAGCTATGGCTTTCTGTTCCGCGAGCGACGCTGCCGTCGTCATGGCCGCAATGTTCAAAATGTTGTCGACAGAACCACGGTGATGAAGTTGCGCACCTTTCGGAAAACCAGTGGTTCCAGACGTGTAAAAGATCGTTGCGTCGTCATAGGGGTCGATGTCGACGGCAGGAAGTGCCTCGGGGTCAGCGGACGCCATGATGTCACTCCACCTCGTCGCACCGGCTGGCAATCCGTCTTCAGTGCGCACAGCAATCACGTGAACTGCATGGAGGTTTCCAATCTGCGCGAAGCGTTCAAGACGTTCACTGTCGGCAATCAACACCGCCGGCGTGCTGTCGTTCAGCGCGTACTCCATCTCTGGCGCTGTCCACCACGCGTTCATGCCGACAACTGCTGCGCCGATCGACACGGTTGCCCAATAACCAACAACCCACTCGGGGTAGTTACGCATTGCGATTGCCACTCGTGAACCTCGAGTTACTCCGTTTGATACAAGGTGGGTGGCGAGCTTGCGCACCTGCGCATGCACTTCGGCGTAGCTGTACCGCTCATCCTCGTACACCAGATAGTCCTTGTCGCCATGACCCGCACTCATCTCCCACAACACACGCATGTTGGGAGGTGCGGCGGCGAATATCTTGGTGGGCACACCATTGACGTCGCCGACAGTGGTAGCAAATGGTGACCCTGCCGCGTCAAGTTCGGCACGGGCGGTGAGGTAGTGGTGAATCACGTCCTTATCTTTCCTCATTTCTCATGGCCTCTGAAACACGGAGTGGGAATAGGTGAGCGAACTCGGCCAGAATCACACCGTGCGAATTCGCGACCTCCTACCCCGCGACCTCGATGACGCGTGGCGCATCAACCAGGCGAATACACCAGCGGTTGGCGACGAACCTCGAGATGCGATGGATGCGATTCTGGCAATGTGCAACATCGCCCTCGCGGTTGACGTAAGTGATGAATTGGCCGGGTTCTGCATGGTGCTTCCCCCTGGCACTGCGTATGACAGCCCGAACTACCGATATTTCTGCAACCGGTACGACAACTTCGTGTACCTCGACCGCGTCGCCTTCAACGCCAAACACCAAGGACACGGGTACGGCGCGGCCCTCTACCAAGAAGTCGAACGACGGGCAACAGCGTCATTATTTGCCCTCGAAGTGAACGTCAAACCTCCCAATGAAGGCTCGCTCCGCTTTCACCTTCGTGAAGGATTCGTCGAAGTTGACCAACAAGAGACACGCCCCGGAAAGATCGTGAGTTTGATGGTGAAGCGCCTCTTGCCCGACACCGATTGACCACTAGCCTCAACTCTTCGTGGGATCTGATCAGACCGCCGGCGCTGAGTCGGTTGAACTTGCTCGGCGCCTTGCCCAAGAGGACGAGGCCAAGCGGCGTGCCGAGAAGCTTGATGGAAGCGACGAGAGCCACCGCCACGGTGAACATGAGGGCCACTCGCGAGCCGGAACCGTCGCTCTTGCGCTCGGCGCACTCGGCGTGGTGTACGGCGACATCGGAACCAGCCCTCTGTATGCACTGAAGGAAGCCTTCACAGAAAAATCTCACGTGATGACAGTTGATCGCATCAACGTGTTCGGCGTGTGCTCACTCGCCTTCTGGTCGCTCATCCTCATCATCTCAGTGAAGTACTTGATGTTCGTGATGCGAGCAGACAACCGCGGCGAAGGCGGCATCCTTGCATTGACAGCCAAGGTGATGGGCCGTCGAGGCCCAACCGTCACAAGAGCTGGATTGCTCGTCTCGCTTGGCGTGTTTGGAACAGCGCTTCTTTACGGTGACGGCATCATCACGCCAGCCATTTCCGTGTTGTCAGCCGTCGAAGGACTTGAGGAGGTGTCCACGTCATTTGCTGATTGGGTCATCCCCATTGCCATCGTCATCATCGTCGGCCTTTTCCTCGTGCAAAGCCGTGGCACCGGAGCAGTAGGCAAAGTATTTGGCCCCATCATGATGGTGTGGTTCGCCACCCTCGCTTTGCTCGGACTTTCAAAGATTGTCACTGCGCCCGAAATCTTGCAGTCGATTAACCCATATCACGCTGTGCATTACTTCACCCATGAAAAGGGCAAAGCGTTTCTGTCTCTCGGGTCGATTTTCTTGGTCGTGACAGGCGGCGAAGCGCTGTACGCAGACATGGGCCACTTCGGTCGCAAGCCCATCATGTACGGCTGGTACGCGATGGTGCTGCCTTCACTTCTTCTGAACTACTGGGGCCAAGGTGCGTTTCTTCTAAAGAACCCAGAAGACATCGAGAGCGTCTTCTTCCGTATGGCTCCAGAGTCTCTGTTGTTGCCGCTTGTCATTCTCGCCACGCTCGCCACGATCATTGCATCGCAAGCTCTCATCTCTGGGGTGTTCTCTCTCACAGCACAGGCAGTACAGCTCGACTACTTGCCTCGCATCGCCATTCGACACACCTCCCAGCAACACTCCGGACAGATCTATGTTCCTCTCGTCAACTGGGTGCTGATGGTCGCATGTGTCGGCCTTGTGTTGGGCTTCCAAACTTCAAGCAACTTGGCCGCCGCGTACGGCATCGCGGTCACGATGACGATGGCGATTACAACTCTCATCTTCTTCAGAGTGTTGACCGACAGTTGGAATTGGAGTCGTGCAAAGGCATTCGCAGTCTGTCTTCCAATGCTGTTCATCGAATGTGGTTTCCTCGGAGCCAACATCGTCAAGATTCCGCACGGCGGCTGGTTCGCCCTCGCTGTTGGCGTGATCTTGATGGTTCAAATGCAGACGTGGCGAAAAGGTCGAAGCTTGGTGGCGCTACGCATCCATCGCGGTGAGCGACCACTCGAAGAATTCCTCGACGCAACTGACAACATCAAGCGCGTCGACGGAACCGCTGTGTTCATGTTCAAGGACCTGGGCAAGGCCCCACCTGCGCTCGTCAACAACTTGCTACACAACAAAGTGCTTCATGATTGCACCCTCATCGTGTCGGTCGACACGACCGATGAGCCGAGGGTCGACCCTTCACGTCGCGCCGACATCAAGAAAGTGGCACCGGGTGTGTTCCAAGTGCAGCTCGAGTTCGGCTTCATGGAAGACCCAAATGTGCCCGACGCTCTTGCAAGTCTCGAGCACAGAGGACTCGTGTACGACCCTGACGATGTCACCTACTTCATCGGTCATGAATCAATCGTTGCTGGCAAGGCACCCGGAATGAACCCCCTGCAAGAGCACTTGTTCGTCATGTTGAATCGCGGCGCCGACAGCGCGGTTCGGTTCTTCAACTTGCCAAGTGACCGCGTGTTCGAAGTCGGCTCGCGCGTCGAGATTTAATCAAATCTCGCACAACCTTCAGGCTGGAACTGGCGGCCACACGGGAGCTGTGCGCCACGGAGTGACCGTTTCAACTTGTGACGCAAGGCGAATGAGCACATCCTCACGACCGAATGCGGCCACGAACTGTACGCCAACCGGCAAGCCATTCGAGTCGAAACCAAGCGGCAGAGACATAGCTGGTTGGCCGGTGATGTTGTACGGGCTGGTGAGTGCCGAATAAGCACCAGCGTGAGCGGCGATGGACGACATGTTCATCGTGTCGAGCAAACCGAGTGGCGGTACCTGACGCGACAAGGTTGGCGTCATCAGTAGGTCATAGTCGGCGAAGAACACGCCAATCTCTTGTGCTGCACGCTCAAGTTCGCCCGCAGCATGAGCAAGGTCGACAGCTCTTGCTTCTTTGCCCATCTCGTAGATGTAGCGCGTCAACGACTCAAGGTCGTCGTCGCGAATTTCTCTCCCCTGTTCTCGAAGGTATGCGTCAATGTCGGCCGCCATCGGAACACCCATGTAAATCTGCATGCATGCGGCGAGCGCATCAAGAGGAAATGATGGCCTCGCCACCGTGACAGAGTGACCAAGACTCTCGAGTGTCTTGATTGCCTCATCGACAACTCGCGCACAGTCCTCATGAACCGCCACGCCACTCGGCGTGGCGAGATCGACGGCAATGCGCAACGACCCGGGTGACTGACCCACTTCGTCGACATAAGGTCGTGAAGGCAGCGCGATAACGAACGGGTCACCGACATGAGCACCCTGGGCAATGTCGAGCAGAAGAGCAGAATCTCGGACAGTTCGAGTCACTGCATGCGCAATAGAAAGCGGTCCTCGAAACAAACTGCGAGATGGCATCGACGTGACACGTCCGCGGCTTGGTTTTAACCCAAATAAGCCACACGCTGCCGCAGGAATTCGAATCGAGCCACCACCGTCGGTGGCATGGGCCGCCGGTACAAGACCTGCGGCAACTGATGCCGCACTTCCACCAGAAGAACCTCCGGTGGAATATCCGAGGTTCCACGGGTTTCGACAGGCACCAAAGAGCACCGACTCGGTGCTGGCATTGCGACCAAGCTCTGGGGTGTTCGTGTTGCCCAGGATGACAAGACCCGCGCGCTTATAACGTCGCGCCAACTCACTGTCTTCAGTTGCAATCACATCGCGATAGAGACGAGAGCCACCAGTTGACGGAAGCCCTGCGACCGTCATTCCCAGGTCTTTCACGACAAAGGGAACACCAGCTAGCGGTCCAATCGAAGGCTGTTCACATTCCGCCAGCGCCTCTTCAAATCGCCGCGCAACAACTGCGTTGACAACCGGATTCCGTTGCTCGATTCTGGCGATTGAGAACTCCACGATTTCTCGCGCCGACACTTTTTTCTCGCGAATGAGGCCGGCAAGCCCGGTTGCGTCATTCCCATCGAAGAGTTCGTCCATGCAAATGACGCTAGTAAGCGGCATTGCCTACTGTTCAATGCCGCGTCCTAGTGTTGCTTCATGACCAATCTCTCTGGCCAAGTCGCTCTTGTTACTGGCGCAGCACGGGGACAAGGCCGCTCACACGCGCTGGCACTTGCTCGTGCCGGTGCACGGCTGGTGCTTGTCGATATCGCAGCCGACATCGACACCGTTCCCTACCCACTCGGCACGGCGGCAAACCTTCGCGAGACCGAAGCAATGGTGCAGGAGATCGGTCAAGAGTGTTTGTCGTTCGTCGCCGATATTCGTGACACTGCTGCCATGACGCACGTCGTCGACACGGCAGTTAAGGCCTTCGGCCGACTCGATATCTGCGTGGCCAATGCGGGTGTCGTTGGATTCGGAAAGTTCTGGGAACTAACCGATGAGCAATGGACAACCATGGTCGACACAAACCTGAATGGTGCGTTCAAGACCGTACGCGCCGTGGTGCCACACATGCTCGAGCGCAACTACGGACGCATCATCATCGTGTCCTCCATGAGCGGCCGCATGGGGAATGCGAATCTTGCGCACTATGTCGCAAGCAAGTGGGGTCTCATCGGCATGGCAAAGTCACTATCAATCGAAGTCGCCGCTCATGGCATCACCGTGAACGCATTGTGCCCCACATCAGTGGACACTCCGATGTTGCACAACCCAGCGATGTACAGCCTGTTCTGTCCCGATCTCACACATCCGACACGAGACGACGTCATGCCGCGTTATGCAGCGATGAACAAACTCGGTCGGCCGTGGCTGTCCGCCGAGGAGGTCTCACATGCCGTGATGTACCTCTGTGACGAAAATGCAGCCGCCGTCACCGGCCAGGCCATCGAGGTGAGTCTCGGGTCTGCCAGCGGTCAACACTGAGAGGTGCGACTCAACTCTTCCGCGCCACTCCAAAGGCACGAAAAGCGGTCAGAGCGATCACGAGGATTGCCACTGCACCCGAGAAACTGAGCGAGTCAAGCGCGTCTTTCTTGGTGAGTAATCCCTCGATTCCCTTGACACCCATGTAGACGATGAGCACATCGATGATGGACTTCTTCAGGCCGTCCAACGAGTCCACGCGCAGCCACTGCGGAACAGGAAGGTCGTCGATGAATAACTCGTAAAGGCCGATTGTGACGATGAGTTGCACCACTGCAAGCAGGTACATGTCGATCACTCCGAGAAGCTGAACAATCGTGACGTCATCGCGCCATGCACCTGCAAGAAGGTCGCCGATGAGTTTCACGGACTTGGCGACTCCCCACCCAAAACTCGCGATAGTCGTGGCCCCAAGGCCGAGAACTGCGACAAGAACGATGAACCGGCTGAACCCAAGAATTTGCTTCACCAGACCATGATGCCACGCGTACACAACGACGCCTATCGTTGCCACGTGGCCGATTCGCCGATCCGGAAGACCTTGATAGTCGCATCAGTTCAACGATCTGGCTCGACACTTCTGTCGTCGCTGCTTCGATCCACCGGAGTGGCTGGTCGTCCGATGGAGATGATGAACATCCACACGAAACTCTTCACGGACACTCGTGCCCGACTTGGGGTTCCGACGCTGTCGGCCGCTGGCTATGGCGCCGCCGCATTGCGCAAAGTCACACGGCGTGACCTGGCCCGCCACATTCGCCACTACACCCACGAGTCATACCTTGAATACCTGACGCGAATTGCCCCCGAGCACACGACGCCAAACGGAGTGTTCGGAATGAAGATTCATTGGACTCAGTATCGAGACAACTTGCTTCGACGCGGTGATGACGCAGGTTTCTGGCGCGCACCCGTCACATGGGTCCTCATTCGTCGCGACAATGATGTTCGTCAAGCCATCTCGTTCGTGAAGGCTCAACAGACAAACCGGTGGCATAGCGACATGGCTGGACGCGGCGAAGCTGTCTATAACGAGCGTGCAATCTCCGATGCACTCACAGAGATACGACGCAACTACAGCGACTGGAATGGATACTTCGCTGACACCGGTGCTGAACCCGTTCGATTGACATACGAGACGCTCGCTGCCACTCCACAACATGCGATAGACGCAGTGGTCGATGCTCTCGGTGAACCACGGGTTGTCGTACCGCCCCCTTCGATGAAGCCGGTGTCTGACGAGATGAATGACGAGTGGGAACGGTTGTTCAGGTCAAGCGGTCAGGCCTGAACCTCGCACCACGAGCGAACACACGCGGCGTGACAGTTCCACTGCATCGCCATCGGATGGACGAACAATGAGATCAGCAGCCAGAGGCGCCTCATAGGGGCTGTCGATACCTGTGAAGTTGGTGATATCGCCGCGTCGAGCCCGCTGATACATGCCCTTCGGGTCTCGTCGTTCGCATTCCTGCAAAGGTGTGTCGACAAACACTTCGAAGAATGTGAGCTGCGCTGCCTCGTGCATAGCGCGCACAGCATCTCGGGCGTCGCGGAAAGGGCTGATGACAGGAACCAACACCACTACTCCGGAGTCCGCCATCAGACGAGCAACTTCACCAACGCGGCGAATGTTCTCGCGTCGATCATCATCAGAGAAACCGAGATCAGCATTCAGCCCTGTGCGCAGATTGTCGCCGTCGAGAATGTAAGCGGGTCGACCTGATGCAACCAACATCTGCTCAACGTGCGTCGCAATTGTCGACTTACCCGATCCTGATAACCCGGTGAGCCAGATGGTTGCACCCGACCACCCGAGTGATTCACGACGCACAGTGGGCGTGACGAGACCGTGATGCCATACAACCTCGCGTGTCATGAAAGTCCTACTGAATCATTCCGGCCGCCACGGTGGCATTGGTGCCCTCGTGGATCAACACAAAACTTCCCGTCGTGCGATTGCGCTCATAACGATCGATGAACAACGGCACAGTGGTGCGAAGACGGATACGACCAACATCATTCAGCCCCAGCGTCGGTGCGTCAGTGTCGCGGTGCAACGAGTTGACATCGAGGCGGTACAACACCTCTGACACCTTTGCCCGAGCATCTCGGGTGGTGTGCTTGATGCGGTAGAAGCCATTCGGGTCCAGCGGCTGCTCATGCATCCAGCAGACAATTGCTTCGACGTCTTGCACCGCATCGGGCTTGTTGTTGGGGCGGCACAGCATGTCGCCACGGCTGACATCGATGTTGTCGCTCAGTCGCACTGTGACTGACATGGGCGGGAAAGCCTCTTCGACCGGACCATCCATGGTTTCAATCGCAGCGATAGACGACGTGAAGCCCGACGGCAACACCATGACGTCGTCGCCTGGCTTCATGACACCGCTTGCCACTTGTCCCGCATAGCCGCGATAGTCGTGCCACGAGTCGTCTTGCGGGCGAATGACGTACTGCACAGGGAATCGCACGTCTACCAAGTTGCGATCGGATGCAATGTGCACCTCTTCCAGTAGGTGCAACAGTGATGAGCCTTCGTACCACGGCATGTTTTGCGAGCGGTGCACGATGTTGTCACCGTGAAGTGCCGAGATCGGAACGAAGGACAGGTCATGAATCTTGAGTCGCGCAGCGAAATCGCGGAATTCGCCCTTGATGCGCTCGAACACCGCTTCGTCGTAGTCGACAAGGTCCATTTTGTTGACACACAGCACCAAGTGCGGCACACCCAACAACGACGCCAGGAACGAGTGTCGACGGCTCTGCTCGACAAGTCCATGACGAGCATCCACCAAGATGAGCGCGAGGTCTGCGGTGGAGGCACCCGTGACCATGTTGCGCGTGTACTGGATGTGACCAGGTGTGTCGGCGATGATGAACTTGCGCTTTGGTGTGGCGAAGTACCGGTATGCAACATCGATTGTGATTCCCTGCTCGCGCTCGGCGCGCAGACCGTCCGTGAGCAATGCCAAGTTGGTGACAGCTTCTCCTCTGTCTCGCGAAGTGCGCTCGACTGCTTCCAATTGGTCCTCGAAAATCGACTTTGAGTCGTACAGCAGCCGTCCGATGAGCGTCGACTTGCCGTCGTCGACCGAACCCGCGGTTGCAAAGCGAAGAATTTCTGACATCAGAAGTACCCCTCGCGCTTGCGGTCTTCCATGGCGGCCTCAGAGGTCTTGTCGTCGGCGCGAGTAGCACCGCGCTCGGTGATGCGGGTGGCCGCCACCTCGGTGACCACGTCGAGCGCATTCGCTGCTGCTGACGACACTGCTGCCGTGCACGTGGCATCACCCACTGTGCGGTAGCGCACCAACTCTTCGACCACTTCTTCGCCTTCACGTGGAGTCACGAATTCATTGACGGCCATGATCATGCCATCTCGGTGCACGACGGGTCGTTTGTGGGCGTAATAGATGTTCGGTAATTCGATGTTTTCGTCGGCGATGTATTGCCACACATCGAGTTCGGTCCAGTTCGAAATGGGAAATGCACGAATGTGTTCGCCGGGACGATGCCGCCCGTTGTACAAACTCCACAGCTCTGGCCGCTGGTTCTTCGGGTCCCATTGACCGAATTCATCACGGAAGCTGAACACTCGCTCTTTGGCGCGCGCCTTCTCTTCATCTCGTCGTGCTCCGCCGAACATTGCGGTGAACTTGTGCTCTTCGATGGTGCGCAGAAGTGTGGCGGTTTGCAAACGGTTTCGACCTGCATTCGACTTCGGATCTTCGAATACCCGTCCTGCATCGATGTCGTCCTGAACCGAGCCGACGATAAGTCGTGCACCAATGTCGGCCGCAAGCCAATCACGAAATGCGATGACCTCTGGAAAGTTCTGACCCGTGTCGATATGTACCAACGGGAACGGGAGCCGAGCGGGCCAGAACGCCTTACGCGCAAGGTGCACCATGATGATGGAGTCTTTGCCACCAGAGAACAGCAACGCCGGTCGCTCCATGGTGGCTGCCACTTCACGCATGATGTGGATCGACTCGGCCTCAAGTGCCTTGAGATGGCCTAGTTCGTACTTTGTCGCCACGCCAGAATTTTACTCGCAAGTTGGGCAATCACGACACCGATAACTGCCCCTATCAACCAACCGACGAGCACATCGCTGAGCCAATGCACTCCCAGAACAAGCCGCGCAACTCCAGCCACACAGGCAAATGCAATCAGAGCGATGTCAAGTGCTGTCCACCTTCGCTGACTTTCACTCATGAGTGAACGCACGGTCAGTATCGATGCGACGAGTGCGGCGGCACTCGCAGTGTGACCAGACGGCATCGAAGCGCTGGTTGCTTCGACAAGTTGTTGCGACACTTCAGGTCGCTCACGACTCACCACATCTTTGAGAATTGCAACTGCCACTGCATTCACCGCGACGGACACCGGAACTGCAAGCGGAAGAAGCGATGATCGCGCTCGTACGAGCCACACCAGGCCGACGATGATGGCGACCCCGAGCAACATCTCCGATGAGCCATAGGTGTCCAAGAACTTGGAGATGTCGACCAACCAGCCCGGCCGATGCCCGATGAAGAACTCGTGCACACCCGAGTCGATTGAGCCAAGGACCTCCGCACATACCGTCACGCTCAAGTGCTGTGTTAGAGGAACCACCGTCAATGACCGTAGTTCCGTGTTGCCGGACAACTGAGGAATAGACAACAATGACCCTTGTGGCTGGAGAAGTGAATCGGCAGAAACTCTCGGCAAGCGTTGACGTTGTCATCGTCGGAGCCGGATTCGCCGGAATGTACATGGTGCACAAGTGTCACGAGCTTGGGCTCAGCTGTCTTGCCATCGAAAAGGGTGACGACGTCGGAGGCACGTGGTACTGGAATCGCTACCCAGGCGCCCGATGTGACGTGCCGAGTCTCGAGTACTCGTACCAGTTCTCAGAAGAACTTCAACGCGAATGGCACTGGAGCGAGAAGTACGCCACGCAACCCGAGATCTTGCGCTACGCACAGCATGTCGCCGAGCGCTTCGACCTGAAGCGAGACATGGTGTTCGAGACCACCGTCACCCATGCGGCGTGGAACGACGACACATCCTCGTGGTGCGTCGACACCGACAGAGGCGACACGGTGCACGCACAGTTTCTTGTGATGGCGACAGGTTGTCTCTCATCAGCGAACAAACCCCGCTTCCCCGACGACGAGACTTTTCGGGGCGAGGTGTACCACACAGGTTCATGGCCACACGACGGTGTCGACTTCACCGGCAAGCGTGTGGCTGTTATCGGCACCGGTTCATCGGGCCTTCAGTCCATTCCCCTCATCGCCGAACAAGCATCTCACCTCACAGTATTTCAACGAACAGCCACGTACTCGGTGCCGGCAAACAATGGCCCGAATGATGCGGACTACGAAGCCAAAGTCATGGCAGACATCGCCGGCTTCCGCGCACGGAATTCGGCCACGCGAAGTGCCTTTGGTGGCGACTTTCCCACGAATGAAGTGAGTGTCTTCGATGTGGACGATGACGAGCGTCATCGCATGCTTGAAGAACGATGGGACTCAAGTGGGTTGCTGTTTCTCGGCGCATTCAACGACGTACTCATGAGCGACACATCGAATGAAGCCGTCGCCGAGTTTGTGCGCGAGAAAATTCGCGGAATCGTGAAAGACCCCGTCGTTGCCGAGAAATTGGCACCGCGCCAGACCATCGGATGCAAACGCTTGTGTCTAGACACCAACTATTACGGCACGTTCAATCGCGACAATGTCACGCTGGTCGACATCAGTGATGCACCCATTGATCGGCTCACTCCGAACGGAGTTGTCACTGGTGGTGTCGAGTATGAGGTTGACGTCATCGTCTACGCAACAGGCTTTGACGCAATGACGGGCTCGTTTCTCAAGGCCAACATTCATGGACGTGGTGGACTTCCGCTGACCGAAGCATGGGGTGCGGGTCCGCTTACCTACCTCGGTCTGAACTCACACGGGTTTCCCAACATGTTCTTGGTGACCGGCCCGGGAAGTCCATCTGTCCTCACGAACATGATTGTGTCCATCGAGCAACATGTGAACTGGATTGGTGAGTGCATCTCACACATGCGAAACAATGGTCACCGCATCATCGAGGCACAAGAGCAGGCGCAGGCTGATTGGGTCGCATACGTCAACATGATCGCCGGATACACACTGTTCCCCACGTGCAATTCGTGGTATCTCGGGGCCAATGTGCCCGGAAAACCGCGCGTATTCATGCCACTGCTCGGATACTCCGATTACGTGGCTCGGTGCGAACAGGTCGCAGCAACCGGTTACGCGGGCTTCCAACTCTCGGCCTGAACTGCCCACGCCGACGGGTTGCGACTATCGACAAGTGGCGTGGGACAATGCGTAGGTGACGATTTCACCTTTGTTTGACTCGGCTGCCTGGGATGAGGTGGCGGGATTCTCGTTCTCCGACATCACGTATCACCGCGCAAAAGCCCACGGAACTGTTCGCATCGCGTTCAACCGACCAGAGGTGCGCAATGCGTTTCGACCAAAGACAGTCGATGAGCTTTACACGGCTCTCGACCACGCCCGCATGACAACTGACGTGGGGTGCGTGCTGCTCACCGGCAACGGGCCTTCCCCCCGCGACGGTGGTTGGGCTTTTTGTAGCGGTGGCGACCAGCGCATCCGTGGAAAAGATGGCTACAAGTACGCCGAAGGTGAGAGTGCAGAGTCAATCGACGTTGGCCGTGCTGGACGTCTGCACATTCTTGAAGTACAACGTCTCATTCGTTTCATGCCAAAGATTGTCGTGTGCGTCGTGCCGGGCTGGGCAGCCGGCGGTGGTCACAGTCTTCATGTCGTGTGCGACCTCACTTTGGCAAGCCGCGAGCATGCACGTTTCAAACAAACTGACGCTGATGTCGCGTCATTCGACGGTGGATATGGCTCGGCATACCTCGCACGGCAAGTCGGACAAAAGTTTGCACGGGAGATCTTCTTTCTCGGTCGTGAATACAGTGCCGATGAAGCACACCGAATGGGAATGGTCAATGAAGTCGTTGCTCATGCAGACCTTGAGAAAGTCGCGCTTCAGTGGGCGGCCGACATCAACGGAAAGAGCCCGACTGCACAACGCATGTTGAAGTTTGCCTTCAATCTCATCGACGACGGCCTAGTCGGGCAACAAGTGTTTGCTGGTGAAGCCACTCGCCTTGCGTACGGCACAGACGAAGCCGCCGAGGGGCGCAACTCATTCCTGGAAAAGCGCGACCCTGACTGGTCCGCTTTCCCGTGGATGTTCTGACCAACCCCTGACACAACACAGAACCCGAGGAGTAGTCAGTGATTGTTTGCGTGACCGCCACCGACGACTCGCGGCTCGATGCATTTCGCTGGCGTGACCGGCAACTGGCGAGTCGCTTGGAACGCGAAGAAAAAGTTGGTGCGGGTTTGTTCGTTGCCGAGGGAGACCTCGTCGTAGAACGCGCTCTACATGCAAAGTGTGTCCCGAGCGCACTACTCCTCGCAGACGACCTGGTCGAGCGGTTTGCACAACTTGTTTCAGCCGACGTACCACTCTTTGTCGGCGACGACGAGCTTCGACGCGAAGTCACCGGGCTTGGAGTTCCGCTCTCCGTTACAGGTCTTTTCCGACGGCCAGCTCGGACGTCGGTCGACGACGTCGCGTCGACTGCCACTCATGTGGTGGTGCTCGAAGCCGTTGACAATCCCACAAATGTTGGCGCCATCATTCGAAGTGCGGCCGCGCTCGGTTGGCACGCGTTGATACTTGATCCGACAAGCTCTGATCCCCTGGCCCGTCGCTCCTTACGCGTCTCGATGGGGACTGCATTGTCGTTGCCTTTCGCGAGAAGCGAGAGAGGTGTCGACCTTGTGGAGCAGCTTCATAGTCACGGCTTCACATGCGTGGGCATGTCCCCCGGTCTGCAGGCACATGCCATCGACAAGTGGCGCCCATCAAGCGACAAGATTGCTCTCTTTCTCGGAAGCGAGCGAGTAGGTCTAGCTGAACAAACGATGAGCACGCTTGATGCGATGGTTCGCATCCGTATGCGCGAAGGCATCGACTCGCTGAATGTTGGTGCAGCGGCGGCTATCGCGCTTCACACCTATGCGCCAACCTGATACGTCACTGATTTCGTAGATGCTCTGCGGCGTTAGTGACGTAAGCGACGAAGTCGGCACGAACTGCGTCGCGAACCTCGTCTGGAAGCGAAACTGTCGCGGCCTCGATTGCCGCCACCATGTGCAGAAGCCAGCGATCTCGCTCGCGCTCACCGATGACATACGGCGCGTGACGCATGCGAAGGCGAGGATGCCCCCGTTCATCTGAATATGTGGTGGGACCACCCCAATATTGAGACAAGAACAAGGTCAGTCGATGACGAGCACCGATTGTGTCGGAGCCTTCTGGATACAACGGCAAAAGCACGGGGTCATGTTCGACCGCGTCGTAAAAAACCTCGACCACCTTGTCAAAGAATGCTTGGCCTCCGACTACGTCGAACAACATGGCGTCACTCAAATGGAATCACCGACACTCACACGTCTAGGAACTTGGTTGCAGCAACCCCAGAGCCGATGGCACCAGCAATTGAGCCAATGACCAGTAGTGCAACCATGACCCCACTGACATACGACCCCGGCACGACCAGCGAACTGACGCCCGTTCCGGCTTTGAAGCCGGCGACACCGTTAGTCCATGCCTGGTTCAGGGCCCACAGCCCACCGCATGACACCACGGCGCCGATGAGGCCCTGCAGCAATCCTTCGAGCATGAAAGGAATACGGATGAACCAGTCGGTGGCACCGACGAGCTTCATCACCTCGATCTCGCGTCGTCGCGCGAACATGGCAGTACGAATGGTGTTCCAGATGAGCACAACTGCCACTGTCAACAGAATGAGCGACATTCCGATGGTGACGGCACGCACGAAATTCGACAACGTCGCGATGACATCGAACTCATCTTCTGCGAGAGACACCACTTGCACGCCAGGCAGTGTGCGGTACTGATCAGCAAGACTGCGTACTAGCGCCGGATCTGGAGATTTCGGAACCACTTTGAACTGCGACGGAATGTTTTCAACGGATAACAAACTGAGCGTGGTGGGGTCACCGGCAAAAACCCGCTTTGCCTCTTCGTAACTGGCCACCTTGTCGAGATATTGAAGTTTGTCGACATTCACCACATTCGGCTGAGCCTTCAGAGTCTGTTCGATGAACGCAATCTGCTCTTGACTTGCATCAGGACGCACGAACACGATCATGCCGACGTCGCCACGCCATTGAACCAACAAGTTGTCGAAGGCTCGCTGAATGAGGAATGTCGTGCCCACCAGCAACAGCGACACCGCCGAGGTGAGCACAGCGGCCGCGGTCAACGTCATGTTGCGACGGAAGCCAGCTGCGGTTTCACGAAGTGCGTACGAGATGCGCGAAATCATTCGTACACCCCGCGCTCTTGGTCGCGCACCATGACGCCACGATCGAGCTGGATGACTCGACGGCGCATTGCATTCACCACACGATGGTCGTGAGTAGCCATGATGATTGTGGTGCCGGTGCGATTAATCGCATCAAGCAACGCCATGATTCCTTCGCCTGTCGTGGGGTCGAGGTTTCCGGTCGGCTCATCGGCCAACAGAATGAGCGGACGATTGACGAATGCGCGAGCAATTGACACACGCTGCTGTTCTCCGCCAGAGAGCTGGTCTGGAAATCGATCTTCCTTACCGGCCAAACCGACAAGTTCGATCACCTGCGGTACTTGCTGGCGAATGATGTGCTTTGGCTGACCGATGACCTCCAATGCAAATGCCACGTTTTCAAAGACGGTCTTGTTCGGCAACAACTTGTAGTCCTGAAACACATTGCCCAGCGTTCGGCGAAGGTACGGCACGCGCGACTCAGCAAGCTCGTTGATGTTCTGACCTGCGACCCACACTGAGCCACGCTCTGGCCGTTCCTGACGGCTGATGAGACGCAACAAGGTGGACTTGCCAGAGCCCGAGGGGCCGACGAGGAACACGAATTCGCCCTTCGCGATATCGAAGGACGCATCACGCACGGCAAGTGTGTCGGTGCCGTACATCTTGGAGACATTCTCAAGACGAATCATGTGGCTTGAAGCAACCTACCAGCGCCCGCGGACCGATATCGGTCGGCGAAAAAGCCTTACTTCACAGGGGTTGGGCGACATCACGCGACTTTATGAAGTTTGTGCGCGACGCCAGCGGAGGTAACCCTCCATGAATTCATCAAGATCGCCGTCAAGCACCGCTGCGACGTTTCCTGATTCAACTTCAGTGCGCAGGTCTTTGACCATTTGGTACGGCTGCAACACATATGAGCGAATTTGGCTACCCCAACCAATCTGTGCCGGTTTTCCAGCAATACGGTCGCGTTCTGCCTCATGCTCTTCTTCAATCTTTGCGGCAATCATGGCCTTTAGACGCGCCATTGCTTTTTCACGGTTCTGCAACTGGCTGCGTTCTTCCTGCGATGTCGCAACGATGCCAGTGGGCTCATGAATAAGGCGCACCGCTGACGATGTCTTGTTGACGTGCTGACCACCAGCACCTGATGCACGGAACACTTCCATGCGCACATCAGACTCGTTGATGTCGACGTCAGGTGCTTCCATGACCGGCCATACCTGCACCAACGCGAAACTTGTCTGACGACGCCCCTGGTTGTCGAATGGACTGATGCGCACGAGGCGATGAGTTCCGCGCTCGGATGTCATCAAGCCATATGCGTATCGACCTTTGACGGTGAACTCAGCAGACAAGATGCCAGCTTCAGTTCCTTGGCTGACGTCGTCGACGTCAATGGTGAACCCACGACGCTCTGCCCACCTTGAGTACATACGCAACAAGATCTCGGTCCAGTCTTGAGCGTCGACTCCGCCATCCTTGGCGTTCACTTGAACAATCGCGTCAGATTCGTCATGCTCGCCTGTAAACAAGCTACGCATCTCGAGCACGGAGAGTCGCCTCGAAACCACGTCAAGACCAGCCTCTATGTCTGGTTCTTGGGATGCATCATCTTCTTCACGAGCGAGCTCGTGCAACACTTCGACATCCTCGACGGCCCGCGCGAGTGACTCATACTCGTCGATGTCACCCTTCACATTCGAATACTCGGTGTTGACCTGCTTGGCACGCTCTTGGTCGTCCCACAAGTCGGGTTTCGAAATTTCTACTTCAAGTTCAGCAATGCGAAGACGCAGAGCATCGATGCGCAGGTACGCGCTCGCATCTTTGAGACGTTGCGAGACGTCGCGAATATCGGTGGTGAAGTCACGCATGGGGGAACCTCAAGCAGCGCCGTGGCACTGCTTGTACTTTCGCCCCGAACCACAAGGGCATGGAGCATTTCGTGGCGTGTTGGACCAGTCGTTCTCGTCTTTTCGAACGGTGCGCTGCACCGCAGACTGTTGGGCTTCCGCTTGAGCGGCAAGAAGAGCAGGGTCGACTCCTTCGGCAGAAGCAGCAGCGAGGAAACCATCAGTACTGACATTGTCACTTGATGTCTCTTGCACATCGCGCACCACGACGGATGGCTCGTCTTCGCTCACGACCTGCACGTGCATGATGTAGCGCACAAAATCTTGGGCAATACCCTTCATCATGGCTCCGAACATTTCGTAGCCCTCGCGCTGCCATTCCGACAATGGGTCTTTTTGACCCATTGCACGCAAGTTGATTCCCTCTTGGAGATAGTCCATCTCTTCCAGATGTTCACGCCAACGCTGGTCGATGATGCGCAACATGACCTGTCGCTCGATTTCGCGCATGGTGTCTGGCGTCAGTTCATTCTCGCGACGTGCGTAGTGAGCTGACGCATCGGCCATGACGAGGTCGTACATGGCATCGGTGTCGGCACAATCATCCAACTGCTCAATGGTGATTGCTGCCGGCCAGTACGAGCGAAGCTCGGTGGTGAGACCGTAGAGGTCCCATTCATCATCGGCTTCCGACACGCAATATGTGTCGATCAGAGAATCGACAGCCTCGGCGAGATACTCCATTGCCGCGGCCTTGAGATCGACCCCTTCGAGAATTTGATCTCGGCGCATGTAGATGACCTTGCGCTGCTCGTTCATGACTTCGTCGTACTTGAGCACGTTCTTGCGAATCTCGGCATTGCGCTGCTCGACGGTGGTTTGTGCACGCTCAATGGCCTTGGTCACCATCTTGGCTTCGATTGCCTCGTCATCTGGCAGTGCTCGCCCCATGACCCAACTGAGTGCGCCCGTTGCAAAAAGGCGCAACAATTCGTCGTCGAGGCTGAGATAAAAACGGCTTTCGCCCGGGTCACCTTGTCGACCAGAACGACCGCGGAGCTGGTTGTCGATTCGACGACTTTCGTGGCGCTCAGTACCCAACACATACAGGCCGCCAAGTGCCCGAATGTGGTCACCTTCTGCTTTGCACTCGGCGGTGTATTCATCGAGCAGTTGTTGGTAGCGGGCTTGTGCTGCTGCACGCTGTTCCGCGAATTCGGCCGGGATGTTTCCGTCAATAAGCGGCAACGCGTAGTCGTCTTCGAGCGTCAAAGGGTCGAATCCCTCATTGACAACCTTCTGGCGAGCCAACCCCTCAGGATTTCCACCGAGAAGAATGTCGACGCCTCGACCCGCCATGTTGGTGGCTACCGTGACGGCACCAAGGCGACCAGCCTGGGTGACAATGTGGGCTTCACGAGTGTGTTGCTTGGCATTCAACACCTCGTGGTGCACACCTCGCTTGGTGAGCTCGCGGGAGAGATGCTCGCTCTTTTCCACGCTGATTGTACCGACCAGAACTGGTTGACCTTTCGAGTGCTTCTCAACGATGTCGTCGACGACTGCGCGGAACTTGGCAACTTCTGACTTGTAGATGAGGTCGGCTTGATCGGCACGTGCCGGCGGCTTGTTAGTGGGAATAGGCACCACTTGCAAGCCATAGGTGTTCATGAGTTCGGCTGCCTCTGTTTGGGCAGTTCCCGTCATGCCGGACAACTTGTCATACATACGGAAGTAGTTCTGCAAGGTGATGGTGGCGAGAGTTTGGTTCTCTTCCTTGATGCGCACACCCTCTTTGGCTTCCACTGCCTGGTGGATTCCTTCGCTCCACCGACGTCCTTCGAGGATGCGTCCAGTGAATTCGTCGACGATTTTCACATCGCCTGCTTGCACGATGTAGTCCTTGTCGCGGCGGTAGAGCTCTTTCGCTTTCAGTGCAACTTGAAGCTGGTGGACGAGATTCTGCTGCACCTCGTCGTACAAGTTCTCGATGCCAAGCTCGCTCTCGACTTTTTCGATACCGGCTTCGGTTGGCACCACGATGCGCTTGTCTTCTTGCACTTCATAGTCGACGTCGCGCTGAAGAGAGCGCACAATCGAAGCAAACTTGTAATACATCTGAGCTGCATCAGCGATACGACCCGAAATAATGAGGGGCGTACGTGCTTCGTCAATGAGAATGCTGTCGACTTCGTCGACGATGGCGAAGTTGTGGCCACGTTGCACTTTCTCTTTCAGCGTTCCGGCCATGTTGTCGCGCAGATAATCAAAACCGAATTCGTTGTTCGTTCCGTATGTGATGTCGCATGCGTATTCAGCACGCTTCAACCACGGGCTTTCGCGGTGGCCGGGAATGACCAACCCGACTGACAGCCCCATCCAACGATGGATGCGACCAATCCATTCTGAGTCACGCCGAGCGAGATAGTCGTTGACAGTGATTTGATGCACACCCTTGCCGGATAGACCATTCAGATACGCGGGCAGAGTTGACACCAGCGTCTTTCCTTCACCGGTCTTCATTTCGGCGATCCAGCCAAAGTGCAGTGCCGCACCACCCATGATTTGAACGTCGTAGTGGCGCTGACCGATGACACGAGACGCGCCCTCTCGCAGTGCAGCAAAAGCTTCGACCAAGATGTCGTCGAGATCAGCACCGCGATCAAGGCGCTCACGGAACTCTCCGGTCTTGGCCTTGAGGGCATCATCGGACAGCGCAGCCATGGAGGCAGAGAGTGCGTTGACGTCAGGGATGATTCCCTGGAGGGCCTTCACCCGCTTGCCGTCTCCGGCACGAAGTATGCGGTCGAGAAGTGCCATGGGAAGGACCAGCCTATCGGTGAGCCCCTCGCTCACGCCGGCGGTGTGCGACCGCAACCGCATGCACATGTTCCACCCCTTCAGCGTGAAGGACACTGGCCGCGGCACGCAGGGTTGCCCCGGTCGTAATCACGTCATCTATCACGACGACACATCTCATGTCCCGGCGCACTCGCGCGCGAAATCGCGGTCGAGTCAATCGGGTGATTCTGTTCTGGCCCTCTTGCGAATTGCGATTGATGCGCTTCAGAAGTCGTTTGCACGGCAACCGCAACTCTCGCGCCACGGCACGCGCCAACCACTCGGCTTGGTCGATACCTCGCTCGCGAATGCGACGCGTCGTCGTTGGTGCCCACGTGATGACTTGCGGAGAAGGATTCAGATCATGCAGTAGTGGCACGAGTAGTCGCGCGAGATGCATCGCTTGCCCTCGATCATTGTGGTACTTGAGCGCGAGAATTCGCTGACGAACTTCACCATCATGTGCACTCGCAGCAGACAGCGTGAGGCCTGGCTCGAGCAATTGAAAAGAGCCATCCTCGCGAGCAGATGGTTGAGTACGGTTGCCCTGCATGTCTCCCACCACCACGATGCGTCCGTTGTCGGAGCGCATTTTTGAACGCCTCGCTCGATGTGCACTCGGCCTCGCATGCTTCGGCACGGGTATCGCATGTTTCGTGAAGTCAGAAATGGGTGTTCCGCCGTGGGACGTGTTTCACCAAGGTGTCGCCGGGCGAACTGAACTACGAATGGGAACGGTGATCGTCTTCACCGGCATCGCGCTACTTGTGTTGTGGATTCCTCTGCGCCAACGACCCGGCATTGGCACCGTCATGAATGCGCTCGAAATCGGTCTGGTCGAGAACATTGCTGAAGAGTTGCTGCCCGACACGGGACACATCGTCGGACGACTCGTTTACCTCGTCCTTGGCATGTTGCTGATTGCCGGTGGATCGGGTTTGTACATCGGAGCAGAGCTCGGCACTGGCCCACGTGACGGGCTGATGGTCGGCATCAATCAACGATTCGGTGTCAGCATCAGAGTTGCTCGAACAATGGTCGAGGTGGTGGTGATGATCATCGGGTTGACACTTGGCGGCACCCTGGGTATCGGCACGTTCATCTTTGCGTTTGGCATTGGCCCGCTCGTGCAGACGATGCTCGGTGTGTTCAAGATGTCGCCATCCACTATCGCTGCTGCTTCGTCCGAAGCCGCCGAACAATGACGACCCGGACGAAGCTCACGACGAATTAGTAGCGGTAGTGCTCGGGCTTGAACGGCCCAGTTGGCTCGATGCCGAGGTATTCAGCCTGCTCGTCAGTGAGACGAGTGAGTCGCACACCAAGTGCATCGAGGTGCGCGAGCGCGACCTTTTCGTCGAGGTGCTTCGGCAACACGTACACACCAACCGGATACTTGTCAGTGTGGTTGAACAACTCGATCTGCGCGATGACCTGATTGCTGAATGAGCAACTCATCACGAACGACGGGTGACCCGTCGCACAACCAAGGTTCACCAAACGCCCTTCAGCCAACACGATGACGGAGTGGCCGTCTTGGAATGTCCAAAGGTCTGTTCCAGGCTTCAATTCGTCACGCGTTGCACCGCTACGGGCAAGTCCGGCCATGTCGATTTCGTTGTCAAAGTGGCCGATGTTGCACACGATGGCGTTGTGCTTCATCTTGGCCATGTCGTCAACCGTGATGATTGCTTCGTTGCCAGTTGCGGTCACGAAGATGTCAGCTTGATCGACGACATTTTCGAGAGTGTCCACTTGGTAGCCCTCCATCGCCGCCTGAAGCGCGTTGATGGGATCAATCTCGGTGACAACAACGCGGGCACCTTGACCGCGCAAACTCTGCGCGCATCCCTTGCCGACGTCTCCGTAACCAAGAACCACTGCGAATTTGCCGGCAATCATGATGTCGGTCGCACGGTTGATGGCGTCGATGAGCGAGTGACGACAGCCGTAGAGGTTGTCGAACTTGCTCTTCGTGACACTGTCGTTCACGTTGATGGCAGGGAACAACAACTCACCATTCTCTGCCATCTTGTACAGGCGCTTCACACCTGTCGTGGTCTCTTCGGTGACACCCTTCACCGATTTCGCCATCGTGGTCCACTTGGTGGGTTCGGTCTTCAATGAACGCTGTAGCAAACCAAGCACGATGGCGAGCTCTGGGTTCGATGCAGTCGTCGGGTCTGGCACTTCTCCGGTGCGCTCGTACTCGACACCTTTGTGCAGCAACAGCGTTGCGTCGCCGCCGTCATCGAGAATCATGTTCGGCAAACCACCATCAGGCCACGTCATCATCTGCTCGGTGCACCACCAGTACTCCTCCAGCGTCTCACCTTTCCACGCGAACACCGGTACACCTTGTGGGTCGTCGATGGTTCCGTTCGGGCCCACAACCACGGCTGCCGCGGCGTGATCTTGGGTGGAAAAGATGTTGCAGCTGGCCCAGCGAACTTCTGCACCCAACTCCACGAGTGTCTCGATGAGAACCGCAGTTTGAATAGTCATGTGCAACGAACCAGAGATGCGTGCACCTTTTAATGGCTTGGTGCCACCGAATTCCTTGCGCAGCGAACGCAGACCGGGCATCTCGTGCTCGGCGAGGTGGATTTCTTTACGACCAAATGGTGCGAGGTTGAGGTCGGCGACGCGATAGTCACGACGCGTGGCGAGAGATGATGACATTGGGGTTCCCTTCGGGGTTGCAGATGTGGACGAGCCAGATGGCTCTGTTCACCAGGCTGGGGCCCACTGGCACCGATCTGTTCAGCCCGACAGAAGAACGAGTGTAGTGGAGCTTTACGCCTCGAAAGTGGGCTTCAGTCCGCTGTCGCGAACCTTGGCCATGAGTCGGTCGTGCTCCGCGTCGGACAATGACTCGGCTTCGTCAATCAGCATGACCGGAATGCCCTCGCGCACTGCGTATCGACGATGAAGTCGGGGGTTGTACAGCGACTCTTCATCTGCGAAGTAATACAGCGGACCCTTGTCCTGTGGACAAGCGAGGATGTCGAGCAGTGCTTGATCAAGTGACATGAGAGTCATCCTGCCACGATGTTCAGCACTTCGGCGACTCGTTGGTCGCACTCTGCACGAGTCGGTGCCTCAAGGTTCAGCCTCAGCAGCGGCTCTGTGTTCGACGGCCGCAGGTTGAACCACCAGTCACCACAGTCAACAGTCAATCCATCGAGGATGTCTTGCGGGTACTGAGCAAATGAGCGGGCCACGGCCTCGATGACAGCGGTTGTGTCATCGACCTCGGTGTTGATCTCACCACTTGCTTCGTAACGTTCGAACGGCTTGCGAACCTCTGACAGTGGCGCACCAGCGCGCGCCATCTCATTCAACACGAGCATCGAGGCGATGATGCCGCTGTCAGCGCGGTAATTATCGAGGAAGTAATAGTGGGCGGAGTGTTCGCCACCGAAGACTGCACCTGTTTCTGCCATCTTTTGTTTGATGAAACTGTGACCCACGCGAGTGCGCACAGGAGTTCCACCATTTTCACGAATGACTTCAGCGACCGCTCGCGAACAAATGCAGTTGTGCAGGATGGTTGCACCAGGGTGCGCTCGCAGCATTGCTGCTGCGAGCATTGCAGTGGTGGTGCTGCCCGACAATCCGCGTCCCAATTCATCGACCACGAACACCCGGTCTGCATCGCCGTCGAATGCCAAACCCACATCAAACCCGCCCGACACCACGCGGGCTTGCAAGTCACGTTGGTTCGCTGGCTGAATCGGGTCGGCGGGATGATTCGGGAACGATCCGTCGAGCTCGCCGTACATGACTTCTAATTGCACGCCTGGGAGGCGTTCGAACACCACGGGCACGATGAGTCCACCCATGCCGTTTGCGGTATCGGCGACAACTTTGAGGCCGCGCAACGCATCGACATCTGCGAACGACACCACATGGTCGGCGAACTGATCGAGCATCGACCGAGTTGACTTCGTGCCTCTTGTCTTCGCGCCAGGCGCCACTGTTCGCGTGCTTGTAGATCGCGATGAGGCCATCGTTACCTTGGCGATGTCCCTGATATCGGCAAGCCCCGATTCGATACCAACTGGTCGCGCACCAGACAGACAGAACTTGATGCCGTTGTATTCGGCCGGGTTGTGCGAGGCGGTGAACATGGCACCGGGTGCATCGAGCTTGCCTGCGGCGAAATACAACAAGTCCGTGCTCGCAAGTCCGAGATCAACAACGTTCACACCTCGACTCATCGCACCTTCGGCAAATGCATCAGCGAGCCCTTCACCTGTCAGACGCATGTCGCGGGCCACCAACACCGTCGATGCATCCGTGAATTGAGCAAAACCAACTCCTAACGCGTAGGCAACATGCTCGTTCATTTGGTTCGGAGTAGTGCCACGAACGTCGTATGCCTTGACTATTCGATCAAGCGCGGCCGGATCGGTCGCTGACATGTCGCCAGACGCTACCGAGCCCCCGCCAGTAGATGGCGGAACGTCATGTACGCCCACTCCGTACCTAAACGGTCTGCGACGGAACCACACCAACATCACAAGTCCGGCGAGTGTGAGAACGAAAGCAATTTGATCTGCACGAGATGTCGCGTACTCCATCACCACGGTGGTGGACGAGGGAATGACCACCATCATGTTGGGTGCAACTCTGTACGGGCCTTCGCCACCCTTCACCTTCCAGTTCGGGAAGTAACTGACTCGAACAAGGACAGGAGTACCGACTTTGTCGACGTCGAACGACAAGCGCTCTTGATCGATATCGATATTCGACACCGAAACCTGGCTCAGTTCACGTGGATCAATCGGAGTGGTTGCTGATGGCGTCACAATGTCGACCCGACGACCACTCTCTCCCGGTTCACCTTCACGCCGTTCCATGTCGACTTCGACATCGATTCGTTGCCATGACGCTGGTCCGTCTGCCGCAGGTAGCGCTGCCCACTCACTTCTCTGCTGGAAATATGACGTGCCGAGCTCAAGCCATTGCTCGCGAGCATCGCCTTCATGTTCATTGACGATGACCGGCTGTGTCGAGAGTCCTTCGACAAGGGCGACATCACTCACCTCATACACATGCCATGGACCGACCGTCTTCAACTTGACGAGATCTTCCTGCGCGTCAGCCTGCGTGACACCTTCAGGCGTGAATGCCATGTAGTACTTCACTCCGAGCTCGCGAAGATACGGCACACCCTTTTCTGCGACTGTGTTGTCGTAACGAAGCTCACGCACCGGATTACTGCTCTGTTTCGACATCGCAGCAGCCGTGATGAAGTGATACGGCGTGGTTCCGGCCGCTTCAAAGAACAGGCCTTCCATCGAACCGATGCAACCCTTGGTCCAGAATGGCAACAACATCAGCGACATCGTCGTTCCGTACTTGTTCAGTTCGCTGTTGTTCTCCCACAGCGCTCGGCCGCAGCCATGTGCCGGATCATCACCAAGCGCCTGCATTGTCTGCACGATGTCGTGATACTCGCCGTACGCAGCCTTGCCCTCGTACCCTTCGAAGTTCCAACGTGCCCAACCGTCTGAGAATGCGCGCGATGCCGGCACCGACAACGGCCCCCACGTGTAGTGAGTCTTCCCGTTTTTCGACTCGACTTTTCCGCCGGGCAACTGTTCGTAACGAAAACCCAGCACGATAAGACAGAACAATGCGCTGACGCCGAGCAATGCAGTGGCTGAATTCGTCGACATTCCCACGACAGTTGAATGTGTGGCTTCTTCTCCGCGAGCGCGGCGTTCCAACACGAACGAGCGATGGACAAATGAAGCGACCTCATACACACCAATAAGCGCCAACATGAAGCGCAATAAGTACACAAATGGCAACAACCGAGGGTTCCAGAGAAGTCCAATGACCGGAAGCTGACGTTGAGCAACGTTGACACCGACCATGAGAATGACGGTGTAGACGCCCATCCAGATGCCGAGGAATCGACGGCGCAGGAGCGAACCGACGAAGCCTGCGATGGCCAAGGCCAAGATAATTACGTCCCATGCAATCGGCAGTGGGAAGAACATGGTCCACAAGGATTCGTTCGGCCCGGCTGGTTTTGGCTCGTACTTCATGTCCGTCATGAAGGCATGTCCGCCAAGAAATGGAAGCACCCAAAATGCCGACAAGAGAACTGCACACACCATCGTGGTTATGCCGTACTTGAACCGTTGCCGATCCATGCGCATGAACCACATGATGACGAGGCCACCGAATACAAATATGAGAACGATGCCGTGACATAGCGCAGACAATGCAATTGCCACAGCGGCCCACGCCCTGTATTGACCGGTTTCTAGCCCACGCGCAAACAGACCAAACGCGAGAAGCGCGAACGCAAGTGCGAGCGAGAATGAATACTCTCCTGCCATCGTCGACGCGATGTTGCCGCCGTAAATGGTGAAACTCTCGTCGTACAAGAACATGGTCGCACCGATCGCCATGAGCTCCGGCAACGGAAACGCAAGGCGTGCCAACCGTCCCATGAGCCACGCACAGAAGGGAAAAGCGACCAAGCCAGCAACAACGACAATTTTGAACGCGATGCCGTAGGGCACGATGATGTCGACGAGGACCACCATGAGTGCTGGTACCACCATGTAGAACCGGTACGCAGGAAACCCTGAATACCAATCCATGCTCCACCCGTTGAAGCGCCAGTGCGGCAGCAGGACATCACGAAGGTATGCGGGTCCCCACACGTGAGCTCCCATGTCGCCCCCAGTTGGGGTGTTGTTGCGAAGAATCAGCTCGGGGTGAAGCGTTGAGAGCACCAACAAGGTGGCTCCGACCACCACCGCGGTCGTCATCATCGAACGCCAAGTGTCAGATCGATTGTTCATGTGAGCGCCACCAACACGAGACCTGTCGCGTTGAAAGCCATGTGAGTGATGATATTCATGCCCAGGGCTTCATTGCGGTCGAAGACCCAACCAAGGACAAGTGCAAAGGCAAAGAGTCCGACAAACTCGACCGGCACAAAGTGAATGGCTGCGAACCACGCGGCGACAACCATCAGCGCACGAGATCTTCCCAGCGCTGAGCCGATTGAACGTTGCAACATGCCGCGATACACGATCTCCTCGATGAGCGGCGCGCCCACCACAACAATCAGCACGAGCACCAGCATCCATGCACCCGTCGCGTTGTCCACCAAGTCTGTGGCTCGCTTCTCGATTTTCTCTGGTGAAAACGAATCTGGAAAGAGCAACCGCAGAGGCAACATCACGACAGGCACCAAAATCAACTGTGAAGCAACTCCGAGCGGCACCCCGAGCGCATCACGAGGCGAAAAACGAATCCGCATCACCTCGCGCAAAGAACTTGTGGTGTGAATCCGACACAGTCGAGCAACCCCCCACAACGAAATGGACCAAGTGATTACCGATACCAGTGCCAGCACCCAGATCGGTTGAGCGCTGACATCGACATCGCCCTGACCGACAAGAACGATGGCAAGTGGTGCTGCGATGTTGCCGGCGAGAAAGCAGGCGAACCAGGTTGCGACCGCTGAACGCGCTGGAATCACGATGACAGTGTGTCAGCCAGCGAGCCGAGTCGCGCCCTCTGCATAGGTGCGATGGCGACGATCTTCGAGCCGCCACCCGGAGGGTGGCCTTAATCGACGCGCATGCTGGTCGCACAAGTCGTAGGAGTGCGGCTCACGTTCTGGCGTCAAGTCGTCGAGCCACACCAGCGAACGAGCGTATTGGTACGACAAAGTGAGCACAGCGTCGTTCGCGCAACCGCTACGTGAGCAATGACGGGCCATGTGGACAAAGGTACTTCTTCATCAAAATGCGTTGCGTGATACCGGTTTCACAACTGTTGTGGTCTGTTGCAGGCTCGCCAAGACAAGCGCGAGCGCACAGCCGTAGGCTGACGGCATGAGCGAGATTCCTCCCCCGCCGCCCCCACCGCCACCGCCGTCAGGTAAGCGTGGTGGTCAAAATCCATTCATGAAGGGTCGCGCGCCGCGACAAGACAAGTCGCCGACCGATCCGCAAGCTCGCCGACCCATGCCGCGCTGGGCCATCTGGGTCGTCATTGCAGCGCTCGTCATGCTCGCGTTCAGCAGTCGCCTGTGGACCACTCCGACGGGCGAGAAATTCAGCTACACCGAATTCCTCGCACTCGTGGACGACGGAAAGGTCGCAGATCTCACCATCAACAACGCCACCAACATCATCAGCGGAACATTGTCTGACGGTCGCAAGTTCACCACCACCGGTGCCGTGCAATTGAGCGAAGCGGACGAGCAACTGTTGAAGCAGCGAGGCGTCGACTACAACTTCTCGACCCCGCAAACAAGTTGGTTCATGAGCCTCATCCCCATCTTCTTGCCATTCATCTTCATCGTCGGCATCTTCATGTGGATGCAACGTCGCGCCATGGGTCAGGCCGGCAACATCATGTCGATTGGTCGCAGTCGCGCAAAGACGTACCAGTCTGACAAGCCGTCGACCACGTTTGCCGATGTCGCTGGCTACGAAGGCGTGAAGCAAGAAATCAAGGAAGTGGTCGACTTCTTGCGCATGCCAGAGCGTTTCAAGGAAATCGGTGCACGAGTTCCGAAGGGAATTCTCTTGGTCGGCCCTCCCGGCACCGGTAAGACCTTGTTCGCTCGCGCCGTTGCCGGCGAAGCAGGAGTCGGTTTCTTGTCCGTCACTGGTTCTGACTTCATGGAAATGTTCGTGGGCGTCGGAGCAAGTCGTGTGCGCGACCTGTTCCAGCAAGCCCGAAAGATGGGCAAAGCAATCATCTTCATCGACGAAATCGATTCCATTGGTCGTAAACGTGGTGCAGGCCTTGGTGGTGGCCACGATGAACGTGAGCAAACGTTGAATCAGATGCTCGCTGAAATGGACGGCTTCGAAACCTCCGAGGGCATCGTCATCATGGCGGCGACGAACCGTCCTGACATTCTCGACCCCGCACTTCTGCGTCCTGGTCGATTCGACCGTCAGATCGTCGTTCCATTGCCTGAATACGAAGAGCGTCTGGCCATCTTGAAGGTGCACTCTCGTGACAAGCGCATGGGTCGCGACGTCGATCTCGACACGATGGCACGCGCCACTCCCGGAATGAGCGGTGCAGACCTCGCCAACTTGGTCAACGAAGCAGCTCTCTTCGCAGTGCGTCGAGGATCAACGGAGATCGAACGAATCGACTTTGAGAACGCCCGCGATCGCGTGGTGCTTGGTGCGCGGCGTGAGAGCCTGGTGTTGAACGCCGAAGAGAAGCGAGCGACCGCGTATCACGAAGGCGGACATGCTGTGCTGGCCACAGTTCTGCCGCACAGCGACCCGTTGCACAAGGTCACCATCCTTCCTCGCGGTATGGCACTTGGTGTTACTTGGACCTTGCCAGAAGAACGACACACGTACTCACGTGAGTATTTCGAAGACATCATCTGCAAAGCAATGGGTGGACGAGTAGCCGAAAAAATCGTCTTTGGTCACCTCAACAGCGGTGCTGCCAACGATCTCGAGCAAGCAACAGGCATCGCCCGACGCATGGTGCGTGAATGGGGCATGTCAGACAAAGTCGGACCAATGGCGTGGAACACTCAACAGCAGGTGTTCCTGGGCGAAGATCTGATGACCAGTGGACGCGAGTACAGCGATGAAACCGCGCGAATGATCGACGAGGAAATCGCTCGCATCCTCACCGAACAAGAGCAACGCGCCCACGACCTGCTCGTGAAGCATCGCAAGGGACTCGACCTCGTTGCAGAGGAACTGCTCGAACAAGAGACCATCGACGGTGCACTCGTCGCGCGTCTCATCCAAAAAGGCATCGACCGCGCTGTCGAGGGAAACTCCTCGAGCGACAAAGCCGGTCGCCCCGAACACGACACACTCTGACCTTCACTGCCCGCCCTTGACGGGAAGTGACGGTCATATCACCGGTCGTGCTCGTGGCCGAGTTGCGGCTCTGGGGTTGACCCCGGCTCGCGACATTCGGCGACAGCAGCCCACAAATCTTGTGCTTTGACAGGTCCGAGAAATGCTGAACGCACGACTCCGCGATCGTCAGCCACCACCAAAGCCGGAACAGCATCGATGCCGTACTTCGCGTGCAGAGATTTTGCTGCCGTGTATTCCACTTCATGCACCGCGACATCTGCGCATGCAAGTACAGAGGCCTTACTGAAGACATCAGCACACGTTGAACATGTGGCCGACGTGAACACTGCAACCAACCATGGCGTTGTCACTTCGGGAAAGTCGTTTCGGTCGAGCTGTGTCGGAACCTGAAACCCTCCCTGAGTGGGTGCCGAGGCGTCACGACGCTTCATGAACTGCGCGACGGAAACTGCACCGAGCACAACGACGACCGCGACAATGACTCTGATCATCGTGCACTTACTCCTGGTTGAGGAAGCGCAAGTACCCCGGAGAACCCCACGAGTTGTCGACCTCGACTGAGTCGACGCTGAACGACGATGGGTTGGTCGGCCTCGATGATCAACTCGCCTGTCGTTGCATCAAGAGGCATGTCGATCACGGTGACACCACTTGCTGGCAATGCAATTGCTTGCAGAGAAGGAATGGGAAACTCGCCACCGGGCCCGATTGCTGACACGCGCACTGTCGTATCAAACACTGTGGTGTTGACGAACGTCAATGCTCGCGGCGTACCGGGTGTCACTCCTGATGGCACTCGCCAAGTAGTCGTCGCCAATTCGTCCGGAGCACCGGTCATTACTGCGGTGAAGTTGCTCTTTGCGACTCGCTGGTTGATGACATGCTCGGCGACGAAGGTACTTCCGTCCTTGGTCGACACTGATATGCCGTGCACTCCTTCGGGTAATCCTTCGACATTCCCCGCATTGACCACGACAACTTCACCGGCGGGAACTGGCACCGATGTTGTCGCACTGGGTACGCCGACACCGTTTGCAACATCACCCGACAAACCGGCACCAGTGAACACCGCGTCAACCGTGATGTCTTCTTCTGCCGGATTGAAGAGCACAAGTTGTTCCACGATGTTCGCACCAGTGTTCCCTCCGGCAAACCACCACTTCGACAACCGCTGAGGAACTCCCAACATCGTGGAATAACCCAGTCGACCGCCACCGAGGTAATGCTGCGCGCGAGCGGCCACCACCTTGCCTGTCGTGGTCTTCACCTCGACAGCAACGCGCTGTTCGTCGGCGGCGCCTTCGTCAGGCATTGACAAACTACGAACCGAACGCGGTGCGATGAGTAGCCCCTGCAATGAGGTGGGGCGTCGGCGACCATCTACCGTCGTGAATGCGACATCAACAACAGCAGTCTCGGGAAACGGATTGGTGATCATGATGCGCATCGAAGAGCCATCGAGCGTGATGCCGTCAGCGAAGTACCACGTGGAAGAAGTTGAGGTGGTGCACGATGCGGTCACATCTCCTGCCGCGAACTCTGTCTGCTGTTCGACCGACGCGAGCGCACCGATGACTTCGACAATCGGCACGACGACACCGACCGTGCGGCCATTCAACACATCGACGGACTTTTGCGTTCGCGCAGGTACGAGTACTTGACGTTGCTCCTGGCCGTCGGCGCTCAACAAGGTGACGGCAGCAGTCACGTCAGCTTCCGTCGGGTTGGCTATCACCACTCGCCCTGCGCTCAACCCATCGCCAGCAGCAACACCGGGACAAAACCATGATGTGCTGATACGCGGTGGGGCTGGTTGCTGAGCAAATGCAGCAAGCGGTACCCGCGCCGCAGCTGCGCCTTCTTGTTCCACCGGAGTCTGCCGCTCGACATACACGAGCGCTCCGACTGCCACGGCGACCAGTGCGGTGTTGACGGCGCGACGCACGAGACGTCGAGCAGAAGAAGTCGAATGGACCTGCAACGTCGTCATTGCTGCATCACCACGATCTTTCGCGGACGTAGAACTGCGAGGACGAAAACAAACACCCACAAACCAAACTGCACGAGAACAAGCGCGGTGCGCATGAAACTGGTGTCGAAGTCAAGCACCGCAGTTCCACCTTGTGGCACGTCATACGCCGTCGTCACACCAAATGCCGGTCGTGCCGCAACCGGCACACCGCCGACAGTGAGTTTCCACGATGAGGTGAACGGAACTGCGACATGGACAACTCCGGCATCGATAACGCTCGCCATTCCATCTTCATCGCGACGTGAGTGAAGTATTGGAGTGGCACCCGCGATGTCGTTTGCGATGAGGCTCACTGCTCCACCAGATGCACTTGCCTCGGCAGCGTCAGCAGAGAGCATCGAGCGCACCGGAATCCACGATGTGTTCTCGTAAATGACCAGGTCTGGAGATGCGTAACGGCGACGAAGATCCAACTGACTGGCGAGCGCATCGGTGAGCCCTCGAGGAGCCGCCACCGGTTCATCACGACGTGACGCTGCATTGTCGATGATCGGAACCACCACATAGCGCACACCGAGAGGTGCGAGCAATCGACCCGCGCGCGCAGTCGTGCCACGAACAATTCCGCGAGCAGCAACTTCAGCCAAGTCGGTGGCATCACTTCTGTATGGCTCCCACGAATCAGAAAGTGAGGGGCGAGGTCCGTTCATCACTCCGTACGCGACTCCCCAACCAAGGTTCACGGGCGCAACCGGAAGAACGCGAGAGTCACCCATGAACAACACGCGATAGTCCCCGTCGCCCTCTTCAGGTAGTTGTCCGAGAAGTTGCGTGAGAGACGTACGGGTCTGACTCCATCGACCGTTCACGGTTGCGAGTAGCGACGGCAACAGGCCAACGAGAAGTGCAATACCTGCAAGAGCCCCCAGTGGTTGACGCCAGCCGAAACGCGCGCGTCGAATATCTATGGACAGGCTCGCCCCGAGTGCACCACAGGCAACTGCGACACCAAATGCAACTGGCACCAACATCACTGCCGGTTCAGCGGCATGAGCTGGAAGGAGGGCACGATCATCCAACGCCACGATCACGAGAGACACTGCGGCAAGAAGTGATCCGCGCAGCGCCCACGGCGATCGAGCTCCGCGCACCACAATCAATGCCACCGCAGCAGGGATATACAAACCGATCGACAACCATGCGAGCGGAACATCGCCGACATTGAAACACGCCAGAGATGCAAGACCTGCGCCACGTCCGCCCGGAACCGAAGCACCCATCAACTTGTCCCACCATCCGGTTTGCACATATGTGGTGGCCCACGGCAAGTGCAACACGATGGACAGCACCACCGCGGTGAATGGCACGGACAGCCACACTGCCGCTCGCCGCCAGGCGCCGTGAATTCCCGTCACCAAGAACCACACCACCGCGACGATGCCAATCGTGGCTATGAACGCAGGCTCGAACGCCACGACGACAGCGGTGATGAGGGTCATCGTCGCAAAAGTGCGACGTCGACGCACATCTGGTGGGAGCACGAAATAGTCACGTGCATCGAGTGGCGCAGACAATGATGTCGCGCGGTGGCCAACGATGATGCGAGCGCAATGCGCCACCCACGGCAGTGCGGCATACACGATTAGCCCACTCCAACGACCTGAAGAAAGCGCTGCATACGGCAACGGCACGGCGGCGTACACGGTTGTCGCGAACAGCCGTGCGCGGCGCACCCCGAACGCTGATGCGAACTGCCACACGCCGACATATCCGATGACTGGCAACAACAACACGAGAAGCGTGTGCAACAGTCCCATTCGACCAAGTGCCAATGCGCCGGCACCTGCAAGCAGAGCTACGCCCGATGGCACGGCCGCGACTTCACCGAATGACGATGCCCACCAACCCGACGAATACGACGTCAACAAATCACCAGGATCATCGGTGAAGCGCACGAACTGTCCGATGTCTTCAACTCCGTGCAGCCACAACGAGCGACCACCGATGATGGTGCCCAGTGCAAGAAGTGTCCACAACAGCACTGTCGAACGTTGAGAGGTAGCTACTACTCCACCGGCTTTGTTCGCTTCAGATTCAGCGACACCGGTGGTGCGGGCGCGTCGTCTCAGCCACACTGACAGTCGTGCGCTGCCTCGTGCCTGTAGTGCATGCACTTCTGTGTCACTAACGAGGCGGTGCGCCTTGACGCGCGCGCGTCGGCGCCGAATGTCGCCAATGGCGAGTGGCGCTGCAACAAGGGCGCGAGCTGCAGCCAATGATCGGCGCGCATTGCTGGCAAACAGACTAATGAAAAGTTGCACCACAGTGAAGATGACAAGTTCAACTATGACGAGAGGTAAGCGACTCGTTGCAGTGAGCGACAAGACAGTGTTGATGCGCTCACGCTCAGCGAGAGCCGGTATCTGCTCAGCGATTGATTCGGGAAGACGTTCGGCGATGCGTTCTCTGTGTCGACCCACAGCGGCCGGAGCTATAACGACACGCGCACCTGTGGTGTGGATGCGCCAGCACAAGTCGAGGTCGTCACCGACGAGCGGAAGAGCAGTTTCGAAACCACCGATAGTGCGAAGCAGATCAGCGCGAACCAGCATGCACGCTGTCGGCAACACAAACACGTCACGGACCGCATCATGTTGTTCTTGATCCTTTTCACCTGTGTCGACAATCGGATCTCTTTCACCCAGACGGTCAACTTGCACACCGACGTGCTGCAAGACCGTCGCGTCATCCCAGTCCACCAACTTCGGGCCGACAAGACCTGCATTTGTGCGGTACAACTCTTCGACGAGCCGAGTGATCGCGTCGGGAGCAAGTGCAACATCGTCGTGCATGAAACAGAAAAAACCTGCATCACCTTCGACCAACTCGAGAACGGTGTTACATGCCGAACCAAAACCTGGGTTGGCTCCGAGGAATCTCACCACTGCAGTCGGCAGCGCGGTTGCGACAGCATCGGCAATTGGCCCCGCAGACGCAGTGTCGTGACGGCCCGTGACCAGCACCAAGTACTGAAGGTTCGGATAGTCCTGGGCCGCCAGGGCAAGTAGAGAGGTGTGTAACCAAGGGACCACACCCGAAGACGCCGCCTCAGGCTGGTGGAGGACCATGACCGCGACCACCGCGGGAACATCACTGCTACCCGAGGCGGAAGGGACTGGCTGGGACACCGGTAAGGCGCCCTCGGAATCGGGGGCCATGTCAGACACGCTCACTTGAGGCTACAGAACAAGCCCAGAATGGGCCTGTCGCACCCCCAAGGGGCCCCTTCCGACTGCACAAACCCGTCACCCACCACATTGTGAGGTCTGTGCTTGCAAAAGTTTGCATATCGGGGTATTTTGTGTGCATGAAGATTCCCGCCCTCCCCAAGCTTCCCAAGTCCCTCCCCTCTATTCATTCCATTGACCTCACTGCATTCGATGTCACGAAACTGGATGTGGCCAAGTTGATTCCGGTTCCGAAGTTGATTGACGCGTCGAAGCAGACCGTTGCAAAACTGAACGTCGCAAACTTGCCCCTACCGAATGTGGATGTCGCCAAGCTCGCTTCTGCCCCCGTCGTACAACGAGCAAAAGATGCCGGCTACACCGCTGTTGGTTTTGGTGTTTTGACATTCCAGAAGGCACAAGTTCGCCGCCGCGAAGTCACTGAGAGCATCGCTTCAACGCTGAAGCAAACCGTCAAGGATCGTTTCAATACGGCAAAGTGACCGTACGGCGTCACATACGCCGCTTCAGTCTTCGTAGGTAACACAAACGTCACCTACATGCCCCACTAGCCTCGCTCAGGTGACAAACGAGCAACGTCTGAGCTCCGCAGGCGATTCCGCCGACGGACAAGTGTCAGACTCGCCCCGTATTCCCCTTCCCGAAGGGACCATTCCGGTAGCCATCGGGCTCGTCATCTCCGGCGTTGCAAGTTACGCGTTTTTCAAAGTCGGACAGCAAGCTCTCGGGAAAGAAGACTTCAAGCCGATCGTTGCACTCTGGTTCACCACGTTCGCGCTGGTACCTGGCTTCTTCATGCCAGTTGAACAAGAAGTTGGTCGCGCGCTCGCCCACCGTCGCGCACTCAACCAGGGCGGACGGCCGGTCGTGCAAAAAGTGTTGCCCCTCATGCTCGGCATGATGGCGTTCCTCATGATCGTGGTCATCGCCGCATCGGGCTGGATCACGAATGATCTGTTCGAGGGCTACGGCCTCGTCACCTTGGCACTGGTGTTCGCGTTCATGTCTTATGCGCCGTTCCACCTGGCGCGCGGTATTTGCTCTGGATCGGGACGCTTCCCTCCGTACGGATTGCTGATGGGCCTCGACGGCATCACGCGCACCGCAGGCTGCATCATCTTGTGGCTCGCCGGTGTCGATGTGATCGGTGCGTATGCATTGGTAGTCGTGCTGGCACCACTCGTGGGCATCGTGGTGGTGCTCTCAATGGGCAGCTTGCATACTGACGACGGACCTCCGGCAGAGTTCTCTGAGATCACGCCAAATCTTGGTTGGCTACTCGGTGGTTCGATACTCGCTGCAGCTCTTGTGAACGCTGGACCACTTGGCATCGACATTTTGGCAAGCGCAGATGAGGCGGCAAAGGTGACCGCATTCGGCAACGGCGTGCTCTTGTCGCGAGTGCCTTTGTTCTTGTTTCAAGCGGTGCAAGCAGCGCTCTTGCCGCGACTTGCACGACTTGCCGCAAAAGGAGACCTCGGAGAATTCCGCACCGGTTTTCGCCATCTCATGGTCGTGGTGGTCGGTGTCGCAGTTGTCGGCACTGTCGGATCTTTTCTTGTCGGCCCGCCCGTTCTTGATTATGTCTATGACGGCGGACTTGATCGACGCACACTCACATTGCTTGCGCTTGCCAGTGGTCTGTACATGATTGCGCTCGCCACATCACAAGCCGTCATCGCGTTGCAAGGTCACTCCTTCGTCACGTACGGATGGGCAGCTGGCATGGCAACTTTCCTGTTGGTCACGGCCTACAGCTCAGATGACTTGTACCTGCGAGTGGAGCTGGGACTTGTTACAGCGTCGACAGCAGCGCTCATCGTGTTCGCGCTCGGCCTGCGTCAGCGAGTGGCCGCCGGAGCAACACCTGATGCCGAATCGATGATCGACGGCATTCTGGACAACCCGCTCGAAGCCTGATTCAGAATGTCTCGCGGCTGGATGTCGATCAGCGCTTTGCGCGACCAGCTTCGTAGTCGAGGTCGTGGCGCACCATCATCTTGACGAGACCAGCGAAATCAACTTCGCGGTTCCAGCCAAGTTTCTGCTGTGCTTTCGTCGGGTCACCGATGAGCAGGTCAACTTCTGCTGGCCGGAAAAACTTCGGATCTTGACGCACATAGTTCCGCCAGTCACCTAGGCCGACTTCTTCGAAGGCAAGCGTGAGGAACTCTTCAATCGAATGCGTCTCACCTGTTGCCACCACGTAGTCATCTGGTTGGTCTTGCTGCAACATCAACCACATCGCCCGCACGTAGTCACCGGCGTAGCCCCAGTCACGCTTCGCGTCGAGATTTCCCATCACCAACTCTTTGTCGATGCCGAGTTTGATGCGCGCAGCGGTATTGGTGATTTTGCGAGTGACGAATTCGAGACCACGACGTGGCCCCTCATGGTTGAACAAGATGCCAGAGCAGGCGTAAATGCCGTAGCTCTCGCGATAGTTCACCGTGATGTTGTGGCCAAAGACTTTGGCGCAACCGTATGGCGAGCGCGGATGGAACGGCGTGAGTTCGGTCTGCGGTATTTCGCGCACCTGTCCGAACATCTCAGATGATGATGCTTGGTAGAAACGAATCGGGTTGTTCTGAGTTCCTCCAACCATGCGCACTGCTTCCAGCATGCGCAACACACCAAGACCCGTGATGTTCGAGGTCAACTCAGCCTGATTGAAAGAAATAGCAACGAATGAAATGGCGCCAAGGTTGTACACCTCGTCGGGTTGCACCTGGTCGAGCGCGCTCACCAAACTCGGCAGGTCGGCCAAGTCACCAGGCACCAGTTCCACGTATGGGAACTCATCGCGGAACTGAATGGCTCGCGGGTTGTTCTGGCCCTTCAACATGCCGTACACCTGGTAGCCCTTGCTGTGCAGGAACTCGGCCAAGTGTTGGCCATCTTGCCCCGTTATTCCGGTGATGAAGGCCTTCGGCATGTGGGTTCTTTCTCTGTAACTGACAGCGATGGAAACGCGAGAGCGGACCCAGAGAAGGTACCACCGCCTAGCCTGCGCACATGATTTCGGTGCTCGCAGGTGGTGTTGGGGCGGCTCGATTCCTTCGTGGATTGTGCCTTGCCATCGACCCACAGCGTGTGGTCGCCGTCGTGAACACCGGCGATGACACCGAGCTTCACGGTTTATCAATCTCCCCTGACATCGACACCGTCATCTACACCCTCGCTGAAGCAATCGACCCTGAACGCGGATGGGGATTGCGCGACGAAACATGGCGGGCAATGGCGTCGCTCGAACGATTTACCCATGTACGACCTACTTCATCACGTGCTGCACCGACATGGTTCAACCTCGGTGATCAAGACCTAGCTACGCACTTCTATCGCACCGCGCGGTTGCAAGAAGGTGCCACGTTGACAGAGTTGACAGACGAGATACGTCGCTCGTTCGACGTGAGCGTGCGAGTCGTGCCCATGACGAATGACAAAGTGCGCACACTCGTGAACATCGCACAATGTGACTCACCGGTGTCGGGTAAGACGATTTCATTTCAGGAGTACTTCGTCGCACATCGACATTCGATTCCGGTCGCATCGGTGACTTTCGAAGGAGCCCAGACTGCGGTCTTCAACTCTGCGGCAGGTCTTCACGACGCCGAGCGCATCATCATCGCGCCTTCAAATCCGATTGTGTCGATTGGTCCTCTTCGCGCACTTTCAGGTGTCGATGACCTACTTCGTGCCCGTCGTGACGACGTGGTTGCAGTCTCCCCCATCGTGGCTGGCGCTGCTCTGAAAGGCCCAGCAGACCGCATGCTGCGCGAGCTTGGAATGGAACCTTCCGTTGTCGGCGTCGCTCGTTTGTATGCCGACGTGTGTGGGACTCTCGTCATTGACACTCAAGATGCCCACCTCGCATCACTTGTCGAAGCCGAAGGAATGCGTTGCGTGGTGACAAACACCATCATGTCCGACCCTGGCGTCGCGCGCGACCTCGCCACACTGACGCTCGCCTGACAGGATGTCCACGTGCAACGTCTGACAGCTTGGGGTGTCACAGGAATCGGTGAGATCTCTCCCGGTATGCAATTGGGCGATGTCATCGCAACTGCATGTGCCGAGCCGCCGAATGGGCCACTTCAGAACCACGACGTCCTCGTGGTCACACAAAAAGTGGTGTCGAAGGCCGAAGGACGCTTGGTCGACGTGGACCCAGACGACCCTTTGTCACACAAAGCAATCGTCGAGGCTGAAGCAGTGCGCATCGTGCGGCGTCGCGGGGATCTCATCATCACCGAGACCAGCCATGGATTCGTGTGTGCAAACAGCGGTGTCGACTTGTCCAATGTGGAACGCGGCCAAGCGGCTCTGTTGCCACTCGACAGCGATCGTTCGGCACGCCGTATCCGTGACATCGTGCGAGCACGTCTCGGTGTCGATGTTGGCGTCATCGTGAGCGACACATTCGGTCGACCATGGCGACGCGGTCTCACCGACGTGGCGATCGGAGTTGCCGGCATCGCCGCGGTCGTCGATCTACGCGGCACCGCCGATGCCTTGGGTCGCATCATGCAAGTCACGGAAGTTGCCGTTGCGGATGAGTTGGCGAGCGCCGCTGAGCTTGTGATGGGAAAAAGCAATGGCGTACCTGTGGCGGTAGTACGTGGTGCCGATGCGGAATGGTTTCGCGATGCATCAATCAACGAGATCGTTCGGCCCGCAAGCGAAGACCTCTTCCGCTGACCGCGGATGTGTCAGTTACACCGAGTCGTCTGCGACTTCAGCACTGTCTTGCGCGACATCATCGCTCTGGCGAGCCGCGTGGGCCCGGAGAGTTTCTGCGAGACCATCTTCAAGATCAGTGAATGGTGACCAACCGAGCTGAATACGTGCACGCACCGGGGACAACGCAGACCGCGTCACATCGTGAGGTCGAGCCGCACTGACACGAGGTGCGGGCGCGCTTCGTCCGGCGACCGCGTTCCACAAATCTGTAATCGCCACTTGTCGACCCGAACCAACGTTGACCACCAGACCACCGGCCCGATCAACGGCGCGCACCATTGCATCAACGACATCATCGACATAAATGAAATCGCGCGTCTGTTTGCCACCACCGTGCACAATTGGAGCACGAGACCCATGGTGCGCCTGAATGAACGACGCTACGACTGAATCTTCTGGTCGTTGTCGCGGACCGTACACCGCGCCGACCGCCAACACCGTGAACTCGACGGCATGTCGATCGCGATACACCGTGTGCATGTCTGCTACAGACCGAGCCAACACTTCGGCCACTGTGCGCGGTTCGGACAGGTGACCTTCTTTGATAGGAACGTCACGAGTGGCAACTTCTCCGTACAACAAAGTTGCCGGCAACACTGTGACGACTTTTTGCACGTCCGCAAGACGTGCCGCTTCCAGCACAGATACTGCAGACGCGACACTCGCCAAGGCGCCTGCGGTTTCACTCGATGACGGAGTGAACGATGTGAGGTTGACGATGATGTCAGGACACCTGAGCATCACTAACTCACCAAATGATGCGTCGGTGATGTCGATGTTCTGGAACTTGAATTGACCTCCAGAACGCCGTGCAGCAGCAACATTGATGAGCGAACCAGAACGCAAGTCATCGAGAACTTCGACGATGTGTCCTGAAGCAAGCAGACGATCAACGAAGTGAGAACCGAGGAAACCGGCTCCGCCACAGACCATGATGCGTTTCATGGAATCTTGACGTCAGTGAGTGTCGCCCCTGCCTCCACGATTCCATCTTTACCGATGACACACGAGACAACCGAAGCACCGGCGTTGACTCGCCCCATGATGAGCGAACGTTCGACTTTGGCACCTGGGCCCACATGTGCGCCTGGCAGCAACACCGAATCGATGACGATGGCTCCGTCACCGACATCGCACGAGTCACCGATCACGGAGTGTGTCACCACTGCACTCGCATCGAGGTGCGCTTGGGCCGCCACGGAGGCAAGGATCAACGAGCGTGACCCATCAATGAGATCGAGATTCGCCTTGAGGTAGGTCTCTGGTCGACCGGTGTCGACCCAGTAATCCTCGGTTGGCAATGCCGCGAGCTGCCCGTCTGCAACCATCGCAGGAAACACAACACGTTCAATCGACAGTGGCTGACCCACGGGGATGCGGTCGAGCACTGATGCCTCGAGCACGTAGGTTCCGGCGTTCACGAAACGACTCGTTGTCTCGTGCGGCTGCGGTTTTTCAACGAAGCGCGTAACACATGAAGAATCATCGACTTCAACCACGCCGAACTGCGTGACATCGTCGACGGGAATGAGGTGAATGGTCCCTTCGAGACCGCGGTCTCGATGAAAGCGAACAAGCGATGCATAATCGACGTCAGTGAGGATGTCGCCATTCACCACGATGAATGTGTCGTCGACACCGGCGAAGCGAGCCGCAAAGCCAATTGCACCGGCAGTGTCCATCGGTTCTGGTTCCACCGCATAGATCAACTTCACACCGGCACACACACCCTCTGGGAATGCTTCGAAAAAGGGCTCGGGCTTGAACCCGAGCGCAAGCACTGCTTCAGTGACCCCGGCTGACCCGAGTGACGCGAGCACGTGCTCGAGAAGCCTCACGTTTGCCACTGGCAACAGTGGCTTTGGAATGTCAAGTGTGAGCGGACGCAGACGAGTGCCGAAGCCCCCGACGAGAACGACCGCGCGCATCAGCCGCCGGTTGTGGTGGTTGCGCCTGCGGCGGTTGTGGAGGTTGCGCCTGCGGCAGTAGTAGTGGTCACGCCACCAGAGTCGGCGGCGCCCAGCTCTGGCAAGTTGCTTGCCGACTCAGGCATGGGCACGTCAACGCCGGGTGCCACATAAGCGATGGTGACTGCCATGCCATCTTTCTTCACGCGGATGTCTTCGAAACCAGTGATGTATGTCTGCGACTTCGTCGCATCGTCGTATTGATCAAAAACGATGACCTTCACTTGTGCATCGACTTCTTTTCCGTCTTTGTTCTTGCACTTGTCGGTGCCGACCTTGTAGTCGACACCTGCATTTTGATCCTCGGGGAATTCGATGCCGTCGCTCGTTACCTTCAGTTGATACGTGTCAAAGAAAACGCCCATCTTGGCGCGACGACCAGTTGCAAGTGCTTGTGGGTGCCAGTGAATGACACCATCGTCGTGGCTGTGTACTCCGTACTTGATGTAGTTCGGATCTGGTGGCGATTCGAGATTTCCGACCAAGTTCGGCAGGAAGGCATCGCACTTGTAGATGCCATAGGACACGTGCCAGTGGTCGTTGGTGGTGGGTGGCGTGTCGGTGTCAGGTGCTTCGGTACGCGCGTAGGCGATGAGACCGATGCCGACGGCAATCACGACGGCCATCACCGTGGGGAACAATGTTCCGCCTTGGAAACGAACCTTCTTGCCCTTGCCCTTGCGAGCGAGACGAGCAACTTTTTGCGCTGACGAACCGTTTGCCACGAAAAAGAGAGGCTACCGGCTACTTCCCCACTGAACTGATCAGGTCGACATATGCACGACCGACCGCTTGCGGTGACACATGTGTTTCGACCCACTTTCGCCCCGCAGCACCCATGACCTCGCACCCCTGCCGATCTTCGAGCAAGGTTCGTAGACCCTCTCTGAATTGCTCGCTGTCGTCGGGTGAGACGCTGAGGCCCGCTCCACTTGCCGAAAGAATGCGAGTGACCTCGGTGTCGGCGTCGATCGCCGCCAACACAGGTCGTCCCGCGGCGAGGATGCTGTAGGTCTTGGATGGCACGCTCACAGAGCCAAGCCCACGTCGCAATGGCACCACATGGATATCCCCCGTCGCGAGCACTTCAGACAGCCGCTCCTTTGGCTGATACTCGCCAAAGCGCACATTTGCCAACCCTTCTGTTGCAACTAGCAACGAGTCACGTGCGCTTCCATCGCCGTTCACAAGGAATGTGACATCAGGAAAGTGCCGTGCAGCGTCAATCAACAACTCGAGCGATTGGGAGTACCCCACATTGCCCGAGTACAACACCACGGTCTCGTCGCCAATAGACAGTTCCCGGCGATAGTCCGTCATGCGATTGCCCGGTGCGATTGCCTCAGAGTCGACGAAATTCGGAATGACATGAACTCGTTCTTGATGTGACGTGGACAACTTCGCCGCTACGTTGCGTCTCAAGTCTTCGCTCAGCACCACGACTGCAGCGGAACGTCGATAGCTGAGACGTTCCAGCCACGAAGCGGCGGCGATGACTCGACGGTTCGTGATGGCCCCGGTCTGAACGGCAGCGTCGGGAAACACATCTTGGATGTTGAACACCAATGATGCCCGTCGAATGATTCCGGCAAACCAGCCAGTGAGTCCGAGTGTCAAAGGTGGCGACATGGCGATGATTGCGGACACGCGCCTACGCCATCCACCGACAAAGAGCGCACATACACCCGCGAGAACACTGAACGCCAGAAAGGCGACTGCACGTGCAAGAAGATTTCGCTTGTTCTTCGACGGAAATGGATGCACCCGAGTGATCGAACCCCACGGGGTGCGCTCTCGTCTGACGAGTCGTCCGGTCCAACCTTTTTCAATTGCGTGATGGCGATACCACGGCAGCGCAGTGACGACGTGCACTTCGACACCAAGACCCACCATCTCTTGCACGATTCGCGTCATGACATCACCAGTCGGCGCTGTGTCTGGTGCAAAGTGCGGACACAGTACAACTACTTTTTTGTCTGAGCGAGAAGAGACAGATGACATCACTGTGAATGCTTTCTTCGCGCCGACACACCCTGGTTGATGTGCGCAAGCACGTTGTCGTAACAGGCAATCAGTTCACCGGCCGACAATGCAGTTGTGAAGAGAGTTACGCGCGCACGACCTGCTGCGACAATCTCGTCACGACGCATATTCACTCGCGTGAGTGCATGGCTCCAATCCTCGGTGTTAAGTGGCAAGACCATGCCCGCTGAGCCGGCCACTTCCGGAAGGCTGGCTCGATCGCTACACACCACCGGTACTCCGAGCAGCATCGCTTCGATGACAGGTGCTCCGAAGCCCTCGTATTCACTGGGAAACACCATCGCCTCGGACATCTTGATGAGGCCATTGCGATCTGCCCCAGACACACGACCAAGAAACTTCACTCGATCGGCTAACCCGAGAGTTTCTACAGTCGCCCTCACGGACTGCTCGGCTCGTCCTTCGCCCCCAGTGCAGACCAACACCAACGACGGATCAGCGAAGTCGCCCTGCACGGCGAGCAGCTCGAGCAAGAAACGATGGTTCTTGTGTGGATGAGTGATGGCTGGGAATGTGACGACACGACGAGCTCCGAGACCAAAACGTGAGCGAAGGTCAGCTTCTGATGACGCTTCGGCCACAAACCGGGGCTCAAGGCCGTGACGCACCACCGAGATCTTTTGCTCGGGAACGGCAAAATGTTGCACCAAAGTTGATGCAACGAAACGTGAAGGTACAGCAATGTGATCGGCACGCCGAAGTGCTGACGAAACCATACGTTTCAGATACGCAAGTTTTCGTGGCGACACGTACTCGGGATAATCCATCCATTGCACATCATGAACAGTGAGCAGTGATGGTGCATTCTCAGTCCGAGGCATCGAGCCGCCGCCGTGATGCATGAGATTCATCTGTCGCGACTTCGCAACTAGCCATGTGTGTTCAAGAGCAATGCGCACCTCTCGTTTGGTGCAATCAGACGGAGCCTCAATCACGCGGTGATGTTCGCCAAGCCACGGGTGTCGCTGCGAGAAGCCGCGAGGCGCGAACACGGTGACGTCGTAGTTGTGGTCAATTTCCGACAATCCGAGGAGTTGTCGCAACAAGTAGTCCTCGCTGCCACCCACACCAGGCACACTCCACAGCAGATTCATTCCCACACGGGTCTTGACGCTCATTCTGCACCGCTCACTTGCTCACCGAGCACTTTCGCAAATAGTGCGGTACTCATGAAGTGTTTGTTGTGCAGTGTTGGCCCACGTCATTGACGCTGCGCGGACACGACCTGCTTGCGACAGTTCCTCTGCGCGAGAGCGAGCTCGCACAATTGCTCCGGCAATCGACGACACATCAGTCGGATCACACAACTCTGCAACACCACCGGCGACTTCTTCTGTTGAAGTGCCCGCAGATGTCACGACTGGAGTTCCTTGCGCCATTGCCTCGAGTATCGGCAATCCGAATCCCTCGAGAATCGACGGGTAACACAACACATCGGCTGCTGCGTAAATAGCAGCCAAATCTCCCGCGGGAACGAATCCACCGAAACGGACATCGACACCGGGCGTCGGTTGCACCGATTCACCCCATCCTTGCGCACCGACAATCACGAGCGGAACGTCGAGACGTGCCTCGGCACATGCCGCAAGCAAACGCGGCAAGTTCTTGCGCGGCTCGAGAGTGCCGACGAACAGTGCAAAATTGTGCGGCAAGGAATGCGCCTCGCGCACACGAGCGATCTCTGCATCAGTGGCAGGGGTAGAACGTACGCCGAGCGGAATGTGTCGGAGTCGACCCCGATCGATGCCATATGTTGCGCAGTCTTCGATGGTGGCTCGCGACGAACACAACACAAGCGCCGCTTCGTCGCGAATGATGTCGAGCCCGCGTCTGAAAATACGATTGCCCCTCGCGGTGAAGAACTCAGGGTGAGCAAGAAAAGCAACATCGTGCAACGTCACGACGTGTGGCAATTTCGTTGCTGCCGGAATGACCGTCGTCGAATGCACGACATCGGCGTTGTCGACAACTGATTCAACTCTCGGCCAACGAAAACGAGTCCATGCTTCGTAGAGATACGGACCAGACAATGGCAACCCGCGCACCGTCATCGGCGGTATCATGTCTGGTGCGGGCGCATGTCGATGCCGACCCGCCACACCGACGACATCGATGTCACTGCTCGTACCCAACCCAACCAGCTCGCGAGCCACTTCGAGCGCTGCCACGGCCGTTCCGCCTGGCACCCGATGCCAGCACTGCTCAATCGTGTAGGCAACGCGCACGCCTTCATTCTGACCGGTGGGGTCCTACGATGGCATCCATGTCGGCATTCTGGTCAGGGCGCAGCGTTGTGGTCACTGGTGGCCACGGCTTCCTCGGCTCGGTGGTGCTTCGCCGGTTGCGCGCCGAAGGCGCCGAGGTGCACGCGCCGACACATGATGAGTGTGACCTTGTCGTACCCGGTGCAGCCGAGGCCATGTTGCGCTCGCTATCCCCCAGCCATGTCATTCACCTCGCTGCACGAGTAGGTGGTATCGGATACAACCAAGCCGACCCTGCACGTCTCTATCTCGACAACTTGATGATGGGCACCAACGTCATCGAAGCATCACGTGCAGTGGGCGTTGAAAAGACCGTGCTGCTCGGAACCGTCTGCAGTTATCCGAAGTTCACACCCGTGCCGTTCAAAGAGTCGTCGTTCTGGGATGGCTACCCCGAAGAGACGAACGCACCATATGGAGTTGCGAAAAAGGCGCACCTTGTGCACGCCCAGGTGAACGCATCGCAGTACGGGCAGCGTTTTGCGTACCTGATACCAACCAATCTCTACGGACCTGGTGACAAGTTCCACCCAGCCGTGTCGCACGTCATTCCCGCTCTCATCAAGAAATGCGTCGAAGCGAAAGAGTCAGAAGCAGACAAAGTCGATGTGTGGGGTACCGGTTCTGCAAGCCGCGAGTACTTGTACGTTGACGATGCCGCTGCAGCAATCGTCTTGGCTGCAGAAGTGCACGAAGGTGTCGAACCCATCAATCTCGGAACTGACCGTGAGATCACCATTCGTGAAACCGTCGAGACCATTGCTGAGCTCACAGGTTTCACCGGCGAGTTGGTGTGGGATTCCACGAAGCCAGACGGCCAGCCTCGTCGTCGCATTGACCCGAGCCGCGCAGAACAACTACTTGGCTGGCGTGCGCAGATGTCATTCCGCGACGGATTGCGAAACACCATTGACTGGTATCTCGCCAACCGAAAACTCGCCGAACAGCCACCTCGCTGAGTCGTCGCTGCCGTTTGCTCGGTACTCTGCGTCTGTGTCGTTTCCCCCTCCGACATTGCCTGATTGTCATCGCCATGCCGGTCGCCCGACCGGTCGCCAGTGCACTCGGTGCATGCGACCTGCGTGCGCTGACTGTTTGACACAGGCTCACGTCGGGTCAATTTGCCCCGACTGCCTACGCGCATCTCTTCCAAGCACCGGAATGCGGTTTCGCCAATGGAATGCCGGCCAACACATGTTCGTGACACGACTTCTCATTGCAGTGAACGGTGGCATTTTCTTGTGGACCCTGCTCGGCGGCGTGACCGGCATTCTGTCTGGTAGCAACATCAACCGCCGACAGTTTGATCTCGCACTGTCGTCTGTGTTCATCGAGAACGGCGAGTGGTGGCGACTCGTCACCGGCGGTTTCTTACACTTCGGCGTGTTTCACATTGCCATGAACATGTTGTTGTTGTTTCAGTTGGGACAACTGCTCGAAACTGGCATTGGTCGAACACGCTTCGCATTGCTCTATGCAGCGTCACTCTTCGGAGGTTCGCTCGGTGCGTTATTGCTGAGCCCGAATGCACTCACTGGTGGTGCATCTGGTGCGGTGTTCGGTTTGATGGCAGCGGCGAGCGTGGGACTTCGTCAACGTGGCATCAACCCGTTCCAGACCGGCATCGGAGCGACACTGGTGTTGAACTTGTTGATCACCTTTGCGATTCCCGGCGTGTCAATCGGTGGACATCTCGGTGGTGCCGTCGTCGGCGCCTTGGTCGGTTACGCAATGCTTGAGCCGCGCTGGAATCGCGAGATACCTTGGATCTCCCTCGCATCTCCAATCACGGCATCAGTGGTGTGTGTGGTCGCTGCACTCACAATTGCGTGACGGACTGGTCTTCGTCGTCGACTTGTTAACAGCCGGCTAGTGAGCGTGGCACGAACCGCCGCAACATCCGCCACCCATTGGCATGCTCGGTGCCGCTGCAGGTGCCGATGCACCGCTAGCGCCAACTGATGCGAACACGCTGAGCACGCGGACGGCTGTGTCATGGCCGTTCGGACATGTGGCGGGCGCACTTGCTTCGCTCATGGGTCGACGCTCTTCGAACGTGGTGTCACAGGACTTGCAGCGAAACTCGTACAACGGCATGTCGCAAGTGTATGTCACCGCCACTCGTGCTTGACTAGCGCACATGACATTCACTTCGACGGTTGCCCCACTGCAGACCAGACCCGCAGAAGTCGTACCCACCACGGAACATGTGCCGGAGACCGGCGAGCCTGTCGTGGCCCACATCGTGAAAACCGAGCCAGGTGAGTCTGCAGCAGCCAAAGTGCTCGAAGCGCGCATTTACGGCACTTCCCTTGAAGCACTGTGCGGACATGTTTGGGTGCCGTCGCGCGACCCGAAACAACTACCGATGTGTCAAGAGTGTCGCGACATCTACGACACATACCGCATGTTCAATGAGAACCTCGGTGAGAACCCGTCCGAATGAAGCACCTCAACATTCGCGAGGCAGTACGTGGCCTCATCATCGATGGTGAGCGACGTGTGCTACTCGTGCGACTGCAGTTTCCTGATGGAGCGGTGTGGCTACTGCCTGGTGGTGGCATTGAACCTGGAGAAGCACATCACGACGCGTTGTCGCGAGAGTTGGCCGAAGAGGTAGGCCTGAGTGAGCCAGTGATTGGCACCCATGTGTGGACTCGCACTCATGTGATGCCGATGTTCAACAGCACATGGGATGGCCAACGTGATTTCGCCTACATGATTCACGCCGACTATTTCGATCCACAGCCTCTTCTCTCTCAAGAACAACTTGCCGCCGAGAACGTGTCGGACATCAAGTGGTGGCCACTCGAAGAGTTGAGTAACTACGACGGTGATGACTTTTTTGCACCGATTGAATTGGCCGACATTGTGTCGCACATTGTTGAGATGGGCGCTCCGTCACAACCACTTGAGCTACACCAAGAAGGCCTCGAGGAGTACCTCACCAGACGTCGACGTCGACGTCGCAGTTGACTTCTCAATCGACTTGATCGTTCTGTTGGTGAGATATTCAGCGAAAGTCTCGGACAGCCACGGCAGGAACTCCGAACAACGCAACCAGTGATTCAGCGATGATGTTCACGACTCCATCTGCGCACTCGACGACACCGCGCACCAAAAGCGCCGATGCATCGCGCGCCACCAGACGATGACGTTGCCAACATCCGCGCGAACAGATGACGTTGATGAGACCGGTCTCGTCTTCAAGACTGATGAACGTGGCGCCTCGCGCAGTCATGGGGCGTTGCCGATGCGTGACCACACCTGCCACCACGACCTTGCTGCGATTCGGCAACTGCGCCAACTGATCGGCAGTGAATACTCCGCGCCGTGTCAGTTCGTCACGCAGGAACCGTGTCGGGTGACCATCGGGAGAAATGCCCGTGGACCACAAGTCAGCAATTGCAACTTCAATTGGTTCCATTCCAGGTAGCGCTGGAGTGGTGTCGACCGCCGCCACTCCCTGCAACCTGTCGACACTGCCTGAGACATGTTGCCCTGCTTTCCACAATGCACTTCGGCGATCGATGCCGAAGCTTTCCGAAAAGACTCCGGCCGTTGCCAATGTCTCGACATGACGTTTGGTGAGACCGTCAACACGACGGCTGAGATCTTCGACGCTGGTGAACGGTCGAGCATCAGCAATACGACGAGCCAACTGGTCACCCACACCGCGCACAGATGCGATACCAAGCCGCACAGCGAGCGAACCAACAGATTCATCACTCGACTCGAGCACCGTGGGGGCAGCAGATGCGTTGATGTCGGGAGTACGAACCACCACTCCATGTCGACGTGCGTCTTGCACCAGTGTGTGCGGCGACCAAAAACCCATCGGTTGCGCATTCAACAACGACGCACAAAAGACTGCCGGTTCGTGCAGTTTGATCCACGATGACGCATAGACGAGATACGCGAAACTCACCGAGTGACTTTCGGGAAATCCGTAGTTGGCAAACGCGCGCATCTTGTCGAAGATCTCATCGGCGATGTCTCCGGTGATGCCGCGCTCGGCCATTCCGGCGTACAACCGCTCTCGCAATCGCAACATGCGCGCTTGCGAGCGTTTGCTACCCATTGCTTGACGCAATTGGTCTGCTTCCGACGGGGTGAAGCCCGCGACATCAATGGCCATCTGCATGAGCTGCTCTTGGAACAACGGAACACCAAGGGTTTTGCCAAGACTGTTTTCGAGCAACGGGTGCAGGTATGTGACTGGCTCTTTGCCGTTGCGTCGACGAATGTACGGATGCACTGAACCACCTTGGATGGGTCCGGGCCGGATGAGTGCAACCTCCACCACAAGGTCGTAGAAGCGTCGCGGCTTGAGACGGGGCAACGTGGACATCTGCGCTCGCGATTCAATTTGGAACACCCCAACCGTGTCGGCGCGACACAACATGGCATACACCTCGTCTTCTTGTGGCAACGCCGCAAGGTCGAGCTCGTAGCCACGATGTTGCGCAATGAAGTCGATGGCGTTGTGCAGCGCTGAGAGCATGCCGAGGCCCAGCAGATCGAACTTCACCAGACCGACCGCAGCGCAGTCGTCCTTGTCCCACTGCAACACACTTCGATCACGCATGCGTGCCCACTCCACCGGACACACTTCAACCACCGGCCGGTCGCAGATGACCATGCCTCCGGAGTGGATACCGAGATGGCGTGGCATGTCTTCGATGCGCCCAGCCATGTCCATGACCTCGTCGGTGATGTCGCGGTCAGGCAACGACGCAGTCGCAGCGACGCTTCCCCACATGTCGACTTGCTTGCTCCATGTGTTTTGTTGCTCGACAGAATGACCGAATGCTCGCGCCATATCGCGCACCGCAGACCGCGCGCGATACGTGATGACATTGGCCACCTGTGCTGCGTGCTCTCGACCATGACGGGCATACACGTACTGAATGACCTCTTCGCGTCGTCCACTTTCGATGTCGATGTCGATATCGGGAGGACCATCGCGTTCGGGTGAGAGAAACCGCTCAAACAGCAAACCCAGCGACACCGCATCGGCTTTGGTGATGCCAAGTGCGTAACACACTGCGCTGTTGGCGGCGCTGCCTCGCCCTTGACACAAGATCGAATGACGACGACAGAACTCGACGATGTCCCACACGACCAAGAAATAACCAGCGAAACCGAGCGCTGCAATGACCTCCAACTCGTGATCAATGGTGGACCACGCTCGTGCGCGCAACGACAGGTCTTCACCGACACTTGGACGCGTGCCGTAACGAGTGGTCGCACCACGACCAACCAGCTCGCGTAGATAACTCATTTCATCATGCCCATCAGGACACGGAAACGGTGGCAACTTCGGAGCCACAAGTGACAGATCGAAAGCAGCACACGCCCCGATGCGTGCGGCTGCCTCCACCACCCCGGGATAACGCGCAAACCGGCGCAACTGTTCTGCCCCGCTACGCAAGTACGCAGTGGCGGCGACAGGTAGACGGTGATCGATGTCGTCAAGCGAACTGCGTTGGTTGATTGCCGCAAACGCGGTGGCCACACGATGTTGTTCTGGTAAGGCATAGAAGACGTTGTTGCTGGCGACACAGTCGAGGTCATGGCGTGCGGCAATGCGTACCAACTCGTCGTTACGGGCAACATCGAGCGGATCACCGTGATCCCACAGTTCGACGAGCACACGATCACGACCAAAGGCATCGACAAGCTGAGCAACCACATGATCGGCAACTGCCGGACCATGTTGCTCGAGTGCGCGCACCACAGCCCCACCAGCACCACCGGTGAGCACCCACGCCGCGCCACTGACCGCGTCGGCTACCGACGACACATGTGCTTTCGGTGCATTCTTGGAACCGGCAATCTGCGCGGCGCTGATAGCGCGTGACAGCCGCGCATACCCCGCAGGACCATCGGCGATGAACACCATGTCACCCGACGTCTGTGACCCCGACAAACCATCGCACCACAGTTCGACACCGAAGATGGTCGGCATATTGAGGACGCGCGCCGCTTCGGCAAAACGCACGACTCCGTAGAAACCGTTGCGATCAGTGAGCGCCAATGCAGACAACTCCAACTCGGCGGCACATTCCACGAGTTGCTCTGGATGTGCAGCACCAGAGAGAAAAGAAAAGTTGGAACGACAATGCAACTCGGCGTATGGCACCACGCTCGACCTGCGACGCGATGAGTGCAGCAGGTCTTCACGTGGTTCAAAAGGTTGTCGCTTGGCTCCCCACGCTGGCCCGTCGCCTCCGCCATTCCACGACGGGCTTGACGGGGCACGACCATTCGACCGACGCTGTTCGGAACCCTCCATTTGACGGAGCGTACCGAACATATGTTCGTATCGCCAGAGGCAAAAGTTTCTGCCCTACGGCCGGCTTACGGCCACCAATGCCCCGCGCAGGCCGGCATCAGCGATTGCCAAGGCATCATCCAGCGTGAACCAGCGCACCTCTTGGCTCTCTCCGGCCGGCGGGTTCGGAGCCACGAACGGAGCCACCACTACGTACCGCACATCAAGGTGGGTGTGTCCACGCGGGCCAGGATGCACGTCACAGTGAAGGAACCGCTCGACGACAGGGTGGGCCACATTGAGCCCGGTCTCTTCTCGCGCTTCACGTAAGGCTGCCACTGCAATCGTCTCACCGGTCTCGATGTGTCCGCCGGGTTGTAACCACAATCCGAGACGCTTGTGCTTGTGTAACACGACATGGCGCACATGATCGGGGTTGTCGACCACCAATGCAGAAGCAGTGATGTGAACTGCATCAGCTTCTTCGTCGAACGGTGCCGACAGCGTGGGAATGACATCGAGCATCTGTGCAATCGACCGAGCTTCACGTTCATCGACCGGTGAGTGAGCAATGAGCACACTCAGCAACTCATCTATGCCCATTCACACAGTGTGGCAGAACACCTGCATTACTCGCTCATAGCTATTACTCGTACATCGCTATTACTCGTACATAGCCGTGAGCGACCACTCACGTTTCTCGGCACACAACAGCAGCACCACCTCGTTGCGTGCGCCAGGTTCAGTATCAACGACCACCTGTAGGCGTGCCAAGCGTCGCCGACGAACAGGGTCCCACCATCGCTCTTCCACCGGCCACGGCCCTGCCCATGACGTGATGGTGAACGTTCCGGACTTCAGTGTTTGTGCCATTGCGTGATGCGGTGTGTTGACAACAACGAACACAGGAGAAGCAGACAACTCATGTCGACCCGTGACGAACACGGAACGCTGTTCTTGATCAAGCAGTTGCACCTTGAAAGCTGATGTGAACACCGTGGTGGGCAAAGGTCGCGGTAGTGCCCCACTCCATTGACGTGCCGCACCTTGACCTTCATTGACTCGTTGTCGCGCTGCCGTTGAATCGGTGAGATCAATGACTCGCGCATCGATGTCGTCGAACTGAGTGGCTCCGCTGCGACCACCTGCCCATTCAATGACCGTGGCGACCACTTGTGGATGCACTGACAGCGCCATGGTGACCGCACGAGATGCCCGCTCATCACGCTCGCGTGACCCGCCCCACAACTCTTCTTGCGTGCACGCAGCGACACATACTTCGAGTGGCTCAAAACGCACACTCACGATGCCTGCAGTGGGAGTGGCGGCGTGAGCCTGCGCTCCCCAACCCGACAACTGCCAGCGCAGTCTGTCGAGCAAACCGGTGGCGGTGAACCCGCGCGGTTGATGCCACACACGTTGGTTGTCCTCGCCATGGTCACTTTCGATTGCGATGTGCATGCGCGTGCATTGCACTCCGCGATCAGCCATTGCACCGACGATGCCGACACAGTCACGTTGCACATGACCAAGCACCATGGACACCGTGGGCAATGGTTCGTCAGAGGCCCACCGGCGCGAGAAATCTGACGGTGGCACCTGAGGCACCAAGTGTTCGACGTCGACTCCGTGCACCAAATGGAAAATGCGTCGGCCTTCGTCGCCGAAACGGTCGATGAGGAGACGTTCTTCGATGTCCGCCACGGCGCCACACGTTTTCATGCCGAGTCGAACCAACAAGTGCACGGTGTCTGCCGAGATGTCGGCACATGTTTCAAGCACCGATACCGGTGCCGGTGCGAGAAAACGTTGCGAACCTCCGACAGGCACGACGACAGGCTCACCACGGTGTGCCGCCACATGAGCTGCCACCAGCGCGGCACACCGACCATCAGCCACACCGACACCGTGTTGAAGTAACTGAGTTTTCGCCAGATCATTGCGCGACATGTGATCGCGCGACATGTGATGGCACGAGATGTCGTGCAAGTGACGAGCCATTGCATCATCGCCACCGAAGTAACGCGAAGGACCGCGACTGGACAACAACGCGACACCTGGAGCATGAACATGCACAAGTGGAGCCATGTCAGTGATGCGGCGCACGACGTACTCGAACTCGCGTTGTGCTGCTTCTTCTGCGCGTATGGCAGCACCAGCGGGTTGGCCTGCAGTGCCGACGACGCTCACCCAATGTGGGAAGACCACGGCTGCGGTGCGCACCGGCTGTGTCGCAATTGACACGGCCGCAGATGACAGGCGTGGTTGCGCCTCGTTCACACGTGCACCGTGCATCGGCGTGGACGCACCCGTTTGCCACTCACATCGAGAGCAACTTCACGATGACGCGCATGCGAGTCGACACACCAACGGGCGGCACTGGTGTGCAGATGCGTATCGGCGACACACATGTCGGAGTGTTCCAACACCACCAGCAAAGTGGAGAGAGCACGGACACGCGCCACGAGTCGACGTACCTCACTCGGACTGCATCCCCACTTCGACAACAACACAACATCGAAACCTTCGATGAGCGCACCAAGGACCCGTGCGCGGGGGGCAGTGGACGGCACCTCGACACGCACCACACGTTCGAGTGCCACTCCGTGTTCTTCAGCAGCGCTCATAGAAAGAAACGGCACATCGACACACGCCAACCACGCACCTTGTCGAGTGTTGGCAGCAACCAACGTGAGTGCCGAGGAGACAGCCGCGACACCGGTGCACACGTTCACAGTTCCGCGACGCATGCCACCGACATCGAAGGCGACATTCAGTGGTTCATCGACTGCGACGATGTCGTGTGCCGCGTGTCGGGCTGCAAAGAGCGCACCGTCGAGCACATGTCCGGACGTGAGATCAGATAACGACGCTGTCTCTCGAGCGGATTGATGGGCCACATTCGACATGACCCCACTGTACCGAACATATGTTCGGTAGTTTCTGGCTCAGCCAGCGCGCTGTTTGTTGCGTTCTTTCAGCACTCGCTCGAGGGTTTCCACGAAGTCACGAGCGTCTCTCGCCCACTCATCCGCACCAAGGGACTGAGCTGTCTCTTGATCAGGAATGGATGCGCCGCCGAGGAACACCACCACTGACGGGTCAATTTCTTTGCGAAGACTGGCGATGGCCTCTTGCGCACTGTCCTTGGACAAGTCGGTGAAACAGCTGACACCCACCGCAACGAGGCTGTCGACGTTACGCGCCGCACTCACGAATGATTCTGCAGGGGTGTCGGCCCCAAGATCGAACACTTCGTAACCAGACAAACGAATGACATCGGCGAGCATTGACACTGCGAGTGCATGTGTCTCGCCTTGTGGTCCACCGAGAACGACTGTTCCTTTGGTGCGACCACGACGTGCGCAACGTGCACCGAGTTGACCAACGAGACGAGTGGCGATTCCGGTTGCACGATGCTCGATAAAGATGTCGATTTCGCCGCGCCTCCACTGCGCACCAATCGACACCAACGCAGGTGCAATGACATCGAGATACACCTCGTCGACATCGGTACCACTGTCGATTGCTGACTCGACCACCGACCACGCACCGGTTCCGTCACCTGCCAGCAAACGCGCTTCGAGGCGCTGGCTCCACGGGGCACTCTTGCGACCACTGCCCGGACCACTCGCCACTGGTGGGGCTGATTGGGCAGCCTTGAATTGCTCCAAATCGGCAATGTCGACTTGCCACACCCCGCCGACCTTGGTGGCCTGCAGCTGACCCTGGCGCATGTAGCGATACGCCGTCATGTAGTGGACGCCCAACTGGGCAGCAGCCTCTTGCAGGCTGATTCGCGTCATTCCGGTTTCCACCACGTTGTCCACCGTACGAACGGTCAGAGAACCATGCGTGATTGTGCTGTCAACAATCTGGAAAAGGTTTCAGCCGTTGTTGGCCATCCACCGTTCGCGTGCCAGACGGCTGCGCTCGAGCAGATGTGCTGGCACCCGTGAATCAACGACTGCCGCCCCTGCACCATCGCCGGTGGCTGCTGCAGCTGCCTCTGCGGGGGCTTCCACCTGAGCCATCAACTCTTCTTCGCTTGGCGGAGTCATGCCCGGCTTCCAGTACTGGTACAGATCACGAACGATGTCTGACAGTCCAACTGATGACGCACCGGGGTTGAGATAGGCCGTGATGACGTTCGAGAACACGTGTACCGCCTGCACCTGGCCTGACTCGAACAACCGGCGCGCCACAGCGGCAGCTGGACGGTCGCCGGTGGCCTGGCCGATGGATGCAAAGCGCTCGTGGCCCTGCCCAGTCAGCGAACGGTTGGTCTCGAAACGCAGCACCTGCGCATCGGTGCCTGGCTTGTGTTCGACTGCGACCGGCTGACCCATTGGCCAAAGGCTAGTTGAGCAGCCTGTACGAGCACGGCTTCGCCGGTGCGAAAAAGGACAAGTACCGTGACGCCCATGGCTGACATCACCCTTGAAGTGTTCGAGAAGGAAGCGGTCGATTTCCTCGACGCAAACGCGGAGAAGCGTCCACCCGAAAAGGCATTCGTCTGGGGTGAAGGTTCAGAGTCCCCGTTTGGTGGTGAAGAGCGATCACGTGACAACGAATTGAAAGGTGTCGAACTTGCCAAAGCATGGCGACAGAAGAAGTTCGATGCAGGCTTCGGTTGGGTCACCGGTCCACGTTCACTAGGTGGTCGCGAACTACCAGCGTCGTATGACCGTCTCTACGGCCAACTCGAAGCGCAATACCGAGTTCCAGGTCAAAGCTGTTTCGGCATCGGCTTAGGAATGGTTGCGCCGACGATTCTCGCGCACGCAACCGAATTGGCGAAAGAGTTGTACCTGAAGAAGATGTGGCGCGGCGACATCATCGGATGTCAGTTGTTCTCCGAACCAGGTGCCGGATCAGACCTCGCATCACTCACCACCAAGGCCGAACGTGACGGCGACGAATGGATCATCACCGGTCAGAAAGTGTGGACTTCTGGTGCGCATTACAGCGATATCGGAGAAGTGATTTGTCGTACTGACCCTTCATTGCCGAAGCACAAGGGACTCACTGGCTTCATCGTCGACATGCACGACCCCAACATCGAAATTCGTCCGCTCAAGCAGATGAACGGTGGAACGGGCTTCAACGAAGTGTTCTTCAACGAAGTTCGCGTGCGCGACGACCATCGCCTCGGAGATGTCAACAACGGTTGGAACGTGGCACTCACGACACTCATGAACGAGCGTGCGTCAATTGGCGTCAACGGTGGTGGATCTGGCGGAGGTGACAAGGCGATTTTTGACCGCATCGTCGCCATGTTGCGCCATTACGGACTGGACAACGACCCCATTGTGCGCAACGAACTCGCCGACATCTGGGGCCGTTACAAAGTTGCTTCGCTCACCAACACACGTGCGATGGCAAAGGTTCGCGCAGGTCAGACACCTGGGCCCGAGCTGTCAATCGCAAAGATGGCTCTCACCGCCAACCAAACCCGACTTGGTGCCTTCGTATCGAAGGTTCTCGGCGCGAAGATTCAAGCCGACACCGGCGAATGGGGAACATACGCGTGGAACGGCCTCGTGCTCGGCACGCCGGGCCTTCGCATCGCCGGTGGATCCGACGAAGTGATGCGCAACATCGTGGGAGAACGAGTGCTCGGCTTGCCAAAAGATGCCGGCATCGACTCGAACACGCCGTTCAATCAGATGCGCGTCAACTAAGAACGCACAGAGAACTCATCACACCAAGTTCCAACTGACGCGGTGGTGCTCGGTTGGCCCGAGCGAAGCGATCGCTGCGCGGTGAGCAGCCGAACCGTATCCCTTGTTGTCTTCCCATCCGTACTCAGGGTGCGCCGTTGATAACTCTGCCATCAGCGCGTCACGGCGAACTTTTGCCAAGACACTGGCTGCACTCACGCTCGCACAGCGTTGGTCGGCCTTTGGAAGAACCACCACTTCTCCGGCGAATGCGGCGGCGTTTGCGTCGTTCACTCGCGTCGCGCGACGGAGCCAATCATGTGAGCCGTCCACACCACCGCAGTTGGTGCGACAGACAGCGACGCCAGCGCTCTCTCCGCGGCGAGTCGCAATGCAGGCACGATGCCATGCGCATCGATTTCTCCTGCGCTCGCCCACCCAAGTGATGCGGCGTGTGCCCAGTCCGCCACCGGTTGACACAGTTCCTCTCGTCGCTTCGCACTCAACAACTTGCTGTCAGTGAGACCCGGCGGAATGTCACCACACGTTGCGGTGACGACGACTACACCCACGCACACCGGTCCGGCGATAGCTCCACGTCCCACTTCGTCAATGCCAGCAACGGTTGCGTGTCCGCTCGTGAACAGTTGCTTCTCGATTTCCAGTGTTGGCGGAGCAATGCGCCGAGTCGCGGCCATGACCTTCAGTCAGACACCACATCGGCGAGATCATCGCTGACTGGTCCTGGCTCTGGCAGCAACGTCTCGCCAGAAGGCTGCGTGGTGTGCCATGCATCGTCACCGCGTGACGCATCAATAACAAGCCCGGCAGGCCCCGATGTCTCCCACAGCAGCGCTGGTCGCGACCCGTGCCATCGAACCGCTCCTGACAGTGTGCGCGCTGCATCTGCTGCGAGGCGATGCCACTCGAGGTTTTGACCCCACCATGTCCGGGGAATGCCATCGGGAAACACCGTGCATCGACCTCCGGCAAGTGACGGGCGCACAAGTAGTGATTCAGCCCACGCCACCACTTGTGACAGCTCTTCCACTTCACCAGGAATTGGTTCAACATCGCGGTCAGCAAGTCGCAACATTGCGGCAATCACATCGCTTGCCAATGTTTCATCGCCCAATCGATTTGAGAGAGCTGCAATGTTCGTGAGCAGCCAAGGTGTGTCCCATGAGAGCGATGGTCGTCGACGTTGCGCGACGACGATGTCTTCGGCAATGCGCGACAGGCCAAGTGCCCACTCGTCATCCACCTCGCCAAGCCGTAGCAACTCGATACGAGAATGTGGCGAAACATCAAAGCTCGCTTCGTTGAGCAGTAGTTGCGTGCGGAATTCGACAATCCGAGATGTCAGCGAATGCTCGGGAAGCACCAAGCGCGACGGAACCTCCGCAGCGGCCTCCCACCCTCGAACAACGGCTGGTGCTCGCGGTACATCGTCTGGAAGTTGACCTGTGTGCGGTCGCGAATGAAGAAGTCCAACTCTCGTGGTTCCGCGGTGCCCGAGCGGCAGCGCGATGGAACCCTGCGGCAAGTCAGTTCCAAGAGGTGGCGACGATGGAACCGATGTGAGTACGTCGGACCGGGAGAAGCCGACAACCACCGGGGACGGTGATTCGTTCTCGAATTCCCACACGGTCACACCACCCATGTCTGCAGCACAGAACATGCGAACAGCAACGTCCCCACCCGGCACTCGCACACGTGTTTCCACCACCGGAGTTCCGGCGTACCACTTCTGCCGCGTGCTCGGCTCGCGCGATGGATTGTGCCACGTGTCAGCAGCGGCAATCTGCCACGACGTCGACACAGACCCGTCAGTGGGGTGCAGCACTCCACTTGCGTCGACTCGAGCTCGCCACGTCGCGCCACGAACGCCGACGTATTTTGCGTTGACATCTGCTGCAATCTGCAGCTGACGTCGCTTGAAGAAATTCTTCATCGTTGAATCACTCGAATTCTAACTTTGAACTGCGCGTCATCAAGTTGATGAGTGCATCGAAAGCAGACACTCCATCACGACATACGGACACCACTTGCTCGGTGATTGGCATTGACACTCCGTGACGTGACGCCAGCTCGAGAACCGACGGACTGCTCTTTACCCCTTCTGCAACCATGCTCATCGATGAGGTGATCTGCTCGAGAGTCTCACCTTTTCCCAAGCGCATACCGACAGACATGTTCCGACTTTGCGTCGACGAACATGTCGCGATGAGATCGCCCATGCCGGCGAGACCGGCGAGCGTGAGCGGCTTGGCACCCATCGCCATCGCCAGCCGCGAAATTTCAGCGAGGCCACGTGTGATGAGTGTTGCCAATGTGTTTTCACCAAATCCCATGCCGCGAGCGATACCGGCTGCAATCGCGATGACGTTTTTCACCACCCCTGCAATTTCGCAACCGACGATGTCGGGGTTCGTGTACACGCGGAACATCGGTGTAGCAAACAGCGATTGCAAAGTTGCACCCATTGATGCGTCAGCGATTGCAATGACACTCGCTGCAGGTTGACCACTCGCAATCTCCCGTGCGAGATTCGGACCAGTGAGCACAGCCACGGGATGATTCGGAAGCACCGATTGAACGACTTCTGTCATTCGAGCAAAAGTCCCGGCTTCTAGCCCTTTTGACAAACTGACGACAGGCACACCGGGTTGCATATGGGCAGCAGCGTTGCTGAGCACCTCTCGAAAACCATGTGACGGAACTGCCATCACCACTACGTCGGCCGATGCCACACACTCGACGAGCGATGCAGACGCGATGACGGACTCATTAATCGGCATGTCGCCGAGATACTCAGGATTGCGGTGCGTCAAGTTGATGACAGCAGCGGTCTCGGATCGACGTGCCCACAGTGTGGTAGGGGCATTGACCGCTGTGAGCGAGGCGACTGTGGTGCCCCAAGAACCGGCACCAACGACACCCACGCGGAGTGCACCCTCCGCCCTACCGGTCGATGACATGAGGACCAGTCAGTGACATGAGATCAGGCTACGCCATCTCTCCTGGCGCATTCGTAGGCTCGTTCTTCGTGCGAGTGGATCTAGTTGTGCCGGTGAAGTCATTCACTTTCGCCAAGGGTCGTCTCGCTGCCGTACTCACAGACGACGAGCGTCGTGAACTCGCACGCGCGTGCGCAGAACGTGTCGTCGCAGCTGCCGGTGATTGGCATGTGCACATTGTGTGCGACGATCCAGATGTCACGGCATGGGCACAATCACTCGGCTGTGCGGTGGTTCGCCCCGATGACGCAGGGCTGAACGCCGCAGTCGATGCCGGTCGACTTGCCGCACGCAGCGACGGAGCCGAGCACATCGTCATCGCACACAGTGACCTTCCACTCGTGCGCACGTTCACACACATTGTGGCCCCAGGCATCATCACACTCGTCGCTGATCGTCACGGAGATGGAACAAACGTCATCGCCGTTCCCGCCACCTCCCCATTTCGTACGTCGTACGGTCCAGGAAGTTTCTTGCTACACCGACGCCAATTGGAAGAAACCGGACTTGACTATCGCTGCATCGAAGATGCCACCCTCGCACTCGACCTCGACACCGCAGAGGACTTGGCAGAGTTGAAATCACGGAGTGCCACATGAGCGCAAATGAACCAGGACAACCACCTCTCGACCACTCGCGTGCGCGTTATGACGAATGGACACACAACTTGACGTCTCCCCGCGTGGCTCTCGCAATTGGCGCACACCCAGATGACGTGGAGTTCGGCTGTGGCGGCACTCTCGCCAAATGGGCTGCATCCGGTGCAACGATTCACCATCTCGTACTCACCGACGGATCAAAAGGCACATGGAATGTCAGTGCAGACACGGCACTCTTGGTGCAACGCCGTCAAGCGGAACAACGTGAAGCAGCACGTCGACTGGGTGCAACTGGCGAAGTGCGTTTCATTAGCGCCGTTGACGGTGAGCTTGCTCACAACCCGACGATGGTCGATGCTGTCGCGCTGACCATTCGTCAACTCAAGCCGAACGTGGTGCTCAGCCATGATCCCTGGAAGCGATATCGATTGCACCCCGACCATCGCAATGCAGGCCTCATTGTGTGTGACGCCATCGTTGCGGCCCGCGATCCGCACTTCCTTCGCCACCATATGGAAGAGCACTCCGTGGTACACCACCGACCAGATGCCCTGCTCTTATGGGAAGCAGACGAACCGAATCACGTTGAAGATGTGTCGAAATGGGTGGACATCAAACTCGCAGCCCTTGAGGCCCACGAGAGCCAATTTGAATCGACGATGAAGACGGCCCCCGACGGCGATCTGACGGAGTTTCGAAACCGCATGAGCGACCGTCTGGCCGCCCTCGGCTCACCTCATGGCCTGGCAGCGGCCGAGATCTTTCATCTCATCGACAAGCTCTGATATCGCCTGAGATACGGCTCGAAACTTGTCCGGGAATAGCGAAAGCGGGGGGCGAACCCCCCGCTTTCTGACACTTCCGAACCGATTGGTTTGGTTTTTTGAAGCTGAAGAAAGAGCTCAGCTCTTCTTCGCAGCTGCTTTCTTGCGGCGCTTCTTAGCAGGAGCAGCCTTCTTGGCTGCTGCCTTCTTGCGGCGCTTCTTAGCAGGAGCAGCCTTCTTGGCTGCTGCCTTCTTGCGGCGCTTCTTAGCAGGAGCAGCCTTCTTGGCTGCTGCCTTCTTCTTGCGACGCTTTGCAGGAGCCTTCTTCGCTGCTGCCTTCTTCTTGCCTGCGGCCTTCTTACGGGTCGCCTTCTTCTTTGCTGCCACTTGAGTTTCCTCTCGTTAGGTAAGTGTTTACTTACGGTTTGGGTTCAGCTCAGCTTTGAGCGTTGAGCTCGCTGAGAACTTCATCGCAGTGGATGCAGGAACCACAACTGTCGCACCCGTTTGCGGGTTACGACCTGTGCGCTCCTTGCGACGCGTCGTGCTGAACGAGCCGAAGCCCGGCCATGCGACTTTGTCGCCCTTCTTTGTAGAAGCCACTACAAGTTCGAAGAATGCAGCAATTGTTCGTTCGGCATCTGCCTTGGAAATGTCTGCTTTCTTCGCAACCTCTTCGATGAGCTCTGCTTTTGTCATTGTTTGATGTCTCCTTCGGAATCGGAGTGCTTTGTATATCTGAACGGGTCTGACGTGGAAATGCAAGCATTTGACTAGTTGCAAGTGCAACAAACTGGACAAATGAAAGTTGTCCACAGATGATCAGAAGTGCGAACAAGCAAAGTGTCTTGCATCGACGCGAGTGAGTGATCGAGGTGAATACTGCGACGGTCACCCCTTGCAATGTGTTTCTCCGTTGATTGACGGTCTCTCGCAAACCCTTGTGCTGTAACGGTTTGCGAGACTTTTGTGATTGGCACGGTGTGACGTTCATGAAGCAGTGATGCACGCCGACACAGGTGCCTCGCCTCACTTCAGATCTTCGGATTCATTCCTTCCCCTGCCGAACGGCACCCCAAAATCTGACCTTGTCGGCGCCCCAAAAAATTCTGAAAAATTTCTGAAAATTGCCGATCAAAGACCCTTGCTCTCACCATTTGTGAAAAATCGGCGACCGCACAGGGTCCGCAATCGAGCAGACCCACGATTGAAAAGTCAACACATACTCGGAGCATCCACCACTTGCACGTTGAGAACGACAACGATATGCAACGTTGAGTACGCAACGTCGTTCTGAAACAAAAGGCTTGCGATGACGGACACTGTCTCGCCCTTTTCACACGATCATCCCCCTGTCGCCCCTGGAACTTCGCAACGCGTTCGTGTTGTCATTGATACGTCAGTTCTCATTGCTGATCCGTCAAGCTTGATGTGTTTCCCAAACAGTGAAGTAGTTATTCCACTGACAGTCATCGAAGAACTTGATGGATTGAAATCTCGCGCCGATGACGTCGGTCGCGCAGCCAGAACAGCCCTGCGCACCATTGAAGATTTGCGTCGAAAGGCCGGCGGTGCGATACACCAACCTGTACCCCTCACTGACGAAATCGACGGGGGCACGGTCCATATCGAGGTCAATGGCATCCAGCGCCACCGCCTCATAGAAAACGGTCTGGACCCCGAGATTCCCGACAACCGCATCATTGGAGCCGCCCTGGGGCAGGCCGACCATGCGCCCACCAAGGTGGTGTCGAATGATGCAGGTCTGCGCATCAAGGCTGCCCATCTGGGCCTCGACGCAGAAGAGCACCAGCCAGTCGGCCGATCGCGAGCCACTCGACCCGTCGGCTGGTTCACCATTGATACGTCATCAGCTGTCATTGACGAGTTGTACGCCAAGGGTTCTGCAGGCGACCACGGAGACGCGCGACTCGACGCGATGCATGAGAACGAGTTCGCAGTTCTGCGTGCCGGTTCACAATCAGCGTTGGCCCGCCGGCACCACGGTGAACTCGTGCTGCTTCACGCTGGCTCTCCTGAGGCCTGGGGCCTTCGAGCACGCTCCAAGGAGCAACGATTCGCACTCGAATTGCTGTTGGATCCCGACATCAGCATCGTCGCGCTAGACGGTCGTGCCGGTACCGGAAAGACTGTCATGGCAATTGCAGCTGGACTTGAACAAGTGGTCGAACAACGCAGTTACGAAAAGCTCGCCGTGTATCGACCGCTGGTCCCCGTCGGCCGCGCAGAAGTTGGTTTCTTGCCTGGTGGCCTCGATGAAAAACTCGATCCGTGGATGTCAGCCATCCATGACGCCATTGTCGCACTCACTGACCAACGCTCTTCGAATGACGCTCGGCGCATGATCGACGACCTCATCGCACGAGGACAACTCTCTCTTGAATCGGTCACGTTCTTACGTGGACGTTCACTGCATCGACAAATTGTCGTTGTTGACGAAGCTCAAAACCTTGAGCCCACAACGCTGAAGACAATCCTCACACGCATCGGCGAAGGCACGAAAGTGATCTTCACCGGCGACACAAGCCAAATTGATGCGCCATACATGAGCGAATCAAACAACGCACTTGCGGTCCTTATTCAGGCGTTTGCCAACCAGACCTGTTTTGGCCACGTCACCCTCACGGCCTGCGAACGCAGTGAGGTGGCCAGCTTGGCCGCCGAACTTCTGTAGCGCTCCTTTTCTCTCCGGGGCCGGACCCCGCGCAAGTCCCACGCGTTCTCTCTGCGTTATCACCAAAGCCTTGCAGCGCAGGGGTTTCAGCCCATTTTCAGTTTTAGTGTTAAATGACTTGACTTCTTCCTTACCCGTCGTTACTATCTCGGACATGAGCGGTGCGGGGCCTTTCCCTCCCGGCCCCCACCGCCCTTTTCTCTACGACAAGGAAGTACCCACATGAGCGTGATGGACCGCCCCGCCGAAATCATCCTCTCGGATCTCGTCGTCGTCGCCGCGCCTGGCGAGTGGACCAACCAAGCGGTCTGTAAAGGCAAAACACACTTGTTCTTCCCTCCTCGCGCCGAGCGCCCACAAGCGCGTGCACGCCGCGAAGCTCGTGCCAAGCAACTCTGCGGCAACTGCCCCGTCTCCGCCGATTGTCGCGAGTTTGCACGCACTAACCACGAGTACGGGTTCTGGGGTGGCGAGTCTGAGGAAGAGCGTCACCTCGCTGGCTTCACGGTGGCAGCGCCCATTGGTGTGCGCGCACGTTTGCCTCGATCAGCCTGAGTACCACATTCACCTTGAGTACCACAATCAGCCTGAGTACTTGGCACGCGGCTCGCGTGCTTCTCTTAACTATTGAGGCACCCCTCATCTACGGTGGTCACCATGACATCGGAGATCGCGCACAGCAGCGTCACTACTGGTGAGTTGCCCTTTTCCTGTGTGGTTGTCGACCTAGAAACAACTGGTCTTGACCCAACAACATGTCGCGTCATTCAAATGGCAGCTTTGGTTGTCGAGCCAAACGGCCACGTGTCTCAGACTTTCTCCACCGTTGTCAAACCTGAGAATCCGTCAGAGTACGAACACGGAGCCGAGCACATCCATGGCATATCGGCTAGCGATGTGAGTCATGGAATGTCTCTCTCTGAGGCTTTCAACCATCTCTTGTCCCTCTTGCCGTTCGGCGTTTTTGCAGGCCATAACGCATCGTTTGACCTTGGCTTCCTCCACGCAGAAGCAGCCCGCGTCGGTCTCACATTTCCAGTCGTCCATCACATCGACACTCTGGCGGTCTCCCGCCGCTCAGACCCCGAGAAGCTTCGATCTCATCGCCTGAGCGAGTTGTGTGACCATCACAACATCGTGCTCGACGGTGCCCACACCGCACTTGGTGACGCCACAGCCACTGCACGTTTGTTGTCGGCACTGTTGCGCGAGGCCGACATCACCTCCGCCGATCAGTTACCGCTTGTGCTGTCTGAATACCGCGCCAAAACGGCCTGAGCTGCGTCGGCGTGTGCCGTTTGCAGGTGTGCAGGCGCAAGTACCGCGACGCCCGAACCCGCCCGCAGCATCAGTCGATGTAGCCAATGGGTACTCGTGATCACCATGTCGATGTCTACAGACCCATCGGGTCGCTCGGCAATAACTGTGCAGGGATAGGTCTCTTCCACCCATCGCGCCGACGCAGCGACGCGAAGTGACACGGTTTCAAGACCTTCTGCCCCATCGAACCACTTCGGCACCGCCAGTGTGATGTCAGCAAGTGGTACTCGTTCCCCAGAGTGTTCGACTGCGCTGATGCGATCGATACGAAAATGTCGCTCATCGTTGCGCAGTTCGTCGTCGGCCGTGACATACCAATGGCCACTGTCGCTGAACACCGCTCGAGGCGTTATAACGCGCACTGTGGTTTCATTTCGCGACGGAGTCCAGTATGTGATGCGCAGTTTTTCGCCCTCAGCACATGCAACACCAACTTCATCAAGAAAGGGCGGCCGCTCCACCTGCACATCGACGAGGTTCTCGCCCAGTGTTGAGCGCAGTTTCGTTAGTGCTGACTTTAGTTCGGTCTCGTTTTCCATTCCCGGAAGTTCAAGTGCTGCATCGGCGAGCACGCTAAGACCAAATGCCTCGGTCGGAGTCAATGCGAGACGATGCCCAAAATGTCCTTTGCGTGTTGCCACGATGGTGTCGCGATAGATGTCGATGTTGGGAAGTTGCTCAGCTGTGTACGGAGGCGCGCCACAAAAATTCGCAATCGACAAATCCTCGATGAGTTCATCGCGGTCGACGTTGAATTGCGCTGCCATCTCGTCGATGCCGACCTCGCGACGGTCGAGCAACCACGGCAACATCACGAGAAGGCCGCGTACACGGTCAGCACCGCTGCGGGGCCCACGCTTCTTGACCATCAGGACACCGCTTTCTCAATGTCGTGCAACCACGAAATGACTTCGGCGCGAAGTGAAGCGGGTGCGAGCACCTCGGCTCGGTCGACCATGGCGAACAGCCACGTGCGAAATGCCGGACGGTGACCACATGGGACACGAACGGTGATGGAACCGTCTGGATGATGCTCTGTGATGTCATCTGCTGACACTTCGCGTGACACCACTGGCGCGAGGGTCGCATCAATTCGTACGAGTGCAGTTTCATTTGACGGCTCGAAGGTTTTTGGATCAGACGGCAGCGCTTCGCTCGCAGAGAAACCTGCGGGACGTTCAAATGTTTCCTTAGTCAAAACGGTGATAGCGGACGAGATGCGGTCGACTCGATAATTGGCAACCGAGTCACGTGCAGTGTCGTGTGCCGAGATGTACCAGAAGCCATTGCGAGCTTGCAGGCAGTACGGATGCACGCGCCGCTTCTTGCCGTGGTAGTCGAATTCGACCGGGTGGCACTCTTTCGTGGCAAGCCACAGCTCGGGCAATTTCTCTGAATCAGCTGGAACATGCGCGACCGTTGGCATCGGTGGGTCGACGAGTTCACCACCGAGACGCAGAACTGCTTGTCGTCCCCACGTCTGTTCGATTTGCACCATCGCTGCCGCGAACTGAAGTGCGCGCAATTCATCTGGCGTGATGTCAATGTAGAGGTCGCCGTAACCCTTCTTGTCGATGAAGTACGCCGCACGTCCGGCATCATCGCCACCGAGTGTGACCATTGCGATTGGCACACCCATGTTGCGCAAATCTGATTTGTCACGCTCAAACGTGGTTCGACGAGATGGTCCGTCGGGATATTGCCCACGCATCTTTTCGCAGATTTCATCGAGCGTCAGGGGACGCGATGTGTTGCTGAGCAGCACCAACAAATTGAGCATGCGCTCTGCTTTGCTGTCTTTGGCATCGACGTTCTCCACGTCTCCCCGGTCATCCACGGGACGCAGGATAGGTGCCTCAGAGGTTGTCGCGCATCCACATTCCGGCGATTTCGCACGCCTTGGCAAATGAGGCTGATAACCCTGTCACACCCTCGGCGGGGTCGAGGAGAGGGATGTTTCGCGACGCAACGACTTTGCCGTGTTCCACTCCGAACTGGTCGAAACTGTTCACTCCCCACAGCCATCCTTGAACTGCGGTGCTGTGTTCGTACATCGCGATCAACATGCCCAACAGTCGCGGTGACAACTCTCGCAGTGCGATGATCGAATTCGGTCGGTTTCCTGAAAAGACTTTGTGAGGGGCCAGTTCTGCATCCACACCCTCTGTCAGCACTTCTTCGAGTGTTCGCCCAAGTGCCAGTACTTCGGCTTGGGCGAGCAGATTTGCGAGCAACATCCGTTGCGCAGCGGTGTCACTGCTGGTGGTGCGGACCACCGCGATGAAGTCGACTGGCACAACTTGTGTTCCTTGATGCAACAACTGAAAGAACGCGTGTTGGCCGTTCGTACCTGGTTCACCCCAAACAATCGGTGAGCTGGCGTCAACTGATTGACCATCAATCGCAACCGACTTGCCATTGCTCTCCATGAGCAATTGCTGCAAAAACGCCGGCAATCGCGACAAGTCGTGGCTATACGGAATGACGGCAAGTGAACTCATCTGGTGAACAGTGCTGTTGAGGACCGTGATGAACGCATGCACGGCAGGGATGTTGCATTCCCAAGACTGTTCATGGAAGTGCGTATCCATCGCTGACATGCCACCGAGCATCGCATCGAACACTTCAGGGCCAAGGCCAATCATGAGCGGTAAACCGATAACTGAGGACACCGAGAAACGTCCGCCCACGCTGTCGGCGAAACCAAACACATGCTCGCCTGACACACCCCACTGCACGGCTGCGTCAGGCGATGCAGTGGAAGCGACCATATGGGCCATTGCGGAATCTCCGATGCTGGCCTCAAGCCATGCTCGTGCGCGAGAGGCGTTGTGCATGGTCTCAGATGTCGTCATTGTCTTCGATGAAACAATGACCAGAGTGGTCTGGGGGTCGAGGCCGTGCAACGCACGATCAAGATCAACAGGGTCGATGTTGGATACAAAACGGCATTCAGGTCCAGATGCCCAGGATGCAAGTGCGCGGTACACCATCGCTGGCCCGAGGTCACTGCCACCAATGCCGATGTTCACAACATGAGTGATTCGTCGTCCGGTTGCTCCGGGAAACGCTCCGCTGCGAACGTCACGCGCAAATGCCTCCGCACGCTCGCGCTGAGTTCGTGCTGCAGTTGCCGCAGCATCATTCGATGACCCGCGAAGTGCAACATGCGTAACCGCCCGTTTCTCCGTTGGGTTTGAGATGTCACCTCGCCACAACACTTCGCGTCGCGACGAAAATTCACTCAGTTCGCAGACATCTCCGAAGAGATTCAGCACCGCATCACTGACGAATTGGCGCGAAAAGTCGAACAACAGACCATCGAGCTCGAGGTGCAATTGCCCACGCCCCGGGGTGTCGAGCAGCGCACGTAACGTCGATTGCCTAAGTCGGCTTGACTCCGCGGCGAGTCGCGCCCACTGCGGCACCGATATCGGCGTTTCCATCGCCGTCACCGACTCTTCAGGAGCATCAGAAAGGTACGCATTCCTGCATCGAATCGCCGACCATTGTCTGTTCGCATGGCGATTCCAGCCATTCCGCTGAGAGTTGCGACGAACACATCCGCAAGCGTCGACGGTTCAGTTCCGGGAATCACGTGAGCTACGTCGACAGAGGTGGCTATGGCTTCGCTCACAACTCCGTGGATTCTGCGGCGTGAGTGGACGTAGGCCGCTTTCGTTTCAGGGTGAAGCAGTGCTTCAACACCCATTCCCATGAGAAAACGAACAAGCGAGTGATCCTCTTCGTTCAGTTCCTCGATGCGCTCAACCATCAGCGACAGACGTGCATGCACAGTGTCGGCCTGGCCCGAAGGCGAAGCGAACGCTTGTACGAATCGCTCCTCGACGGCTTCGCAGACGGCAAGAAACAACTCGACCTTTGACGGGAAGTAGTGATAGATCGCCGCTGCGGTGATTCCGGCTGAGTCTGCGACTTGCTTGTTCGTCGTGGCGTCGTATCCACGTTCAGCAAATGCAATTCGAGCAGCAGCAATGATTCGCTCGCGCGTGAGGCCACTGTCTGCGTCTGTCGGACGTCCGAGGCGCCGTGCATCATCAGTTGCTGCGGCGACCATGACTCAGTGTCTCATCCTCGCGACCAGCGACGGTGCCTTCGTGTCAATCAACGACGAGGTTGACCGATTTACCTACGAAAACGAGAGACCAAGAGCCACGCACTCGGGGTCACGGCGCCAGCAATTGCAATCTTCACTGCGTCACCGGCAAGAAACGGTGTCACACCGAGCGCAATGGCGCTCTTGTCACCATTTGCAACTGGAATGCCGAGATCGAATGCCAACCACAACGCACCCATCGCGTAGATAACGACAGAACCCATCGTCATCGCCGCAAGTGACGTCACGATGTTGCGGTCTGCTTGACGCTCCGCCATGTACCCAACGAGTGCAGCGGCAACGATGAAGCCGGCGAGATAGCCCATGGTGGTGCCGGTACCTGCGTCCCAGCCACTTTCGCCACCAGCAAAAAACGGGAGACCAATGAGACCCATCGCCCAGTACAGCGCCTGACTTGATGCGCCACGAGCCATACCCAACGTGCCACCAGCGAGCAACACCGCAAAGGTTTGCCCCGTGATCGGTACCGGCGTGAAGCCGAGGTGGAATTTCACTTGTGCAGCGAGTGCAGTAAGAAGTGCAAAACCGACAACAGCCACCGCATCGCGCACCTTCTCGCTGACACCGAGGCGTCGGGCAGGAAGAAGATCTGCAAGTACAGGTGACACTACGAAGGGGGAACCGATGGCCATGCCACGAGACTACTACCGTGTCTTCAATGGCCACCGACTCGAACACTCGCAGTGCTGGCGGTTCGGAATCCTCGACATCCGATGATGTGTTGGTGCTTCCGTGGTGGCGCAACCCTGCCAACATCGCCATCGGAACTTTTGGGGCCGCACTCTTGGTGTTCGCGCTCGGCTTCACCTTTGGTGCACGCCCTAGCGGCGATGGCCATAACACTTCTGATGTCGGCTTCTTGCAGGACATGCGCATTCACCATGAGCAAGCACTCACGATGTCACTCATTTACATACAAACGCAGCCAGAGTCTTCGGTACTTCGGAGCATCGCCTACGAAATCATCATGAGTCAGGGCACCGAGATCGGTCGAATGGTCCAATTGCTTCGCGACTTTGACGAAGCCGAGACCAACGAAACGGATCAAGCAATGTCGTGGATGGGCGACCCGACACCGCTGGAGGAAATGCCCGGCCTTGCCACCGACGAGCAAATGAAACAGCTGCAGCAGTCACGAGGCGCAGATGCTGACGCGCTCTTCGCTCGTTTGATGATCGCCCACCACAAAGGTGGCGTGCACATGGCCGAGCACGCAGCCATGCATGGAACAAACGATGAAGTCAGATTGATGGCGGAGGCGATGGTGAAGGCTCAGACCGGAGAAATTGCCGACTTGGAAAAGCAATTAGGCCAATAAGCACTCGCTGAGATGAGCTCGAAGACACCCATAGCTGCACTTGATATCGGGACGAACAGTTTCCATCTCATTGTTGCTACTGCATCAAAAAATGGCTTCGACGTCGTCGCTCGTGAGAAGTCGATGGTGCGACTCGGCGAAGGCACCGGCGACATGAAGACGCTGAGCAAAGCTGCAATTGAGAGAGGGCTTGTGGCACTCAAGCACATGTCTGAGATTGCACACGCGCATAGTGCCCCGATACGCGCCGTTGCCACAAGCGCAGTCCGCGAGGCTTCGAATGCCTCCGAGTTTGTCAATCGTGCGCTCAAAGAAACCGGTGTTGAAATTGAAGTCATCTCTGGCGTGGAGGAAGCTCGGCTCATCCACCTCGGGGTACAACGAGCTGTCGAGATACCAACAACTTCGCTCATTATTGACATTGGCGGCGGCTCGACCGAATTGATAGTGGCAGAGGGGTCCAATGAGCTCTTTGTGCGTAGCGTGAAATTGGGGGCAATACGACTTACGAATCGGTTCTTCCCGTCCGACCATGTGCATCCCGCTGCACCCAACGCCTGCCGGTCATATGTCCGATCGTCGCTTGCCCCAACAGTCAAAGACATCCTCAACTTTTCTCCAAAGACGGCCATCGTGTCATCCGGAACCGCAGAAGCTCTCGCCCGGATGGTGTCATTCAGGCGCGGAGGTCCTCAGCCTCGAAACTTCAATAAATTCAATTTCACTCGAGAAGAGTTGAGTGAAGCCGTACAGGTCATCGAATCTGCCAAGACCCTCGCCGTTCGGCGCGAGATTCAGGGCCTAGATGCCTCGCGAGCCGACATTATCCTTGCCGGAGCAATAGTGCTTCAAACTGTCGTTGACGAAGCCGACATCAAAGACCTCATCTTCAGTGATTTTGCACTTCGCGAAGGATTGTTGCTGGACACTCTTCACTTGTCTTCCCCGATTGTCTCTCGGGAGCTACAGGATGCATCACTCAGCAGCGTTGAAGGTCTGATGTCTCGGCTCGATGAAAACCCGACTCACAGCCGCCATGTGGCGAACCTGGCCCTACAGTTATTCGACCAACTCGTTGATGCACTTGAAATCAGCGATGGCCAACGTTTTCTACTTGAATCAGCGGCCCTGCTCTCCAATGTGGGGCTGGCAATTTCACACTCGAAGCACCATCTTCATTCGTATTACATAATCAAACACGCCGACATGCCAGGGTTTCGCGAACATGATGTCGAGTTGATCGCCCAAATTGCGCGATATCACCGCAAAAGCAAACCAAAGCTGTCACACGAACCTTTTGTAGCCCTCGACGACACAGACAAGCACACTGTCCGAGCAATGGCTGCTCTCTTGCGTATCGCAATCGGCTTAGACCGCTCATATGACGCAAGGGTGCAAAAAGTGAGTGCCAAGAAGAAAGGCGCAAAGATTTCGATCAAGGCGACAGCACTGAACGGTAGTGACCTCAACCTGAACCTCTACTCGGCCCGTGAACGTGCAGATTTACTCGAAGATGTGACCGGGTGCACCGTCGACATCACGTGATGCAGACGTCAGCCGGTGGTGGTGCTGGTCGGCAAAGTTGTTGTCACGATGGGAACCACTGTTGTGGTGGCGCTCGGAACTGTGGTGCTCACCTTCGGGGCTCCTGAAGGTGCCGTCGTGGTTGCACCAGGAAGCGTGGTCGAAGACGACGTTGTCGTTGTTGGTTTCCAATTCGGATCGACGCCATTGAAGTAAGGCGGTGGTGAGCCGTAGTCCTCGGGTTCTTTCACCCCGTCGAACACGAACACGCGGTCACCGTATTGAACGAGCGCCGGAAAATATTCCGACACGAACATCGGAATACGGATACAACCGTGTGAAGCGGGATATTTCGGTACGTTCATCGCGCCATGCACAGCAACGCCATAGTTGAAATACACCGGGTTCCACAACGTGCCGAGACCACTCTCTCGCAAACCATATTTGCGCATATAGAAGTAGTACACACCAGATGGTGTCACCGACTTGCCACACTCACCGCGTACAACACGGTCTTTACCCTTGTTGCCCTCTTCACCTGGGTCGATGACGACTTCTTCACACCAGTCTTTGCCGTCACCTGAGGAAATGTGTGTGATGAGTGCTGGCACATTGTCTTTGAAGACGACCATGGCTTGCTCGCGCAGGTAGACCTCAACATGTGTCGGAGTCGACTTCTGGCGTCGCGGCTTCACGACAACATCTGACCGCATGAGGTCCCACAACACCGGCGTGACGAAGTCTGATTTGGTCTCGTAAGGAAGATTCAGGACCACTGCCTGAAAAGCCCAGACGGCCATCATTGTGTCGCCTCCATAGATGCCGTCGATGCGACCCGGATCGAACTTGAGGTCCTTGAGACGTTGTTGCACTCGCTTGACGTCATCACCCTTCATGCCGTCTTTCAACGTGCGCGACAGCGTGTACGAGGTGACATCGTCGATGACGACTGTGTCGGGAGTCGAAGAGGTGCTGGTGGATGCAGCGGCCGGCGTTGACGAGTCAGAGCGGTTTGCAACGGAGAGCGCAGCAACCGCCGCAAGCACCACGGCAGCCACAACTGCATGGCGCCAGCGCACGAACCACGGCTCGTCGGAGGGAGGTGAGGTGTCGTCCGCCACGGCGATGTCACGCTACCAACGAGATTCACCGGCTTTCTGGCGACCCCACGGGCTACCGTCGGTCATATGCCTACCCCTGCGCAATCAACACGCATTGGTCTTCGTATCGGCTGGGCGCGAGTCGGTCTGGCGACGTGGGTTGGTGTCACCATCAGCATGATCGCGATTGCAGTGACTAGTCGCACGGTCAGCAAACCACCGTGGTGGCTTGGCGCAAGCACAAACCCTGCTCCTCTGTATGTCACCGCAATTCCAGTGATTGTGTGCCTCACACCCATCATCGTCATCGCACTTCGCCGACGGACTAGTCCCCTCATCGGTTGCGTATGTGCCACTGCACTTGCGGTGAGCGCTGCACTTGACGTGTCGACAACGCCCGGTGTTGCGGTGGTCCAAGCCGCACTCGCCGTTGCAGCACTCGCCGGTTCGGTGGCGCTGTGGGCGGGCATCGGTACCGTGTAGCGCCGTGTCCAAAGTTCTCACTGCACTTCCAGTCGGCGAGCGTGTCGGCATCGCCTTCTCTGGCGGGCTCGACACTTCTGCAGCAGTCGCGTGGATGCGTGAGCGCGGTGCTCTCCCCTGTTGTTACACCGCCGACCTTGGTCAGCCAGACGAACCAGACCTCGCCGGTATTCCGGACCGTGCGCGTGAGTATGGGGCCGAGCTCGCCCGACTCGTCGATTGTCGCGAAGAATTGGTGCGTGAAGGTCTGATCGCCCTTCAATGCGGTGCATTCCACATCACCACAGCTGGCAAGACCTACTTCAACACCACTCCCCTTGGCCGTGCCGTCACCGGAACACTGCTGGTGCGCGCAATGCATGAAGACGGCGTCGATGTGTGGGGCGATGGAAGCACTTACAAGGGAAACGACATCGAGCGCTTCTATCGGTACGGACTCATGGTGAACCCGGCACTTCGCATCTACAAACCTTGGCTCGACCCGACATTTGTCGATGAACTCGGTGGGCGCACCGAGATGAGTGAATTTCTCTCCACACGAAAACTCCCGTATCGCGCGAGCAAAGAAAAGGCATACAGCACAGATGCCAACATCTGGGGTGCCACGCACGAGGCAAAGTTGCTAGAAGAACTCAGCACGAGCATGCACATCGTCGAACCAATCATGGGTGTCGCACACTGGCATGACGATGTGACAGTGAAGCCAGAAGACGTCACCGTCGAATTCGTCGAGGGCTTTCCTGTGCGTATTAACGGTGCTGAGTTTGCGAGCGTCGTCGACCTGGTGCACGAAGCCAACCGCATTGGCGGGCGACACGGCCTTGGCATGAGTGATCAAATAGAAAATCGCATCATCGAGGCCAAGAGTCGCGGCATCTACGAAGCACCTGGCCTCGCGCTGCTGCACATCGCGTACGAGCGACTCGTCACTGCGATCCACAACGAAGGGTCAATCGACAACTACCGCACCATGGGTCGTCGACTCGGTCGCTTGCTGTACGAGGGTCGCTGGTTCGACCCGCAGTCACTCATGTTGCGCGAACCCCTCATGCGATGGATTGGCACTGCCATCACTGGCCAAGTCACCATCTCGCTGCGTCGTGGCGACGACTACACAATCGTCGACACCACGGGGCCACACCTCACCTATGCACCGGAGCGCCTCAGTATGGAACGTGTTGAAGATGCAGCTTTCGGGCCCATGGACCGCATCGGTCAACTCACCATGCGCAATCTCGACATCGACGACAGTCGCGCAAAGCTCGACGTTTATCGCGCCGCCGGAACCCTCGGTAAGGGTTCCATTTTGTCCATCGAGGACAAGAGCTGACACATCCGCGCAAGTAGTGCGGCTCGCAGTGCGAGTGTCGACACACTGATGCATTCATGAGTGGTGTGGGCACCCTCGCCCACCGCACCCATGCCATCAAGTGTGTGCACGCCAGCTTGTGCCGTGAAGTTGCCGTCAGACCCACCGCCGACAGCGACTCCTTCGATGTGCACACCGAGGTTATTCGCCACCGATGTGAGTAACGAAAACAGGTGACGCGACGCTGATTCATGCATGGGTGGACGGTTCATTCCGCCACGCACTTCGACTGTCGCCCCCGAAAGTGATGCTGACAACGAGGACATCGCTGATTCAACTCTCTCTTTTTCCCCGGGCTCGACGACACGAACATCCACAGTGCACACGGCCTCATCAGGTACGACATTGTCCGCCGTACCGGCGCGCGCCATGGTCGGAGTGACCGTTGTTCCCTTCGATGCATCTGCAATTGCTGCGATGTGCGGCAACATCGCGCCGAGTGCCATCAACGCATTCACACCCTTTTCGGGCTCGAGACCAGCATGCGAAGCTCGACCCTTCACAACAACTTCGAATGTTCCCGTTCCTTTACGAGCAATTTTTGCAGCGCCACCATCTGCACTCGGCTCGAGTACAAGAACTGAGCCTGCTTCGCGTGCTCGTTCGATGATGAGGTCACGTGATGCATGTGAACCAATCTCCTCATCTGCCGTTATGAGTATTTCAATGTGCGAGCGGTCAGCAAGTTTCGCCACCGCGTGCAAGGCTTGAACGATTCCGGCCTTCATGTCGAAGATGCCTGGCCCGGAGGCGACATCGCCAGACACTGTGAACGGCCGCGCATTGGTGGAACCGGCAGGGTGCACCGTGTCGTGGTGACCCACGATGAGAACGCGGGGCTCGCCTCCACCGCTCCAATGAACATGAGGCCCAGCAACTGACGACACGACGCGTGGAGCAGAACCAAGCAGACGCGTCATCATGTTTGACAAGACTTCAGCAGACTCACCAAGACGCTCGAGATCACGAGATGGCGATTCACACATGACTAGTGACTCGATGTCGGCGAGCATGTCAGTGGTTGAGAAGTCATCTGGTGTCACGTGCAGTGCCATCAATGCCCCGAATCAATCGCCGCGCGCGCCAATAATGCAGCAAGTTCGTCGACGCCAACTGCCACTTCGCTCGCCGATGCGCGCACGAGGTCAGCAAGTTGTTGTGCGCCAGCATGTTCCAACATGCGAGGAAGCCTGTCACGCACTCGTGACACCGTCCACTCAAGTGGGTTGCCCTCTGCAACGTCATCGAACCGCACGACGATATTGCGCTGCTCTGCTTCTCGGATGTAGTGGTAGTGAGGCTCATTGTCGAAACAGTCGAAGCGCAGGTATTCGACGCGATTGTCGGTTGCGAGCACATGCAAGCTGGCTCCACCGTCATGGACCTCATAGCTATGGTCGATGCCGTCTGTTCGGCCCTGCACCGCCTCGTTCTCGAGAATCGCTTCACGAGTGAGATTTCGCGCCTCAACGACGAAGGTCACTGGCCCCGCTGGCACCTCCACCGAGTGCCCCCAGTTGATGGCAATGGGCATCACCGTGTACTCGCGTCCGAGCATGTAGGCCTCAACCCCGCTCGGCTGACTGCCTGTGCCCGCGTCTTTGTCTGTGCCAGTTGGACCGGAATTCGACATTCCACGAGAGTACCCGCAGGTGTTGCCCATCTGATGTGGCACAACTACGGTTAGTGCAGGGAAATCGGGTCGTTCACACCGCATTGTGGGGGTGCGGGCAGCGACTTACGAGGAGGAATCATGAGCGACGAACGTCTCATCGTCATCTCTGCCGACGGCCATGCAGGCGGCGACATTCTTGACTACCGGCCGTACTTGGCGAGCATGTGGCACGACGACTTCGATGCGTGGGCGAAGGATTTCGTGAATCCGCATGAAGACCTTCACGGTGATCTGGGAAAACGAAATTGGGACTCAGACCGTCGCATGCGCGATCTTGAAGCAGACGGTCAAGCAGCCGAAGTTATTTTTCCAAATACAGTGCCGCCGTTTTATCCAACCTCAACGCTCACTGCTCAGCCACCAACAATGACACGCCAAGACCAAGAGCGTCGCTGGGCCGGACTGCAAGCGCACAACCGATGGCTCAAAGATTTCTGTAATGCGTATCCGGGCCGCCGCGTGGGTATTGCTCAGATCAACTTGCACAACATTGAAGAGTCAGTGAAAGAAATTCGTTGGGCCAAAGAAAACGGACTCACTGGCGGCATCGTGCTGCCTGGTACTCCCCCAGGCGGAGATCTTCCGCAACTACATGAGCAGTACTACGAGCCGTTGTGGCAGGTGTGCGAAGAATTGTCGATGCCGGTGAACCACCACACCGGGTCAGCGGCCCCGCCAATGGGACCAGAGCCAGTCGACTCGATCATGTTCTTGCTCGAGGTGTCCTGGTATGCGCACCGTGCGTTCTATCAGCTGATTCTTGCGGGCGCCCTTGAACGTCATCCGAACTTGCAGTTGGTGTTCACTGAACAAGGAACCGGTTGGGTGCCACAAGAGTTGATGCGCCTCGACTACATGTTCGACCGTATGAGCCAGCCGAATGGTTCGCAGGAAGCAGTGTGGGGCGAACAGGTCATGGGTGATCTGACATTGAAGCCGAGCGAATACTGGCAACGGCAGTGCCACGTCGGAGCTAGCTTCATTCGACCGATGGAAGTCGGTTTGCGCCACATGGTGGGCGTTGAGCGCATCATGTGGGGCAGCGACTATCCGCACAAAGAAGCAAGCACTCCCTACTCGCGTGAAGCAATCTCGCTCAGTTTTGCCGGAGTACCGCTCGATGAAACCAAGATGATGTTGTCGGGCAACGCTGCACGGTTGTATGGCTTTGACCTCGACTTCTTGCGTCCAATCGCAGACCGCATCGGACCGAGCGCAGCAGAGGTGTTCGCCGGACTGCCACCTCGTGTGGCACCAAAAGACGCGGACAAGTGCCCTGCATTCATCGGCTACGAGTTCGCTGCCTGACAAAGCACTCCGCATTTCATCTTCGACGACACCATCACATAACGACAACACCACATAGCGAGAAAGACAACACCATGGAAAAGACAACGCTCACAACTGCAGATTTTGCAGAGAACGATCCGTATGTCATCATCGCGGCAGATAGCCACGCAGGGTTACCGACAGCGAAGTACCGGCCGTATCTCGAACAGAAATACATGCCGCAGTTCGAAGAGTTCCTCACTCAACAGCAAGAACTCATCGAAGCATCCACACGCCTCGGCGTACGCGACGAGAAGTTCGCAAAGAACTGGTACGAAGAACACGACGACGAACTGGCTGGCGGTTGGGACGCAATTCGCCGCGACCAAACTCTTGACGCAGACGGTGTTGCTGGCGAAGTGGTGTACCCCGATGCAGACGCGGTCGAATCACGCACAGCGGTTCCGTTCGGTGCGGGACTTGGCCTCTCGGGTGATCTTGACCCCGAGCTCGGACTTGCTGGCGCAAAAGCGCACAACCGTTGGCTCGCCGACTTGTGCTCGGTCAGTCCAGAGCGTCGTTGTGGTGCAGCGCTCGTTCCGATCACCGGCAAAGTGGAAGACGCACTTGCCGAAATCACATGGGCAAAAGAACACGGCCTCGGCGCCATCATGATTCCGGCGCGCTGGTGCAACCAGACCCCGTATCACGATCGTCGCTACGACCCGATCTGGGCGATGTGCCAGGAATACGACATGCCGATCGTGACTCACTCTGGCTCTGCACCGCGCGAGGAATACGGCGACCATCTCGGCATTTATGTGAGTGAAGTCACCTGGTGGCCCGCACGTCCCATGTGGTTCATGTTGTGGTCAGGTGTGTTCGAGCGTTACCCACGTCTTAAGTTCTGCGCAACTGAGGGTGGATGCTGGTGGTTGCCGCAGTTGTTGTGGTTCTGGGATCGTCTCTGGATGGGTCAGAAGGGTTCGGAGAAACTGGGCTCTGGTGCATTCAAAGGCAAAGTTGAAATGCTGCCGAGCGAGTACATCGATCGCAACTGCTTCACCGGTCTTGCCAATGTGAAGCGTCGCGAACTTGGCCAGCGATATGAAATTGGAATTCAGAACATGCTGTGGGGCACCGACTTTCCTCACCCAGAGGGAACATGGCCACGCACGCACGAATGGTTGAAGAAGACATTCTTCGACATTCCGATTGACGAAACTCGCGTGATGCTCGGTCTGTCTGCAGGCGACGCATTCGGGTTCGACATGGTCGAGTTGCGCAAGATTTCAGAAAAGGTTGGCCCGACTCCGGAAGATCTTGGACAGCTCGGCGACGGCAAGACCGCACAAGCACTGATCGATAAATGGGAGCCCGTGAAGAAAGTCGGTCGCCATTGGCTGACCGGTCATGACTTCTCTGTCATCGGAGACATCTGACCCGTCCCACAACGTGCCCGGAGTGGGAATCGAACCCACAAGGTGTTGCCACCCGGGGGGTTTAAGCCCCCTGCGTCTGCCAGTTCCGCCATCCGGGCTGAGAACATGAGTCAGGCTACGCGTGGTACGCCGGTGTCTGCACTGCGGTGAGAATCGTTCGTTGTCGCGGTGAGTTGCACCGTGAAGTGAAGCATTGACCGCCACAGAAGTGTTCGCACTCGATCGGCCTCGGGTGGTGCGAGGTTGTTCAGTACCACCACACCTTCGATCATGTCGCTCACAGCGGCGGTGAAGGGGCGGTCGGTGAGACGAACGGCAACCACGCCACCGACACCACCGGGAGCCCGTCGAACAGTGCGATCGACCCCGATGACTCGAGGAGGACATCGAAACCCCGGCACCACGAGACCGGCTGCATGCACTGCGTCAGACAGAACGCGTGCTGCCGAGGCGAAGTGGGTTGTGGTGGGCGTTGTCATGACTGGTCATCTTCTCAAGGGGGTGTGACACCGTGGGTCTAGCGTGCGGACGTGAGTTCAACTGAGGCCATCACCAACATCGCCGACTTGAACCCCATTCAGCGAAGTGTGTTCGATGCACTGCGCGTCCCTGATGGTTGGAATCCACTACCCGACTCGTTGGTCGAACAACTCGAAACTGAACTCGTCACTGGGCTGCAAGCGCTCGACACAGTGTTCACACGCGACGAACCGTTGCGCGTCACAAAACGCACCATGGCCACTATCCACGGATGCGAAACACATCACGTTGAGGAGAAGAAATCTGCATTTGCTTGGAGCCTTCCCTCAGTTCGTGGCACCGTCGCACACAAAGCAATCGAGTTGTTGCTCAACTGGCGCGGCGATCCTGTGCCGGCACATCTTGCCGATGCAGCTGTCGACAGTCTCATCAACAACCCTCGTGAGAGTGCCGGAAATTTTCTTGCTCAGTTGCCCGACAGCGAACTAGCTGAACTGCGCGGCATGGTGGTTGACACTGTCACCAACTATCTCGAGAGCTTTCCACCCCTCAAACCACAGTGGCGCCCGGTGGTTGAACACTCAGCGCGCTACACCTTGTTTGACGAATCGATTGTGTTCTCGTCGCGGGCCGACCTTGTCATTGGCACAGCAGGCCGCAAAGTACTCATCGATTTGAAGACTGGCCAACTCACCCCCACCCATCGCGACGACTTGCGTTTTTATGCATTGGTGGAAACGTTGCGATCACGCCAGGCTCCTCGCTCGCTTGCCAGTTTTTCTCTCGATGCTGCACGCCTCGACGTGGAAGAGGTCAGCGAGGGGTTGCTGCGGGCCGCAGTTCGACGCACCATCGACGGCGTCACCCTCATGGCCGACCTTGTCACAGAGCGACGTGAGCCGACCCGTCGAGCTGGTTCTCAGTGTCGCTGGTGTCCTCTCAACGACTCATGTGACGAAGGAGTGCGCTTTCTCGCTCGCGCAAGTGGCGACGACGACTAGTTCGCCTCGCTACCACGAACGCGTGGCGACATGAATGCCACCGGCACACCTAACCCAGTCTCAGAGCGAACCGACGCGATGAATCGCCCTGGTTGCACTGCCGCCCTGGGCGATGTCATCACATCTGGGCCCATTGACAACGCAAAGTCAAAGATGTCGTCAACGACCACCACAAACCCCCACAAACGCGCACCTAAGTGCGTGATGTGCGGTCCAGACACCACTTCAACAACAGTGTTGTCAACCACGTGGAAACCTTGCGACACACCGCGCCCCGCGTCTCGAATTCGTCGTAGCGGAGCACCAAGAGTCTTCTCGAGGGCGTCGCTCGTACGAACAAGATTGTCGGTGTTGACGACGACGTGGTCGATAGCTAAAAAACGATCGTCACCCATGGTGGGTGGTGGAAGAACAGAGCGTGTGGCAACACCATCAACTAACTGATGGTCATGACTGATGAGGTCTCCATCGCGAGAAGGCGAGAATGCAAAGCCCCAGTCACACAAACCTTCGCACGTCGCCGACACTGTGATCTCCACACCCGCGACGACAAGAGGTGCAGATTCCTCTGCTCCGAAAAGTGACCGCCAGCGTTTCGATGACCCACCCACCGTCAGTGCGGTCAGGCGAGCCGATTTGTTTGGAAGCGTCAGCCTCTACCCATGTTCGGGCGCTTGCCGTGGTTGGCCTTTGAGCGGCGCATGCGCGCCTTGCGCTTCTTAGTCTTCTTCGACATAAGAATGTGAGGCTATCGGCAGATGGGCCCATTCCGCCGGGTCAAGGCCGGCGCCTATGACTGCGAATGTGGAGTCTCAGGGCTGGCGCCAGCGGTTTCGCGACTCTGTCGGACTTGTCGTGCACGTGTAGGCCCGCCCGTTGTATGTGCCGCGTGCTCCGCCGGGGGCGCAGAAGGCTCCTGGCCGAGACACCGCGACGCCGCTATCGGCGACGGAGGACGAAGACGCGGGAACGGGCGCGCTGGATGCTGGAGTTGTGCTCGGAGTACTAGCAGGCGTTATGGCCGGAACGACGGTTCGAGCAACGGTGGTGGCGGTGGGTCGACCAGTACGAACAGGAACTGTTGTGGTTGGAGTAACTGGTGCAGCTCCCCCGACCGGCGTGATCGGAGCAATTGCGGTGTTGGCACAATCGTTCTGTAACAACTTGCGCACCCGCCCAGCTTCGCTCTGGTCCATCGACAAGCCCCAACGAGCCTTTACCGCCACCCATCGACTGAGGTATTCACACCAGTAACCCCTGTTGGGTGGTAGCCAGTTTGACGGGTCACGATCGCCCTTGCTTCTGTTCACTGAATCCGTGACTGCGATCAACGATCGCGAATCAGTGAGATCATTTGCAAAGCGTTGCCGCGTACTTGCGGACCACACGTTCGCACCGCTATCCCACGCTTCTTTCAGTGCGACCATATGGTCGATGTCAATGTCAGAAGGTTCGGTGAGTTTTCTTGCGTCGTAAGGCGAATACCAGTTACCCGCAATCACCTTGCACCCATATCGGTCAACTTGTGGTTTAGTTGTGCTGTCACGAATGAGAACTTCTTCGCGGGTATTGCATCCGTCAGAGTCTTCATCGACCCAGTGTTTGAAGTACTCGCGCTTGTAACCAGTTTTCACTTCAGCGACAACTGGGATGGTGAGTGCCACGTCATATGCAGAGAGCGATGACGTGCGCACACTCTCCGGATTTGATGACGCAGTTGTCTGCGAGACAACAATCGACACTGCGATGCCAGCGGCACCGAACACCAATGCGACGTTACGACGAGATGACTTTGGGTGCGTGGTCATATCCGGTGTTGCCACCCCAACCAGGCCCCTTGCGCAGGGTGACCGTTTCCAAATTGACGGGTTTGTTGCACGCATCACAGACAAGCACAGGAACGAAGGTTCGTCCACACTCATCGTGAACGGTCTTCAGTGAAGGTCGACCGTCCATCAGCCACTTGTCGCCCCATGCCTTGATGGCAGCGATGGTGGAGTACAGGTCACGACCCATGTCGGTGAGGTGGTACTCGTAGCGCTTCGGACGCTGGCTGTACTCAACTTTCTCGAGCACACCTTTTTCGACAAGCCAGTTGAGTCGGTCGGACAGAATGTTGCGCGCAATGCCCAGGTCAGACTGCAGTGCTTCGTACCTGTTGTGACCGACCATGATTCCGCCGATGATGAGTGGGGTCCACCACTCGCCGATGACATCGAGTGCCCGAGCCATGCCGTTGTTGAGGTGAGAGACGCTGGTTCGCTTCATCGCTATCGACCATAGACCGAGGGTGTGCCCTATTTAGGAATAAGAGCGACTCGGATTTGACGAAATACCCACGTGGGCTTTTGGGTGTTAAAACAATCCGCTTGCCTAGGCCACGGTGCCGACTGCGGGCACAAGTTCGTCGTCCATGTCGTCAATGTCGATGAAGATGCATTCTCCGGGGCACACCTCTGCGGCCTCCAACACGGACACCACATTGCGGGGCGACACCGCAGCCAGACTGCCCGACCCACCTGGGTCATTGAGTATTTCTCCGCGTTCCGCGACATACGCGATGCCGTCCTCAAGTTGCACAAACACATCGGGGCAATGATCGACACAGAGACCATCGCCGGTGCAGAGGTCTTGGTCAATCCACACGCGCACACCCTGACCGTACCGGTAAGTGGTTGGTCACCGCCAAGTCATGCTGGGCAGCACAGGGTTGTGATCGGGATCAAATGACGAGCGACACCACGAGGCATGTCATGAGACCCATGTTGCGCCACACGTCACGCCACTCAGGGGGCCGACGCCGCCGAGACCCGAAGCAGCCGCACGGGACCGTGTCTTCAAGAAGAACTTGGCGTACGAGATGAACGGTAAACAAACACATCACCACGAGAGCCATCACGAGCACCTCTCCTGTCGGCGGCAACGCGATAAGCGCCACACCGAGGGTCACTTCGATGAATGGCACTGCGATTGCGACGATGCCTGACACGCCCTGGCTACTCGCATCGCTTCGCCATGTCGACCACGACATAGCTTTCTGCACTCCTGCAAACAGAAAAACCGCGCCGACACATGCGGCGAGCAACCACGCACTCATGCGACGTCGTTTGAGTCAGTTGTCAGTTGGAAGATCAGCACTGACAACTTTCCCCCGAAAGAACACCATCGCTGTGTCAGTTTGCTCACCAAGATCAAGGTGCTGCACTTCGCCGACCACCAAGTAGTGGTCTCCGAACTCAGTGACGGAATGGAGTGAACAATCAATCCATGCGGTGACTCCGCCAAGGATCGGGTTGCCACTTGGTGCGGGGTTCCACTCGATTCCCTCGAATCGATTCTCCGATTCCTTCGCAAAGCGCCAGCACAACTCACTCTGCTCTGCGGCAAGCACATTCACACAGAACGAGCCCGGCGGCTCGATGAGTGACCACGTGCGCGACGAGACGCCGACAAAGAATCCGACGAGAGGCGGAGTGAGCGAGACCGATGCGAATGATCCGATTGTGATGCCTTGTGGTTCAGCTGTCGCATCGAGTCCGGCAACGACCACGACTGAAGTCGGAGCGTGACCGAGTACGTGGCGAAAATGCTTACTGTCGATGGTGGCCACGTCGAAACAGTAGTTGCTTCGGCGACAGGTCAGGGCGGTCTCAGCGGCTCGGAGTGAGGGTCATACCCTCGCGCGCCAGCACCACTTTCGGACCACAGTCGTCACCGGCCCAGCACGACAAGTTGGACTCAAGGTCGTCATCAGTGCGGCTTGGGTCATGGTGGAACATCACAAGTGTGCCGACATCAAATGTGCGCGCAATGTGCAGTGCGTAATCACCTGTGCAGTGCCCCCACGTGGCTCGATGACGGAATTCGTCAGTGGTGTATTGCGAGTCATGAATCAGTACGTCGACGCCTTCAACAAGCTCGGCAACTGCATCGGCAATGTCAAGAGTTCCATCGGCCGGTTGTTGATGGTCAGGCAAGTAGGCCACTGAATGACCAGCGTGTTCGATGCGATAGCCGAGCGTTGGTCCGATGTGTGGAATGAATCGTGATGTCACTGCAAAGCGACCGATACTGAAATCTTCGTCGCCCACCGTGTGTACTGCCAATGTGCTTGGCAGTGCTGAGATATCAATGGGAAACATCGGCGGCTTGATCATCTCGAAAAGTGCGGTACCAGCCGCACGACCGTCTTCCTGGGTCGGCGCATAAATATCGAGCCGAGTATCGGGGTCGAGCACCGGTGGGAAAAATGGAAGTCCCTGCACATGATCCCAGTGCAGATGAGTGAGAAGTGCCGCGCCAACGAAAGGCCTACCTTCACGCCGAAGCTGATGACCGAGGTACCTGACACCGGTACCAAGATCGAGAATGAGTGGAGTATCGTCACCAACACGCAACGACACACATGATGTGTTGCCTCCGTAGCGATGAGTGTCTGGTCCATGACACGGCGTCGACCCGCGCACGCCATGAAACGTCACTGTGAATGTGTCATTGTCCCCGATGAGTGGTCACGCTAGAGGCGTCTCGACACACCTGCCTAGTGGGGCCACGCGTGACCTCTGTCGCAAGCGGTCCGACTACGGTGCCACGCATGGCAATGCGCGCGGACATCACGACGGGGCGGGCCACCGCCAACGGCATCGACTTCACCTTTCTTGAATGCGGAACTGGCCCACTGGCCCTTTGTCTCCACGGATTCCCCGACAGCGCCCACAGTTGGCGCTATCTCCTACCGGCTCTCGCCGAGGCGGGTTTTCGAGCCGTGGCTCCTTTCACCCGCGGATACGCACCCACAACCACTGCTGCCGATGGCTACTACGCCACCGGAACCTTGGCTGCAGATGCAAACGCTTTGCACGAAGTTCTCGGCGGCGCTGACGACGCGGTGATCATCGGACACGACTGGGGTGCTCCATCGGCATACGGAGCGGCCGGACGACGACCAGATTTGTGGAGACGCGTCGTGGGAATGGCAGTACCTCCTGGGCCGGCATTCAGCCTCGCGTTCATGACGAATCAAGCACAACTGAAGCGCAGTTGGTACATGTTCTTTTTTCAGCATGCACTCGCCGACTTGGTCGTGCCCGCGAATGATCTTGCGTTCATCGACATGCTGTGGGCTGACTGGTCGCCGGGTTTTTCAAGCAGCGAAGACGTCGACAATGCCAAACGCTGTCTGCGCGACCCAGCCAACTTGACTGCAGCACTTGGTTACTACCGCGCGACTCTCGGCGATGCACAAAAAGACCCAGCGGTTGAGGAGGAACAGCGACTCTGTTTTGAAGCTCCTCCGCAGCCCACGTTGTACCTACACGGCGTTAACGACGGCTGTTGTGGCAAAGAAGTTGCAGAGTCAGCGCAAGCCATGTGTCCTGATGTCACGGTTCAGTTTGTCGCGGGTGCAGGACACTTCTTGCAGGTCGAACAACCAGACATCGTCAATCAGTTGGTTGTTGATTGGGTCACCAACAAGTAACCAGTCAACTCATCGAGGCAACGAGATTTTGCCCTCAATTTGCACGACGAGACCTTCTGCCAATAACTGGTCAAGCAGTTGTCGCGCACGCATAACATCGTTTGATAATTCCATCGCAGCGAACACTTCAATGTCCTTCAGAGGTTGAAGAGTCACGGCGCGGAGCGCGCGACCACGAGCCTGACGATCAGATCCTTCAAATTTCGCCTGCGGTCGACTGGTCCCCTGTGTTGTTGTAGCTGGGTCTGCTTGCGTGATGTCTCCGGCCCATGCGCATTTATCAACGAGAGCGCATTGGTCGCATTTCGGATGTCGTGCAGTGCACACAGTGGCACCAAAATCCATCATGATCTGGTTCCATTCCCATGCTCGACCTCGCGGAACCAAGTCATCGGCAAGATTTTGAGTCGACGCGAGTTTCATTGGTTCGCCTGCAACGCGCGACAGCACCCGTGCCACGTTCGTGTCGACTACGGCGACATCCTGAGCAAAAGCAAACGCAAGGATTGCACGCGCGGTGTATGGACCCACTCCGGGTAGCGCGAGCAAGTCATCTAGGTTGTCGGGCACTCGACCTCCGTGATGACGATGAATGACGCTTGCGGCGTCGCGCAAATTGCGGCAACGACGCGGGTATCCGAGGCCTTCCCACAAGACCAACGCTTCTCCGAGCGGCGCACTTGCCAAGTCACTCGGTTGGGGAAAGCGCGCAATGAACGCATCGAATTTCGGTAACACACGTGCCACTGACGTCTGCTGAAGCATCACTTCGCTCACGAAGATGGGCCACGGATCACGCGTTCTTCTCCATGGAAGATCTCGAAGTCGCGACTCACCCCACGCGAGCAATGCTCCGGTGAGCCGGTCGAGAGTGTGTGGGTTCAGCTCTCCCACACGTCGACGCCGTCATACGGGCGACGGCGAGTTGGTGCAAACTCGCGCTTCCACACCATGACACGACGACGGAAGTAACACACTTCCTTACCTTCTTGGTTGAAGGCCTTCGTCTCGACAGTGACGACTCCTCTGTCGTTCTTCGATTTGCTCTCCTGCACATCGAGCACTCGCGTCTCAGCGTGAATGGTGTCTCCATGAAATGTTGGGAACTTGTGCTGAAGAGTCTCTACTTCGAGATTCGCGATTGCCGCACCGCTGACATCGGGCACGCTCATTCCGAGCACCAACGAGTACACAAGGTTTCCTACAACCACGTTTCGACCTTGCACGCTTTCCTTCGCAAACCAATCGTTGGTGTGCAACGGATGATGATTCATCGTGATCATGCAAAACAGATGATCGTCGTACTCGGTGATTGTCTTTCCGGGCCAGTGCTTGTACACGTCTCCCATCACGAAATCTTCTAGACATCTGCCGAAGGGGCGCTCATGAGTCGTCATATGAGGAACGCTAGTTGGGTAATGACTGCGGGCCCGTGTCGTCGTCGAAGTACTCGAGGTCTTCGCGCGTCAACGTCGGCATGGTGAATTGACCCGTGCGATCGCGAGGCGCGAAACGCTCGACCCAGTCGACTGCCGTGACGTTTCGTGCAGCCTCTGCTTCGGCGACTTCGGGAAGAGGTCGCAGACGATGTCGCCGGTCGATGGCGAATGGCCCAACTCGCAGCGAGAGGTAACAGAGCCAGCCGACCAAGATCGGCAACCAGTACTGCGCGATGCGGTACGAGAGCACACCGACTGTTGCGTTCGCGCGCGTGAGACCAAAACCGACGAGAGTTGGAATGTAGACACCCTCCACGATGCCAAGTCCGCCCGGCGTGACCGGCACAACGGACAGCACATTGGCGAGACCGAAGGCGACGACGAGGCCGTCGAGGCTGATGGAGGCGCCGAATGCTTGCAAGAAGACCCACAACGAAGCCATGTCGAGTAGCCAGTTGAGAGTGGCCCACACGACAACTCGGGCCAAAAGACGTGGTTCGGCGATAAGTCCTTCGATGCGCACACCGAGATGTTCGAGCACTTCTGCTGCGTGATGTTCGTTCAGCCGCAATCGGCGTGCGATGGCACGAACCAATCGTTCGGCACGACCTTGACCTTCCACCAAGCCAAACACGATGAAACCGGCGGCTGCCATCAAGATGACACCTGCAATTGCCGCCGTGCCGTATGCCGGGTTCACTCCGCGCACCGGAATCGAAACGATGAGACCAAACCACAGAATGAAGTTCAGGACAACTGCAGAGCCAACGCCAGCAGTCGCAAGTGCGAATCCGGCATCGGGGCCCGGAACTTTGCTCATCGTCAACATGCGATAACCCAGTGCAGAACTTGCTGCACTTCCCGCCGGCATGATGTTGCCGAGTGCCTTTGTGCTGAGCTGTATACGAAACAGACGCAGCACACTTATTTTGTGCGCCTCAGAGCCGAGTGCAGCGCGCGTCAAGAGCGAGTAGCACAACAAAGAAAAGGCTTGGAGCGCAATGCCTGCGGCAAGCAAAGTTGGTTCGACTTCGTTCAGTTCATCGACTGCACGGCGAAAACCCGGAATGAGAGGTATGACGAAGAAGTACAAGATGGCGGCGGTAAGCACCACTTTGAGTGTGCGCCGCCATCCACTTCGACGTAGTTCGGCAGTGCCGTCGAGAGAATCGGGCTCAGCCACGGTCACCACTCTTGTCCATCAGACGTTGCGACGTGGGGAATGCGCGCACGAGCGAGAGAAGGTCAGCGGTGAGATTATTGCGAAGCGCCGCGTCGGTCTTGCCGAGGCGCACGAGCACAAGATCGCGTTGCGGAACGACCCAGATGTACTGACCCTCGTAACCAAGTGCCACAAGTGAGTCCGGCTCACCGGGCCATGTCCACCAGTGCGCCCCGTAGTCAAACCCGTTGTCATCGTCGTGTGCCACCGATACACGGGAAAAGTCAACCCATTCTCGCGGAATTACCTGGCGACTCGCCCATTCGCCATTGTTCAGAAACAATGCACCGAATCTCGCGAAGTCACGAGCAGTCGCATACACGTACGACGACCCGATGAATGTTCCGCTCGCGTCGAATTTCGGACTTGCGGACGACATCCCGATTGCATCAAAGAGATTGCGATGGAGATATGACTCAATATTTTTGTGCGAGCCGTGAGTGTCGCCGAGTGCATCGCCAAGAAGTCGGCTGATGATGTTCGTTGTCCCCGACGAATACAACCATTGCTCGCCCGGCCGAAACTGCGAAGGTCGACTGGCCGCATAGCTCGCAACATCATCAGTGCCAGAGCCAAAGAGCATGTCGATGACATGTGAGGCCTCACCGTCGATGTAATCCTCGACCCACGACAATCCAGATGTCATCTGCAACAGATGGCGCAAAGTGATGTCGCGCCGCTCGTCGTTTGCCCATGCGGTGACAGAAGCTGGGGCATCGAGCGACAACAAGCCTTCGTCGATGGCGACGCCACAGAGTGCGCCAACCATGCTCTTGGCCATCGACCAAGAGATGAAGGTGGAGGCTTCATCGTGACCTTCGCCATAGTGCTCACACACAATCCGACCGCGATGTACGGCCACCACGGCTGAGGTGAGGCCAGTTCGAGTTGTCGACGACACCAGGGCTGATGCCCCTCGTTCCAGCGATGCCGCTTCAACATCGCTCTCGGGAGCGCCCGCTTCCCATTCGAATGGCCGCGCCGATGGTGAGACCGTCACAGGTGTCTCGCTGTCACAACATCAGATTAGGTGGGGCATCTGTAGCCGTTAGCCGACCGTTAGCCGTCCAACATCTGCCCTGCTCAGACGGTGCCCGGACCTTTGCCTCACATTCTCATCCTCTCCTTCATGTCACAGTGGGGCGTATTGGAACGCTTCTCACTAGCGTTTCGTATATGAGCTCCCTCAGCGCAACTGATCTTCAAGACGCCGCCTCCGCGATTTCTTCGGCGGCATCTGTCGTTGAACGTGCCGTGTCCACATTGAAGAGCTCAGGCGGACCAGACAAGAACCAAGTGCTTGCATATGACGTGGCGCATGCATCCGCAGCCGTCGAGACCGCACGGTCGATGCTTGACTACGGCGCCAAAGGAGAAGTTGAGGCAGCACTGACATGCGCCTTTGCTGCCGACATGCTTCACGAATTACTCACACGTTTGATCGGTCGTGAAGAACTGTGGGGGGCATCGATCGACCAACTTGCGTCAACGCAGAAGTTCATGTCCAAGTTCCGCGACCCGAAGTTCCTCGCGTCGCTTTCACTCGCCCAAGGTCCACGCCACTTGGATGCCGATTTCGAGATGGTGCAAGACACCTTCCGCTCATTTGCGGTAAAGGAAATCGCACCGCGTGCAGAGCATGTGCACCGATTCAACGAGGACGTTCCAGAAGACATCATCGCTGGACTTGCAGAAATTGGTGCCTTTGGCCTGAGCGTTCCGACTGAGTATGGCGGCTACGGCGAGGGTGGCGAAGGCGAATATATGGCGTCCGTCGTGGCTACCGAAGAACTTTCTCGAGCGTCACTTGGAATTGGTGGCTCTCTCATCACTCGGCCGGAAATTCTCACGCGCGCACTCGTTGCAGGCGGCACAGAAGCTCAGAAGCATGAATGGCTACCGAAGTTGGCGACAACCGAGGTGATGTCTGCAGTCGCAGTCACGGAGCCCGACTACGGAAGCGATGTTGCAGGCATCAAAACAACGGCGACTCCGGCCAGCGGTCCGTCTGGCGCAGCGGGCTATGTCATTAATGGTGTGAAGACATGGTGCACATTTGGCGCGCGGGCGAATGTGTTGATGTTGCTCGCGCGCACAGATCCAGACCGTTCAAAAACGCACCGTGGACTCAGTTTGTTCATCGTTCCCAAACCTCAAGCTGACGGCCACGGGTTCGTGTTCATTCAAGACAGTGGTGGTCGCATGGAAGGTCGACCCATTGACACCATCGGTTACCGCGGCATGCACTCTTACGAAATCGCCATTGAGAATTGGTGGGTGCCGGCCGCAAACCTCATCGGTGAAGAGGGTGGCATTGGCAAGGGCTTTTATCTTCAGATGGCCGGATTCGAAAATGGACGCCTGCAAACTGCTGCGCGTGCTGTGGGCGTGATGCAAGCGGCGTACGAGGCAGCTCGCGACTACGCCGAGAACCGCATGGTGTTTGGTAACAACATCTCTGAATACGAGTTGACGCAGGTGAAGCTCGGTCGCATGGCCGCCATCACTCAAGCAAGCCGTCAGTTCTCTTATGCCGTTGCACGTCTCATGGGCAAGGGTGAGGGCGCGATGGAAGCCAGCATGCTGAAGGCGTATGTGTGCAAAGCCGCCGAATGGGTCACCCGCGAAGCGATGCAGATTCACGGCGGCTATGGATACGCCGAGGAATACTCAGTATCTCGACTCTTTGTCGACGCGCGCGTGCTGTCCATCTTCGAAGGTGCAGACGAAACACTGTGCCTGAAGGTTGTTGCCAAGCGCCTGTGCGAATCTGCCTGATATTTCTCTGCGAAATTTTCAGCTCAGAGCAATTGCAACAATGAACTGATGCGCGTCGCTGGTGCGTCAGTCATGTCGCCATACGGGTCCATGAGGTAAGGAATCAAACCTGCCGCGCGCGAGCCTTCGACGTCCATCACGAGCGAATCACCCACATAGGCGATGCGTGAGCGATTGATGTCGGCGAAATGCGGAAGTGCGTGATCAAAAATCGCAGGATCTGGTTTTGACACTCCGACGACATGGCTGTCCACGATGCAACGCATCGGTGCCCCGCGACCTTCACCGACCTGACACACACCACTGCGATTGAGAATGTCCTCGATTTGCCCACTCGCATTGCTCACCACGCCAATCGGCACTCCCCGATGATGTAAGGCGAGCAACGCTTCAGCAGAACCAGGTAGTGGGTGTCTCCACAAATGTGCAGTGCGTGTGCGACTCAGAACAAACACTGCATCGTCATGGTTCACCGTCGGCACACCCACACATTCGACGTATGCGCTGTTGTATGAACTCCAGTCACTCTCGTTCGACCGTGATCGAGACTTGGCCGCCATGCCTGCATAGTGAGCGCGCACGTGACCCGCGTGGTCGGCCGTCGCCCCGTAGTAGTCGAGCAGGGGCTTCAACACCACCGGATCTGGCACCACCAACACTCCGCCAGCGTCAAACAGCACAGCGTCGAAGGGCGCAACCATGCTGAAAGCGTAGGTGTCCCCTACTCTTGGCTCGTGCGTTCCGCTCGTGATTTCTTCAAACCTCTCGCCGCCGGTGCCCCAGAGCCTCTGCGTGAGATTCCGTTTCGGCCCAGTCGAGTCATCCACTTTTTCCCACCACACCTCGACAAGGTGGTGGCCAAATTGCCCGAAGTCGTCCCCACTGTCGACATCATCCTCGGAAATCTTGAAGATGCCATTCCGATGGCCGACAAAGAGGCCGCACGGCACGGGCTCATCGATGTCGCCAAGCGCATCGATTTCGGTGCGACACAACTGTGGACACGCGTCAACTCACTCGATTCGCCTTGGTTCCTCGACGACCTGACTGAAATTGTGTCGACGGTCGGACACAAGATCGACGTCATCATGATTCCAAAGGTCGAAGGACCAGAAGACATTCATTACGTCGACAGGCTTCTCGCGCAACTCGAAGCAAAAGCAAAGTTGACTCGTCCAATTCTCGTGCACGCCATTCTGGAGACGGCGCGCGGCATGGTGAACATCGAGGACATCTGTGGTGCATCTCCTCGTATGCAGGGTTTGTCACTCGGGCCAGCCGACCTTGCTGCAAACCGCCGTATGAAAACCACACGAGTGGGTGGCGGGCACCCTGACTATGTGGTGCGACAAGACCCCGATGCCAACAACCCCGAGGCGGCGCGTCCGGTGTTCCAACAAGACTTGTGGCACTACACGCTGGCGCGCATGGTCGATGCATGCGTCACCCACGGAATTCTTCCGTTCTACGGACCTTTCGGTGACATCAAAGATGTCGTTGCTTGCGAAGACCAATTCCGCAACGCATATCTCCTCGGCTGCGTCGGTGCGTGGAGTCTCCACCCAGTTCAGATCGACATTGCCAAACGAGTATTCAGTCCGCGACCAGAAGATGTCGCACAAGCACAGCGCGTCATCGATGCGATGGGTGACGGAACCGGTGCAATCATGCTCGATGGAAAAATGGAAGACGATGCATCAGTGAAACAGTGCCGAGTCGTGGTTGAACTTGCTCGCGAGCTTGCCGCTCGCGACCCCGAGCTTGCTGCGCGTTACGACTTTTCATCCTGACCTCGGAGGACCACATGCACCAGAACCGCCCTCGTCGCTCTGTTCTTTACATGCCAGCAGCAAACGAACGCGCGCTTGAGAAAGCAAAATCAATCGCAACTGATGCGCTGATCTTCGATCTTGAAGATGCAGTGTCCCCCGATGCGAAAGATGCGGCCCGGGTGAATGCGGTTGCAGCTGCTTCATCAGGTGCATACGGCAAGCGAGAGATCACGATCCGGTGCAACGGTCTCGAAACGCCATGGGGCGCCGACGATCTGGTGGCAGCAGCGCAAAGTTGTGCGCACGCAGTTGTAATCCCCAAGGTCGACTCTGTGACAACTCTCGACGAAGTCTCGCGACGCCTCGATGCCGCCGGGGCTCCGGTAACCATGACAATTTGGTGCATGCTCGAGACGCCTACGGCAATCCTCGATGCACGCGCCATCTGTGCCCATCCTCGAGTTTCAGTACTCGTCATGGGAACTAACGACCTTGCCAAGGAATTGCGCGCCACTCAAGTAGCAGGCCGTCATCCGCTGGTTCCGCATTTGGCGCTCGCCCTGCTTGCTGCTCGCGAGATCGGAAAGCCAATTCTCGACGGCGTCTTCAACGACATCAAGAACGCAGATGGACTGCGCGCCGAATGCACTCAAGGCAAAGACATGGGATTCGACGGCAAGACACTGATTCACCCAGATCAAGTCGCAATTGCAAATGACGTGTGGGCACCGAGCGATGCTGATGTCGATCACGCACGCCGAGTGATTTCCGCCTTCACCGAAGCCACCAGCCAGGGCAAAGGCGTGGTGCAACTCGACGGAAAGATGATCGAGAACCTGCACGTGGCGAATGCTGAACGCATCATCACGATGGCAGAAGCCATCGCTGAATTATCGGTGTAAGGCCGAGCGGCACCTGCCACTCACCTCACAACAGGCGAAGGTCAGTAGCCCCCGCCGAGCTTGTTGTGGTCCCAACTGACCACCTTCTCAACGTCAATCACCACTCCGAGACGCTTCTCGGCTTGCTTGCGAATGAATGGCAACGCAACTTCGCTAACAGCGATTTCTCCGTTGTACTTCTCCGCAACCACCATGCCGATGTTCAGAATCTCGTCGTAGTCCTCGATGATGCGACCGGTACCAACTAACTCGACTCCACGTAGCTCGTTGTATTGCTCACCGTCTTCGACTAAAGCTGTGATCTTCGAGTTGCGACGAAGGTTGTTGATCTTTTGTGCCTTGCCAAACGTCCAGAAGGCTGGCTTGCCGTCGATCATCGCGTACCACATGGCAACGAGATGTGGGTGTCCGGTTGGTCCAATCGTTGCGATGTTCATGACATGTCGATCTGCGAGGAATTTGTCGATTTCCTCTGATGTCATCTGGATAGAGCCGCGCTTGTTTGCCATGTAGCCAACCTAGACCGGAAGTCGTCCGATGACGGAAGTTGAAGCGGAGCACCTAGATGGCACTTCGGCGCAACAGCTCTGGCGCATCAGGACACGAGACCGTGGCGAGGTGATGCTCTACGTCCATGATGCCCTTGGCATCAACAATGCGGGAGACATGTGACCACTCCATGACGTCGTAACCCGACGCCCACGTATCAGGCCTGCCGCAGAGATCTTCTTTCATTGCTTGCCACAACGACGGCGCGAGATGCACTCCCACCGGCGCAACCAGCCACAACGGACGTTCGAAGAGTCGAGCGAGGGCCACCAAGGGCAAAGCCGCGCCCGCGCAAAGCACCCCGTGTCGACTCGTACTTTTCGCAGTCACGATCGTGACGTCACTTGCCGCCACGGCCGCCGCGATTCCTTCAGGTGCGACAAGTTCAGCTTCGACGCCACGCCGCGCGAAGACGCGAAGTGCATCTTGTCCTTCACCGAGCGAATCAACGACGAGCGCACGCACATCACCACGTCGCACGAGTGCGTCGACAACATGTCCTGACCACCCCGCCATACACACCGTTGCATCAGAAGGTAATTCTGCTTGAAGTACCTCAGATGTCGCATCAGTGCTCAGTGCTTGAGCGCATTCGCGAATTGCCGTTTGTGGCTCCATCGCCGTGACTGCATGAGCACACACCCACCACAACGGCGCGTTCTCTGGATGGTGCTCCATCATGCGACGCGCCGACACCACGACCGCGGCCGGATCTCGCACCATGTGCACCAGCCCCTCGGAGGCCTCGAGCGCCACCTCAACGGGGTCTGCACCATGGACTCGTGCCACATATCGCAGATGTTCGATGGGATGCACCTTCCGCACGCTAGCGGCGCTGAACTAGCGTCATTCCCGTGACACAACTCCCCAACCCGAATCTTGATGTGACTCTGACTCCCCTCTCGGGCGATGCACGGCCATTGCGAGAGTGGCTGATGACCTTCCATCTTGCATCAGTGGTTGTTGATCCCTACACCAACGAGAGTGCTTGGATTTTGAAGACCGCCTCTCGCATCATGAACCAATTCGCTGGTGCAGGTGTTCGCGTAAATTGGATTATCGCCTGTGGAGCAGATGAAGCTCGCACGTTCCTCGGGCCACTAGCCGACGAATTCTTGGTGTTCACCGACCCCGATCGCACTGTCATCCGTGCTCTCGGTCTTACCGAACTTCCTGCTTTTGTGCTCATCCGTGGCGACGGCACCATTCCTGCAGCTGCACAAGGTTGGTCAGCAGACTCATGGCGCGAAGTGTCCCATGAAATCGCGTCGCTGGTGAGTTGGAGCAAACCGACGATTCCTGCGCCTGGCGACCCAGGTGCATTCCGCGGCACGCCCGCACTTGTCTGAGTCACTTCCTGTAGAACAGGTGCTCGCTGATCTCCGCGAGGCACTAACTACTCATCGTGGTGCCGTGCTCATCGCACCGCCAGGCGCTGGCAAGACGACCACAGTTCCCATTCGCCTGCTTGATGAGCCGTGGCTTGAAGGAAACAAGATTGTGATGCTCGAGCCTCGTCGGTTGGCTGCGCGTGCGGCTGCACGTCGCATGGCTCATCTCATCGGAGACGACGTCGGTGGCCTGATCGGTTATCAAACTCGCGACGAACGACGAATCAGTTCCAAGACCCGAGTTGAAGTCGTCACAGAAGGCGTGCTGACACGTCGACTGCAATCAGACCCGTCACTTGACGGCGTGGGTCTCGTAATTTTTGACGAAGTGCATGAACGCAACGTTCCGACTGATGTCGGACTCGCCCTTTTACTCGACGCCCGACAAACGCTTCGACCCAACGTGCGCGTGTTGGCGATGTCAGCAACTGCTGAAACCCACACTTTCGCGCGATTGCTCGGCGACACAAACCAACCGGCGCCGATCATCACATCAGACGGTCGTATGCACCCCGTAGATGTTCGCTATGTGGCCCGGCGACGAGATGACTCACTCGAGGCGGCAATTGCTGCCACCGTACAGTCATCACTACGTGAAGATGACGGCGACATGTTGGTATTCCTGCCCGGAATTGGTGAGATCAATCGTGTGCGTGACCACCTCGTGGCCACTTTGCCCTCTGATGTTGTCGTGCAACGTCTGGCCGGGGCTTTACCGTTCGACGAACAAGATGCTGCTCTTCGTCCAGACGACAACGGTCGACGAAGAATTGTGCTGAGTACCGACATTGCCGAGACTTCTCTCACGGTTGACGGCGTGAACGTGGTAATTGACGCTGGTCTCGCCAGAGTGCCACGACTTGATCAACGCACCGGACTCACTCGCCTCACCACGGTCACCACATCTCGCGCCTCGGCTGAACAACGCAGCGGCCGTGCCGGACGTTTACGGCCAGGGGTGGCGTATCGACTGTGGAGTCGCATCGAGGACTCGACACGTCCAGCACACCTTCCACCCGAAATTTCACAAGTTGATCTGTGTTCGGTGGTCCTTGAGGTTGCAGCGTGGGGTTCAGACTTTGACGCACTGCCCTTTCCCGAAGCGCCGCCTCCACGATCGATTCAGCTTGCACGTGACACCCTTCGCATGCTTCACGCCATCGACAATCACGATCGCATCACTCCTCACGGACGAGCCTTGCTCGCACTGCCGCTGCATCCACGACTTGCTTCCATGGTGGTGCACGCACAAGACAACCTCGGTGAAGATGCGGCGTGGTTGGCGTGCATGCTTGCCGCGCTCATCGAAGAGCGCGACATCTTGCGTGGTCGACCCGATTCGCTCCCTACCGATATCGCACTTCGCGCGTCGATCGTGTGCGGGTTCTTCTCTGACGAACGCGCGGATCGTGGTGCGGTGCGCCGCGTCGCAGATGCGGCCAGAGACATCGCGCGGCGACGAAAAATTGACCATTCTCGAACACTTCGAGAGTCAGTCATTGCGCATCTCTCCGGAGCGTTGCTTTTGGTGGCCTATCCCGATCGTCTGGCGAAGAACCGAGGCACAAAGGGCCAATTCGTCATGCGTGCCGGCGGTGGTGCATGGGTTCAAGAGCGCGATGAGTTGGCCACGGAAGCATTCATCGTCGCTGCCGATGTCGATGGAGATCGCAAGGCAACGCGTATTCGCCGCGGAGCCGGTCTCGATGCCGACCAGGTTGCGCTCGTCCTTGGCGATGACGTCATCGAAGAAGTCATCCTGCAGTGGGATAAAGAGCGAAATGATTTGGTGCGAACAGTCACGCGCAAGTGTGGGTCATTGCGTCTCGATGAACGTGCCGGTCCTGCCGTCGCTGGCGAAGACACCGAGAAGGCCCTGGTTGACAGGGCTCGTGCGACATCACTCGGAATTTTGTCGTGGGATGAACGGGCACGTTCGACACAACGTCGCATGTTGTTTGCACGCACACACCTCGGCGATGCCTGGCCAGATGTGAGCGACAAGACACTCGTCGCCACATTGAACGAGTGGTTTGCCCCTTATGTTGCCGGGTGCACGTGTCGCGCCGACCTCGAAGCACTCGACGTCGACATGCTGCTGCGCTCACAATTGTCATGGGACACATCGGCAGAGTTGGATTCCCTCGTACCAGCGACGCTCACCTTGCCAAACAGCAAAGAAGTCTTGATTGATTACGCAGATGTCAACCGCCCTTTGGTATCGATTCGAGTACAACGTGTGTTCGGCATGAGGTCTCATCCGACTCTGCTCAGTGGACGACTACCAATCGTCATGGAACTTCTGTCACCGGCCGACCGACCAATCCAGGTGACATCAGATCTACCCGGATTCTGGAGTGGGTCCTGGGCCGATGTGCGACGTGACATGGCGGGTCGATACCCGAAGCATGACTGGCCAGTCGACCCCACCACGTAAGTCGCGAAACTCAGAGCGAGATGCGTGCACATCCATCGCATGCAATTAGCGTGGAGCCATGGCAGATTTCGTATTCACAGAACTTCTTCCGCTTGGACCAGACGACACTCCGTACAGATTGCTGTCAAAAGAGGGTGTGAGCACTGTCGACACTGCGCTCGGTACGTTTCTCAAAGTCGAACCCGAAGCGTTGACCTTGCTCACGCAGGTGGCCATGCGCGAGATTGCCCACTTCCTACGCCCCGGACACTTGCAGCAGCTGGCGAATATCTTGAAGGACCCCGAAGCCAGTGCGAATGATCGATTCGTTGCACTTGACCTTCTGAAGAATGCATCCATCGCTGCAGGCGGCGTGCTGCCCATGTGCCAAGACACCGGCACTGCAATTGTCAAAGCAAAAAAGGGTCAGTTCGTTTTCACAAGCGGAAATGACGAAGAAGCAATCGCACGAGGAGTCTTTGACACCTACCAAAGCAGCAACTTGCGTTACAGCCAACTTGCACCACTGTCGATGTACGACGAGAAAAACACGGGCAACAACCTGCCAGCTGAAATCAAGATTGCGGCGACGCCTAGCGATGCGTACAAGTTTCTTTTCATGGCCAAAGGTGGCGGAAGCGCAAACAAGAGTTACCTCTTTCAAGAGACGAAGGCATTGCTCAACGAAAAGACCCTCTTGCCATGGGTGTTCGAAAAGATGATCACACTCGGAACAGCGGCCTGTCCGCCGTATCACTTGGCGGTCGTCATCGGTGGAACGTCGGCCGAACACGCCGTTGAGACCGCGAAGTTGGCCAGCACCCGCTACCTCGATTCACTTCCAACGTCTGGTAGCGACACAGGGCACGGCTTCCGAGATCTTGACTTGGAGAAGAAAATTCTCGAACTGTCACAAAAGACTGGCATCGGAGCGCAATTTGGTGGCAAGTACTTCTGCCACGACGTGCGAGTCATCAGACTTCCCCGCCACGGTGCCAGTTGCCCGGTGTCCTTTGCCGTTTCGTGTAGCGCCGACCGTCAAGCACTCGGCAAGATCACGCGCGACGGAATCTTCATTGAGCAGCTCGAGCATGACCCCGCGCGTTTCATGCCAGAAGTGACCGAAGATGAACTGAGCAGCGACGTGGTTCACATCGACTTGAACAAACCGATGGCCGACATTCGCGCCACACTCAGCAAGTACCCAGTAAAGACCCGCGTCATGCTGAGCGGACCAATGGTTGTTGCTCGCGACATTGCTCATGCGAAGTTGAAAGAGCGCCTCGACGCTGGCCAGGGCCTTCCTCAGTACATGAAGGACCACGCGGTGTATTACGCCGGCCCAGCAAAGACACCTCAAGGCATGGCATCGGGTTCATTTGGGCCGACGACTGCTGGTCGAATGGACTCGTACGTCGGCGACTTCCAAGCAGCAGGCGGAAGCTTCGTGATGCTCGCCAAAGGAAACCGTTCTCGCCAAGTGACCGATGCGTGTGCGACGCACGGCGGTTTTTACCTCGGATCAATCGGTGGCCCAGCAGCACGCCTTGCCCAAGACTGCATCACCAAAGTGGAAGTGCTCGAGTATCCAGAGCTCGGCATGGAAGCGGTGTGGAAGATCGAAGTAAAAGACTTTCCTGCATTCATCGTCGTAGACGACAAAGGAAATGACTTCTTTGACATGGTCGGTGGTGGCACACCGGTCGCGCTGCACTGAGCGCACACGTCACAACAGGGACTTCACCGCTTCTCTTGTTGCGGCTGCCTCGTCGGGTGTGCCGGAAAAATCGACCACTGCAAAATCAGTGACACCAATGGACTTGAGCGACATGATGCGTTCACGCACTTCGTCAGCGTCACCGATGATGGCGATGTCCGCCGGGCCCTCAGCATTCTCATGGTCGAGCATTGCCCGATAGCTCGGAAGACTTCCGTACACGGCGAACACCTTGGCAGCCCGAACTTTCGCCGCGTCGATGTCTTTGGTGACGCACACCGGCAATGCTGCGATGACACGAGGAGCCGGACGACCGAATTCTTCAGCTGCAGCGGTGATGGTCGGAACAGTGAGTGTCTTCAACGTGTTTGGTCCGGTGCACCAGGTCAATGTGCCATCAGCAAGCGCAGCGGTGATGCGCAACATCTGTGGACCGAGTGCCGCGACAACCACACCAAAAGGTGACGACCCCTTGATGGACACGCCAGCCATCACCTTAAACACCTCGCCATCGAATGCCACGGACTCACCACGAGCAAGTGGCATGAGTACCGATAAGTACTCCTTCATGTGACGCACAGGTTTGTCGAACGACATACCCATCATGTTCTCGATGACGATCTTGTGGCTGAGGCCGATACCGAGCGTGAGCCGACCATGCGACGCCGCGTTCACCGTGTGGCATTGCTGCGCAAGCATCATCGGGTGTCGCGGATACGTGGGCACGACGCTTGTGCCAAGTTCAATACGAGGCACTTCGCAGCCGACAATTGCAAGAGCAGTCAACGCATCGTGACCGAAAATCTGTGGCGCCCAGTAACTGGCGAAGCCATCGACTTCTGCTTGCTTTGCCTCGACGACGACGTCGTCGAGAGTTCCATCATTGACCGTTCCACCGAACAAACCGATTCGCATGCGATGACCGTAGCCGCAGATCGGGTTTGTTCACGCCAAACTGACGATGTCGAGCCAATCTTCTGAGAAGTAGTCGACCTGGCCGTCTGGCAACAGCAACACCTTCGTCGGATCAAGATGCTTCACGAACTCAGTGTCATGGCTGACGAAAATGATGGATCCCTTCCAGTCAGCCAACGAGGTGGCTACAGCTTCGCGGCTCGGCGGATCAAGGTTGTTGGTCGGCTCATCAAGCAACAACACGTTGTTGCCTCCGATCATCAGCATCGCAAGTGCGAGTTTGGTCTTTTCGCCGCCCGACAACGTGCCGGACTCTTGAAACACTTTCGTTCCTTGCAGCCCGAACATGCCGAGCAAGCCGCGCAACTGGGTATCGGTGAGCGACGCTCCAGATGGAAGGTCGCGACGCATGTGATCGATGAGCGACATGTGCGGGTCAAGGTTGTCGTGCTCTTGCGCGTAGTAACCAGTACTCACATTGTGACCCCAGCGAAAATCGCCGGTCTTTGGTTGCGACTCACCGGCGAGAATTCGGAGAAGCGACGTCTTCCCCGCTCCGTTCAGGCCGAGCACGAGCAGTCGCTCACCGCGACCTAGGTCGAACGACACATCCTCGAAGATCGCGGGGCCGCCATAAGCCTGCGACAAGTGTTGCGCCTCGATAACCGTGACACCTGAAGCAGGTGGATCGGGGAAACGCACCGTGAAACGCCGATCGCGCGACGACACTGACACTTTGTCGTCTTCCAGCCTACTGATGCGCTTTTCGATGCTGTGCGCCATTGTCGCTTTCGATGCTTTCGCACCAAATCGATCAACAACGGTTTGCAGACGAGCAATTTCTTTCTCCTGCAGGACAGCCTTACGAGCAAGGCGCGCTTCATCTGCCGCACGAGACGACTTGTACCGACTGTAGGTACCGCGATATTCGACCAAGTTTCCGACACCATCTTCATCGGGGCGATCCAGATGAAGCACACGAGTGATTGCTTCGTCGAGCAATTCGAGGTCGTGACTGATGACGACGAGCGCACCCTTGTAATTGCGCAAGAAGTTCAACAGCCAGTTCTTCGCGTCGAGGTCGAGGTGGTTTGTGGGTTCATCGAGCAACAAGCCGTCGCTTCCTGCAAACAAAATTCGCGCCAACTCGACACGCCGTCGCTCGCCGCCAGACAACACACCAAGCGGCAAGTCCAAACGACTCGTGGTGACACCGAGGCCTGCAGCAATTGAACGAGCTTCGCTGTCAGCCGAGTATCCGCCCTTCAGTCGAAACTCTTCCTCTGCCTTCGTATAACGGCTGACATTGCGATCATCGGGCATCTCTTCCATGGCGATGCGCAGTTTCTCGAGACGTTCTTTGTCCGCATCGATGCCCCGTCCAGACAACACGTGGGTGATGGCAGTACGTCCATCAAGCACGCCGGCAATTCGTGGGTCTTGAGGTAGATATCCGAAGCCACCAGTTCGACGCACCGATCCGCCAGATGGTTCGGCCTCGCCACCAAGCACTTTGAACAAGCTGGTCTTGCCAGCCCCGTTACGTCCGACCAGACCGACCTTGTCGCGTGCCATAACGGTGAACGATGCCCCTGACACCACAGCACGACCGCCGACCTCAACGACGAGTTGGCGCACCTCGAGCATGGGACAAGTCTGCCGTGAGTAGTTCGACTTGACGCTAGGGCGTCGTCGTTGTTGGCGAAGTTATTGGTGAAGATGAAGTGGAAGCTGTCGACTCGGTCATTGAAACGGTGGTTGATGAGCCAGTTGCGATTGTGGTCGGACCGGTAATCGGTGTCGAGGTTGCACTCACATCACTAGTGGTGGCGACATCGGGCATCTCGTCACCGCCGGCAGAATCGTCGGTGAAAGTCGATGAAAGACACTTGCCTTGTTGCCTCGGTGCGGGACCTAGCCCTTTGCCAATAGCAGTCACCAACACTGCTCGTCCGTCAGCTGACGGATGAATCTTGTCGCGATTCAACACACCTGACTGCGATGAGATTGAGGTCCAGTCGAGCACCGACACGTTTTCATTCGCGGAGGCAACAGTTGCGATTGCACCATTCACTTCCTTCTGACGTTCCCGGAAGAGCGACGTCATGAGCAACAACACTGGGCGTGGCTTGAGCGAGGTGACGATTGCGGTGAGATCACTCGTGTATTTGTCAATCTGGCCGGTGTAGTTGGTGCCGAGGAACACAACTGCTGCATCCCAACCGTCAGACAGACGGACTCTCAACACCTCGCGACCAAACTGCACAAACCGAGAGGGCTCTGCTTCCACCGCTACTTGCCAGCCGAGTGGAAGCAATGCCCGACACATCTCGCCGCCATATCTGCTCGCCGTGGACGCAATGATCGAGTCACCTATGACGAGCAATCGGTTCCCCTTTGCCACGGATCCGACGAGTGGTCCTTGAATCGGTGGGAACTTGATCGATGCAGCGAGAGTTGGTGGCAGCGTCACCTGTCCGACGAAGTCATTGCCCGGAATGACGCCGATGCCGTCAAGCAGACTCGATGACTGCGACGACGAGCCAGCTGAGCACGCCGTAACGGTGAGCGCCATCACCACACTGACAAACACGTTTTGTCGGCGCTTCAGTTGACGGTGAGAGTTGAGCGAGCGCATCCGGCTTCCATTCAACTCCACAGGCACGCTCAGTTTGCGTCATCTCCCTGTTTTGCCGCCTGCGAGCGTCGTAGTTCGTCGCGTATCTCTGCCAGCAACTCGTTGGTTGTGGGTTCAGACTTCACGTCACGGAACCGGTTGTAGGTGCGCACGATGAGAAACAGTGCAAATGCCACGATGAGAAAGTTGAGAGACGCCGTCACCAGAGCCCCGATTGGTAGCTCACTTCCGTTCAGCGACATCTTCTTGTCGTTGAAGTTCGGAGTGCTCCCGCCGAAAATCGCACCGATGAGTCCACCGAGTAAGCCGGGATTGTCCTTGCCGTCGCCCGCAAAGGCGTCGATGACGGTCTTGAACGACGCACCAATGACGAAGGCAACGCCGATGTCGACCACATTGCCACGGTTGATGAACTCGCGAAACTCTGCGACGAAACCGCGAGCCTTCTTCGCGACCTCACCGACTCCAAGGTCAGGAATATCTGCCACAATTCAATTATTGCGTTTCGAGGTCTTCGAAACGGTCCACATCGCGCAGGGCCGGGAAACCCACCCAGAACGCTCCGACAATCACCACTGTCGCGATGCCACCACCGATGACGGTGGCTGGCGTGCCGATTGCACTAGACACCACTCCGGACTCGAATGCGCCGAGTTCGTTGGATGCTCCGATGAAGACATTCTCGACTGCATTCACCCGACCTCGTTTGTCGTCGGGAGTGACGAGCGGGACAAGTGACCCGCGAATGAACACGCTCACCATGTCGGCAGCACTCGCAACGATGACGGCGAAGAAGGCAACCCAGAACGACCGGGTCACACCCAACATGATGGTTGCAAGACCAAAGATGGCCACCACCAAGTACAAGATGCGTCCGATTCGACGGCGAATCGGATACGACGCAAGAGCCAAAGCCATGATCGCAGCGCCGATACCACCGGCAGCACGTAACCACCCGTAGGCAACGTCTCCCACGCCAAGTCGCTCTTCTGCAATCACTGGCAACAGCGCGACTGCGCCTCCGAAGAGAACAGCAAACAAATCGAGTGAAATTGCCGCAAAGAGCACGGGCGTACGTCGGATGAAGTGGAGACCTTCCAGCGCATGTCGCAGGGTGGGTCGCTCTTGTTCCTCGCGTGGAATGTGTACGTGCGGCACTGGCACGCGGCTAAGTGATGCAATTCCGACAGTCATCAGCACCATCGCGCCGCCATATGCGACGCTTGGATCAACCGAATAGAGAAAGCCACTCACTGCAGGCCCGATGATTGCCGCGCTGGTCCATGTCGCGCTGTACAGCGCCACGACACGCGACAGCCCTCCCTCAGGAGCAACCATCGGCACGATCGAGCGAATCGATGGCGCAGCAAATGCGCGACTCGCTCCAAACACAACCGCGATGACGAACATCGGTGCCGCAGATGTTGGGTTGGTACGCGCGTACAACAACAATGCAAGCGCGCTCACCGCCTCACCGGCGAGCGCAAGCATGCCCACGTACTTACGGTTGAAACGATCGGCAACCGTGCCTGTCACAAGAACGAGTACTGCGGCCGGAAGAAATTCGGCAAGGCCAAGCCAGCCAATGTTGATTTCATCACCAGTGATGTCATAGACGTGCTTACCCAGGGCTGCAGCCTGCAACATGACTCCGGTGGTGACGACGAATTGCGACAAGAGAAATGCGAGTACCGCTGGTGATGCCAACACATCTCTAGCGGTAAGCGTCGACCCAACAGTCGATGGGGTGTCGCCTGTCATCGAGCAGTCCAGCCGCCGTCGACGACGAGAGTTTGGCCAGTCATGTAACTACTGGCATCACTCGCGAGAAAAAGTAAAGCACCGTCGAGCTCGTGGATTTCTCCCATGCGAGGCATCGGACTATTGCGTTCGAGGAATCGACGAGACCCGGCATCACCTTGCATGGGCTCGGTCATCTCCGAGGGGAACCACCCCGGACACAATGCATTGACGCGCACGCCTTTGCGTGCCCACTGCAAAGCTAGTTCCTTCGACAAGTTCACTACCGCAGCTTTGCTGGCCACATAGTTGGCTTGCTTGATAGGTGCAGAACCAACAAGCCCGAGCACACTCGCAATGTTCACGATGGACCCATGACCTTGCGCGACCATGTGCTCTCCGCAGAGTTTGCTCAGATGCCACACGGCTGTGACGTTCACTTCGAGCACTTCTCTGAACTGGTCCACTGTCTCGTCTTCGACTGCAACTGTGTGCCCGATGCCAGCGTTGTTCACCAGAACATCAACACGGCCACATGTCGCGATGACGTCTTTCACCAACTTTTCTCGCTGATTGTGGTCAGCCACATCACACACCTTGGTGATCACACCTGGAAGATCGGCGGCCAGGGCGTCGAGGCGAGCCTCACGCCGCGCAGCAGCGACAAGAGTTGCGCCAACCGCATGGAACACTCGTGTGAACCGGTCACCAAGACCTGATGATGCCCCAGTGACAATGACCACCCGACCCGTCATGTCGAACACCGACATTGGGTCAAGGGTCTCTGCCATGCCCTGAGGCTAGAGCCCCTACTGCCAGCGACAGCAATGTGCGTGACACCGAATGGCCAGCGACGGTGCTGAACATCGCCAGTTGTTATGCGACGATGTCACCGGTGAAAGTACGCATCGGGTTTGGTTTGGGTGCACGAACAAGCGTCAACGGCGCCGACTTTCTCGCATTGGTGGATGACCTCGAGCGACTGCAATTCGACAGTTTGTGGATGAGTGAGCGCATCGCATCTCACGCGCCTGACCCAGTGGTTGCGATGTCCATGGCAGCTGCTCGCACCAGCCGATTGAAAGTAGGCATGAGTGTGATGGTGTTGCCGGGGCGCAACCCCGTCGTTCTGGCGAAGGAACTTGCCACTCTCGATGTGATGTCTGGTGGGCGCTTGCTGCCGGCGTTTGGTCTTGGTGCCGCCGATGCACGCGAACACAATTCCTTCGCAGTCACTCGTGAGACTCGGGCCGCGATCTTTAATGAAGCATTACAAGTCATGCGTGCCTGCTGGACACAAGAGTCAGTCACGTTTCACGGTCAACATTTTTCATTTGATGACGTGTCCGTGTTGCCGAAGCCAATTCAGAATCCTCCCGATGTCTGGCTTGCCGGCATCGCTGACAGTGAACTTCGTCGCGTTGGTCGACTAGCCGACGGATGGTTGCCGTCGTTCATCACGCCCCCTGAGGCTGCGGTTGGATGGCACAAGATCAATGATGAAGCCGCGCGCAATGATCGAACAATCGACCCAGAACACTTTGGCGTGCTCATTCCCTATTCTCTCGACGCGATTCCCGAACAAGTCATCTCAACAGTCGCTTCGCGTCGCTCAAGCGAGGTTGATCCGAATGACATCATCCCTGTCGGTTGGCAACGTCTCGTTGAATTGATCCACAAGTTCATCGCCATTGGCGCGAGCAAGTTTGTCGTCATACCGATGGGTGCTCACGCTGATGTCGATTGGACCGCGCATCTTGAAGAGGCAGCCTCGATTCTGAAGCCACTCGAGAACTGAGGCGCGCGACTCAGGCCTCGAACCAATTGTTCGCAAAGGGTCTACTTGCCCCCGAATTACTTGCGCGGTTTGCGGAAATTCTCGACGACGTCAATGAGAAGCCGCGTACCAAACGCTGTCGCACCACGGTTCAACCAACCGTCATCACCGTCTGTGTCCATCGGACCTGCGATGTCGAGATGCGCCCACGGCACATCGGCGACAAACTCGTTCAAGAACAATGCCGCAGTGATGGTGCCTGCAAGCGGACCACCGATGTTGCGCATGTCGGCCACATTTGAGTCGAGAAGTTTGCGGTAGTCCTTGTGAAGCGGCAACTGCCACACCAGTTCATCGGTTCGATCACTCGACGACTTCACTTGGTCGACCCAGGACTGATTGTTACCCAAGACGCCAGCCATCTTTTTTCCAAGAGCAGCCATGCACGCACCCGTGAGTGTCGCAATGTCGACGATGGCGTCAGGCTTGGACTCGACGGCAAGCGACAAACCATCAGCGAGAATCAACCGGCCTTCAGCATCGGTGTTGTGAATTTCAACGGTCTTGCCATTGCGCATCGTGATGACATCACCCATTCGCAATGCACTGCCAGACGGCATGTTGTCAGTGCACATGAGATACCCGACGACGGAAGTACGCACTTTCAAGTCACGAAGCGAAGCCATTGCACACAACACTGCAGCGGCACCGCTCATGTCCATCTTCATGGCTGCATGGCTTGGGTCACTTGGCTTCAAGCTGATTCCGCCTGAGTCATACATGACGCCTTTGCCAACCAAGACCACTTTGCCCTTTGCGTTGCGTGGTGTGTACGTGAGCTTCACCATGCGCGGTGGCTCGACGCTTCCCTTGTTCACCCCAATCATGCCGCCACAACCCATTGCTTCGAGCTGGTCACGGTTGTACACCTGCACTCGCAAACCTGATGCCTTCGCGATATCGACCGCCTGATCGGCGAACATTCGTGCGGTGAGATGGCCTGGCGGAGTGTTCGCAAAGTCACGTGCGCGGCACACGGCCTCTGCAGTTGCATGACCACGAGCAACACCCGCCTCGATGGTTGCTCGCGCGGAATCAGTGGCGACCAATACGACATTGCTCAACTTGGACTTCGATGACTTGTCGTTCTTCAAGTTCACGTAGCGATGCGTCGCGAGTAACAAGCCCTCAACCACAGCTTGCGCATTTGCTTTCTTGTCACCTCGTCCTGCCGACACCAATGCTGTCGACAGCGAGGCATGACCGGAGGCGGCACGTGCAAGCGACGCCGCAGCGGAACGCAGCGTCGACGGCGTCACGGACTTCACATCACCAATGCCGACAAGAATACGAACCTGCTTCGAACCAGCGGTCGACGGAAGAACGAGAGTTTGTCCCGACTTTGCCTCGAACCCGAGAGCAGACAAGTCTTTTCGACTGAGCCGAAGGTCGCTTGACAATGGACCATCGGATGCAATCGGAATGCCGACGGCCGAGGTCGATGCATCAGCGGTGCGTGAGAGGGTGACAGAGATGCCCATGACTGTGTTGCTCATGGGAGGTGAACTTAGACGGTACGAACCGGCCGGCTCTTGCCCTCTTGCCAACGAGCCATGGTCCACAAGAGATCAGAGAGCCGATTGAGGTACGGGACCACGTAGGAAGGAGCCGGGGCCGCGGACAACGCATGACGCTCGGCCCGCCGCACCACCGTGCGAGCCACATCGAGCCATGCGGCCACGGGATGCTCACCCGGCACAACGAACTCGGTGGGTCGCTCGAAGCGTGTGTCGAGGTCATCGATGATGTGCTCGAGTCGATCGACCATGTCGGGGGTCACACTCGACTGACCAGGGGCCAGTTTGTGGCGGTTCTCAGGAAGCGTGGCGAGCTCTGCCATGAGCACCCACAACTCGCGCATGATCTTCACGCAGATGTCGTCGCACTCGGTGCCATGACCAGCTGTCACACGAACAAGTCCTAAGACGGCTTGTGCTTCGTCAACTGAACCGTAGGCACGCGGCAACTCAGAGTCTTTCGGTACACGGCCGCCGAACAACAGACCAGTGGTTCCGTCGTCGCCTTCGCGGGTGTAGATGCGCTCGTGTCCCATGTGAGATGCACCCTAACTGTCTTGCTCAATATGCACCTCAGTGGGAAAGATATTGTTCGAGACTACACACGGCCGCCTGCGGCGAACTAGCGTTTCTCGGGTCATGACACGTCAGCCCTACGTCGAAGCGATTCGCGAAAGAGTCATCGTCTTTGACGGTGCTTTCGGCACTTTTGTACAGGGCATCGATCTTGGTCCAGATGATTTCGGCGGGGCGGCACTTGAAGGTTGCAATGAGATGTTGTGCGCAACACGCCCCGATGTCATCGCCGGCATGCACCGCGCATTTCTCGACGCTGGCGTCGACGCCATCGAGACGGCAAGTTTCGGATCTTTCAGCATCGTCCTCGCCGAGTACAACATCGCCGATCAGGCATTCGAGCTCAGCAAGACCGCCGCAGCCATTGCTCGCCGTGTCGCCGACGAATACGAAGCTGACGGACGGCCCCGCTATGTGGCCGGCTCGATGGGTCCGGGAACAAAACTGCCGAGTCTTGGTCACATCTCTTTTGCTGAACTACGCGATTCATACGCCGAACAAGCACGCGGATTGCTTGCCGGCGGCGTCGACTTCTTTCTCATAGAGACATGCATGGACCTGCTGCAGATCAAGGCAGCGATGCAAGCGTGTCGCCGCGCCATGGAGGCAGAAGGTCGTACCGTTCCGATTCAGGTGCAAGTCACCATCGAAACCACGGGGCGAATGCTGGTGGGAACCGAGATCGGCGCGGCACTCAGTGCGCTTACGGCAATGAAGCCAGACGTCATCGGCATCAACTGCGCGACTGGTCCGGCGGAAATGCAAGAGCACTTGCGCCACCTCAGCGCGCACTCACCCATTCCAATCAGTGTCATGCCAAATGCCGGCTTGCCGAGTGTCGTCGATGGCCGTACTCACTATGACCTCACACCCGAGCAACTTGCCGAGTACCACCGTCACCATGTGACAGATCTCGGCATCAACATTGTCGGTGGTTGCTGTGGCACAACTCCAGAACACTTACGCCAAGTCGTAGAAGCCGTGCGCGGAGTTCCGATTGCGCAGCGCCAGCCGACGATTGAACCTGCAGTCACCTCGTTGTATTCACCGGTGACGATCGATCAGGACAACAGCTTCCTCATCATCGGCGAACGCACAAACGCCAACGGATCGAAGGCTTTCCGAGACGCCATGCTGCGCGAGGACTGGGATACCTGCGTGAAGATGGCGACTGACCAGATTCGCGAAGGTGCCCATGTGCTCGACGTTTGCGTGGACTACGTGGGACGCGACGGAACTGCTGACATGCATCAGATTGCGTCGCGATTTGCGACGCAGGCGAGCGTTCCGCTCGTGCTCGACTCCACCGAACCAGAAGTGATGGAAGCAGGCCTTATTCACGTTGGCGGTCGCGCAATTCTCAACTCCGCGAACCTCGAAGACGGCGAAGCCCCTGGTTCACGTCTTGATCGCGTGTTCTCACTCGCCCGTGACTTTGGTGCCGCGGTCATCTGTCTGCTCATTGACGAACGAGGCCAGGCCCGAGATGTCGAATGGAAGATGGAAGTGGCACACCGCATCCATGACATTGCCACCAAGCGCTACGGGCTTTCGGCTTCCGACCTCATCTTTGACGCGTTGACATTTCCACTCGGTACTGGCGACGAGGACCTTCGCCACGACGCAATGCACACCATCGATGCGATTCGTCGCATCAAGACCGAAATTCCTGGTGCATACACAACCCTCGGCGTGAGCAACGTCAGCTTTGGTCTGAACCCTGCAAGTCGCCAGGTGTTGAACAGCGTGTTCTTGCACGAAGCCCGACTTGCTGGCCTTGACAGCGCGATCGTGCACGCTTCGAAAATTCTTCCCTTGGCCCGAGTGTCTGACGACCAAAAGAAGGTGTGTGAAGACCTCATCTATGACCGTCGTGAAGCCAACTATGACCCGCTCTCAGCGTTGCTCGAACTCTTCGCCGATGCGACCATCGTGACGGCAGAGAAGGTCGACCGATCAGGTTGGACCGTCGAGCAGATTCTTCGTCAACGAATCATCGATGGCGACCGTGAAGGTTTGCACGACGACCTTGATCGAGCAATGGCGCAAGGCATCGCACCACTCGACATCATCAACGAAGTGTTGCTGGATGGCATGCGCGAAGTTGGCGAGTTGTTCGGCTCAGGTCAGATGCAACTGCCCTTCGTTCTCCAGAGTGCCGAGACCATGAAGTCTGCGGTGAGCTACTTGGAGCCACACATGGAAAAGGCCGATGCGGTAGCAAAAGGCAAGCTGGTGCTCGCCACCGTGAAAGGTGACGTGCACGACATCGGCAAGAACTTGGTCGACATCATTTGCACCAACAACGGCTACGAAGTGCACAACATTGGCATCAAAGTACTCATCAGCGACATGGTGGCGAAAGTGAAAGAAGTCGGTGCAGATGCACTTGGCATGAGCGGTTTGCTCGTGAAGAGCACGTTGATCATGCGCGAGAACCTTCAAGAACTGAACACTCTCGGCATGAGTTCTCTCCCTGTGTTGCTCGGCGGGGCTGCTCTCACACGCAGTTATGTCGAAGATGATCTGCGACAGATTTACGACGGTCGAGTGTTCTACGGCAAAGACGCCTTCGAAGGCTTGAGCACACTCGACAAATTGATGGACATCAAACGCACCGGCGTCGACGACCCTGACTTCGGGACGGTGCCAACGGGGCGCAAATTGCCAAAGCGTGAGAAAGTTGAGATTGACCCGGTCGATCTTCCCCGCCGCTCTCCCGACGTTGTCACCGACAACCAGGTGTTCGAACCGCCGTTCCTCGGCACGAAAGTCGTGAAGGGAATCGGCCTCGACGACATCGCCGCATTCATCAACGAAACGGCCCTCTTCCGCAATCAGTGGCAGTACCGCCCCGAGAGCGGCGAGACAGACGAGCAATTCAAAGACCGAATTCGTCCGACTCTTCGCGAGCAATTGGCGATGGCAAAAGCAAACGGAGTTCTCGTACCGCAAGTCGTGTACGGATACTTCGCTGCCAACGGAGATGGAGATGAACTCATCATCTGGGCCGATGCCGCGCGCAGCAAGGAACTCACTCGCTTCAAGTACCCCCGCCAGAAAACAGAGCCGTACCTGTGCATCGCCGACTTCTTTCGCCCGATCGAATCTGGTGAAGTCGACTACGCCGCTTTCCATATCGTCACGATGGGGCGCACCGTCAGCGACAAGGCAGCTGAGCTGTTCAATGCCAACAAGTATCAGGACTACCTCGTGTTGCACGGACTCGGCGTCGAAATGGCCGAAGCCTTGGCTGAGTACTGGCACCACCGCATTCGTACCGAGTGGGGCTTCGTCGACGAAGACGGCCCGAACGTGCAAGGTCTGTTCCGCCAGCAATATCGCGGCGGGCGTTACTCATGGGGATACCCCGCATGCCCCGACCTCGAAGACAATGCACGCGTCGCTGACATTCTCGAAGCGGGTCGAATCGGCATCGAAGTGAACGAAGAAACTGGCTGGCAGTATCAACCCGAGCAAACGACATCTGCAGTCATCTGCCACCATCCGCGCGCCAAGTATTTCGTCGCACGCTGAAGTATCCATTGCCCTATCTCAGGTCGGCTGAGACGCCTGCCCTATCTCAGGTCGGCTGAGACGCCTCCCATGCCCCCACGAGTGCCGCATAGCGACCTTCGAGTGCCAGCAATTCGTCGTGCGTTCCAATTTCTTCGATGGTCGCATTGTTCACCACTGCAATTTGATCAGCACGACGCACCGTCGTGAGGCGGTGGGCGACGACAACAACCGTGCGACCCGCCATCAAGTTCTCGAGCGCATGTTCGATATCGCGTTCAGTGCCAGGGTCGAGATTCGAAGTCGCTTCATCCAACACCAACACAGCCGGGTCAACAAGTGCAGCACGAGCCAATGCAACGAGTTGACGCTCACCGGCTGAAAAACGAGATCCTCGCTCGCGAACTTCGGTGTCGAGGCCCTCTGGCAATGACTCGAAACGTTCGCGCACGCCGAGAGATTCAAGAGCACTTCGCACTTCCGCTTCGGTCGCACTCGGTCGCGCCACCAGCAGGTTGTCGCGGACCGTACCGTTGAACAAGAAACCTTCTTGGGGCACCACCACGATGCGTTCGCGCAGCGAATCAAACGACGCTTGCCGAAGGTCAACGCCACCAAAAGTCACCGAACCGCTGGCTGGGTCATACAGCCGCGCCATCAACTTGGCAACTGTCGACTTACCCGCACCAGTCGGACCAACAAGAGCAAGCTTGCTCCCCGATGGCACCACGAGCGACACGTCGCTGAGCGCCGGACGTGCACCGCCCTGATAAGAGAAGGTCACACTTTTCATCTGAAGATCACCCGCAGGCGGAAGTACTGCAGCGTTGGGGGCTTCGATGATGTCCGGAACTTCGTCGATGATTCCAAACAACTTGTGAAGTGCCGCTGCTGCCGACTGCAGCGTGTTGTACAACTGGGACAATTGTTGAACTGGGTCGAAAAGGTTCGCCAACAACAGCACAAACGCCACGACCGTTCCGACCGTCACTGAACCCCGGTGCACCAACCAGCCACCGAGGCCCACCATGAAAGCCGTAGCAGCAATGCCGGAGAATTCCACGACACCGAAGTACCACGTGCTCACGCGCACGCTGTGCATATGACTTCGATACAAATCGCGATTGGTTTCTTCGAAACGGCGAATTTGTTCTTCTTCGCGTGCGTAGGCCTGAATGACGCGCACCGCAGCAATGCTCTCTTGAAGATTCGACAAGTTCGCGCCGACGCGCTCGCGCACCTCTAAATATGCCCTGTTCGAGTCACGCTGGAATTTGATCGATGACAGCACCAGAATCGGCAACACGAGGAGCGCCACGAGCGTCAATTGCCAAGACAACGACACCAACAGGAACATGGCGAGCACCAACAACATGCCGGCAGCCATGAACTGCAAGAGTCCCCATTGCACCAGTTCAGCAAGTGAGTCGATGTCTGCCGTCATACGTGCCACCAACACGCCGGCCTTTTCACGATCGTAGAAAGCCATTGACTGCCGTTGCAGCCTGTCGAACACCGCGAGTCGCAATGTCCGTAGAAATCCCTCACCTGCTCGGTTGATGGTGAGGTACTGCACACGACCCACGATGTAGGAAAGCACCGTGACAATGAGATAGCCGACGACGGCAGCGTTCAAGGCGCCGGAATCACCTCGACGGATTCCAGCATCAATGCCGTGGCGCACCAACAACGGGCCGGACAGAGTGAACAGCACGGACACAGTGACGAGCACCGCCGTGGCGATACCCCACCACTTGAACTGCGACGCCATGCGGATACTTCGTAGAAGCACCGTGCGCGTCTCGGTGCGTGACAACTTGTCATCTTCAGTGACTCCGGCAGGTGTACGCCACATGGTCAGACCACCGCTCCGTCGCCCACTTCGGGGGCGCTCCACGCGGCGAGCACGTCGCGGTATCGCTGGTTGGTGTCGAGCAACTCACGATGCGTTCCGGTTGCCACAATCGTTCCCTGGTCTAGCAGTGCCACTCGATCTGCAAGCTCGATGGTTGCAGGTCGATGTGCGATCACGATGGTGGTACGACCCTTCATCACTGTCACAAGTGCGTCGCGAATCTCGTGTTCTTTCGTTGGGTCTACTGCGGAAGTCGCATCGTCGAGCACCAACACACGTGGGTCGGCGACGATGGCGCGGGCTATGGCGATGCGTTGACGTTGACCACCACTCAGCGAATAACCGCGTTCACCAAGAATGGTGTCGTACCCCTCTGGCAACTCCGTGATGAAGTCGTGAGCGCCAGCAAGTTGTGCAGCACGCCGCACGACGGAGCTGTCGACGTGGGGGCGCGCAAATGCGATGTTCGCACTCACTGTGTCGTTGAACAGAAGCGTGTCCTCGAACACCACACCGACACTGCTGCGAAGTTCGCGAAGCGGAAGCTGTCTCACATCGACCTCGTCGAGGCGAATCGAGCCTGCTTCTGGGTCATAGAAGCGCAACAGCAAGCGTGCGAGCGTTGACTTTCCCGAACCCGTGGCACCGACGATTGCCACTGACTCCCCTGGCTGAATGTGCAGTGAGAGATGCTCGAGTACCCGAACCATGCCTTCGTCTGTGAGATACGAGAAGGTGACGTCGTCAAAATGAACTGCGCCGACAGATCGTCCGGGTTGCGACACTGGCAAGTGTTGAGGCTGCGGTGGGTCAGAAATTTGAGGTTGCTCGGCAAGCACTTCATCGATGCGCACAAGTGCCGTCGCTGCACGTTGACCCAACGCAATGGTCATGGCGATATTGCGAAGTGGCCAGATGAGGAGTGTGACATAGGTATTGAAGGCGACGAGCTCTCCAATGGTCATGTCGCCATTCAGCACGCGATGACCACCGATACCGAGCACCGCCACCAAACCAAGAGCCGGCAACAAGTCAATACCGGGAAGGAAAGTGCTACGAATCTTTGCCGCGGCCAGCGCTGCACGCTGAATGTCGTCTGCCTCAACGCGTAGGCGTTCCGACATCACAGCTTCTGCGCCGAAACCTTTGACCACGCGAACACCGGCGATGCTTTCCTCAACCACCGTGGCCAATTGGGCCTGCTCTTGTTGCACGATGAGGTTCGCAGGATGAATCTTTTTTGAAAAACGTTGTGCGATGAAATTGAGAAATGGCAACGGCAACAGCGCGACGAGCGCCAGCAGCGGATCACCGAGCACGAGGATGATTACGACACCGATGATTTGCGCGACATTCGCCATCACGAGCGGCAACATGACAACGAACCCCTGCACCAATTGAAGATCAGTCGACGCACGACTCATCAACTGACCGGTCTGAGCTCTGTCATGGTACGCAACATCGAGGCCTTGAATATGTGCGAACAACTTCTCACGCATCAACGACTCGGTCATGCGGCTCTCACGAAACGCGAAGTATCGACGCATACCGGAGAACAACCCCGCGATGATGGCCGCGGAAAGAATGAGAAGTGTCCACGTGAGCAATGATCCCGACTTCACGATGGCTTCATCAATCGCGAACCGGGTGAGTTGCGGCACGGCGATCTTGCCGATTGTCCACAACAGTCCGATTGACACTCCGACCGTCAAACCTCTGCGTTGCTGCATGAGAGTGCGACGTAACAACAGCCAACCACTCTTCGTCGCAATGGGGTCAGTCGACATTCATCGAATCCTCTGTGCGAAGTGCCACAAACAACGATTCAATCAACGTCAGCGATGAGCCGACGGTGACAAATCACGAACCGCTTGCCAGAAGTCAAGTGCCGGATCAAGTCCGAGAATCATGAGCGACGAGGTGGTCACACCGTTGTCGAAGTACTGCTTAATGCGGTCACGACATGCCTCTGGTGAGCCGTGCACCACAAGGTCATCCACCACATGGTCGGGAATTGCGACAAGTGCAGCCTTGCGGTCACCTGCTTTCCATGCATCCCACATGCCACGCAGGTCATCGCCACGGCCGAGCCATGCATGAAAATCGGCGTACACCGGCACGTTCAGGTACGCAGCAATCGCGAAACGTGCGGCCTGGCGTACCTGCTCGGTGTTGGTGCTCGGGCACACGAAAATGCGCGCGACAATCTCCTTGGGTGTTCCTTCTGCTGCGTCGGTCACCACCTTGGTGACTTGGCGAACGTCGTTGGCGCTCAACCAGTTGATGATCGCACCGTCTGCCTCGCGGGCTGCCAATCGCAACATGCCCTCACGCAACGCAGCGACAAGTATCGCTGGCTTCACTTCTGGCCTGATACCGAGGCGAAAACCCTGAATATCAAACGTGTCGTAGGTCTTCGTGACTTTTTCGCCAGACAGCGCGTCATTCAGGAATCGAACGATGTCGCGAACTTTGCGATACGGCTCTTCAAAACGAAGACCGTTCCATTTCTCGACGATGACATTGGAAGATGAACCAATTCCGATTGCGAATCGACCAGGTGCGGCATCTGCGAGAGATGCGACCGACTGGGCAAAACACGCAGGGCTCCGTGTGTATGCCGGCACGATGGCAGTACCGAGGCGCAGACGGGGCTCCCACGCCGCAGTGAGCGCCAGCGGTGTGAACGCATCGGCGCCATCGGCCTCTGCCGACCAGACATCGGTGTAGCCAAGGTCGGCCAACTCGTGAAGTCGATCTTTTTGAGTGTGCAGATGTCCGGGCAACGGCACTGTCATGCCGGGTCGAACCGGCATTCCGTGGTGCGTTGCTGCTCCGTATGCGTTCATGTCGTCTCCTTTTTCGTTCCACTTCGTAGTGGCTCGTCACGCCACATGCGAGCGATGCAACTCTGGCTAGCGACAGCGAGCAAGGTGCCATCTTCGGCCCACATGTGCACTTCACCGTGGCCAAACCCGCTTTGCACTCCGTGAATCTGGATGTCGAGCAAGATCCAATTGGTGGGCACCAATTTCACGACACGAAGTGTGTTGTCGAGGCTGTTGCCACCACCGCGAATGCCGAATGCCTGACCCACACCCATCGGCACAAAATCACCGAGGATTGCGAGCGTCGCCGCATCGACAGCATCAATCACCGAAGGAATGCGCGCCCACATCTGCGTACGGCCGTCATTTGCAATTCCATCAAGTTGATCAAGCGTTCGACCTTTTGCGAAACGCTCCTCGAGGTAATCGTGAAATGACCCCGTCAACACGTTCATGTGTTCACGTTGCGGCAAGGTGTCGGGGTGCGGAAGAGAAGGCATGTCAACGAATTGTCCGCTGTGATCGAAGGTGCGCTCACCAAGTGCAGCGTTCACCGTGAGAATTTCACGCTCGCCCACATGACCGACAACGCGAGCTTGCGTAATCGAATTTCCTTCGTTGGCGATGATGACGTCAATGTCGAGCACTTCACCTGGTCTGGCATAGCTGAGATACTGCGCCGTGGCCCACACGCATGGGCGGTTGGTGGTCCCTTCCATCGCAGAGATCGCCGCACCGAGGGCACAGCCACCAAAGAGAAAACCGCCACTCGTGGTGTTTCGTCGATGGACAGGCATATGCCAGCGACGATTGTTATGGGTGCTTTCAAGACCGAGAAAAGTTCGAGCATCCATGCGACAAACGACCCTACCCACCAGCGACTCCCCGCCTCTGACGCGAGCGCGGGCCCTGGGGTAGGTTCGCATCATGGCTGACACACCCTGGGCTGGTGACGCATGTTCTTTGGTTGAGGAATTCCGTGCCGGCCGTCGCACCCCCATCGATGAAATGAAGGCAACGCTCGCAGCGGTCGAGAAAAGCTCGCTGAATGCGGTGTCATTCATTGACTATGACCATGCCCTTCGTCATGCGGCAATGGCCGATGTGACGAAACCATTCGGCGGAGTTCCACTTGGGGTGAAAGAACTCGACGACGTGCACGGTTGGCCTGCGACGCGGGCTTCGATGATGTTCAAAGACCAGGTCGCAAACACGACGTCGACGAATGTTGCGCGAGCATGTAACGCTGGCGGCGCTGTTCGATTCGGTCTCACCACTGCAAGTGAGTTCGGTGGAGTCAACGTCACGCGCACCGTGTTGAACGGCTCGACACATAATCCGTGGCGCATCGGACGCACTCCGGGTGGCTCATCGGGTGGAAGCGCAGCAGGTGTCGCTGGTGGTCTGTTTACGCTCGCCACAGGTGGTGATGGTGGCGGATCCATTCGAATTCCCGCAGGGTTCACCGGGCTTGTCGGGTTGAAGTCAACCTACGGTCGCATTCCAAGGGGACCGGGTTCGCCGTTTGGAAACCTCACCGTCACGGTTGGTGCGCTCACGCGCAGTGTGCGCGACACCGCTCGATGGTTCGACGTGTGCAACGGATTCGACTCACGTGACCCTCTCAGTCTTCCGCGCGTCGACGGATGGGAGTCTGCCCTTGGCACAGTTCCTGTGCGTGGACTGCGCGTCGCGATTGTGCGCAACTGGGGTGGAGCCATCGTGTCACCAGAGATGTGGCAAAGGCTTGAGGAAACAGCAGAACGCCTCGTTGCGTGGGCTCAGCTCACCCGCGTCGATGCAATCAACACATCGCTGCCGCGAATGGGTGCAGCATGGTCGATCAGCGGAATGATCTCAATTGCATCTGCACTCGGTGATGCATGGCCAGCATGTGCCAATGAACTGACGCCCGAGATTCGTTTTGGAGTTGAAACAACCAATGGAAAATATTCGGCTGATGCTCGCGCAAAGATCGAAGAACGTCGTGTTGCACTCAACAATCGCATGGCAGAAATCTTTGATGAAGTTGATCTCATCATCACTGCATCGAACCCAGATGTTGCGTTCGATGCCGATGGCCCGCTTCCCGACACGTTCGGTGGCATCACAGCAGGTGCTGGCAACAACGGCTTGTTGACGTTCCCAGCGAACCTCTACGGCAATCCTGGGATATCAGTGCCAGCAGGTGACGTCGATGGGCTACCCATCGGCTTGCAAATCATCGGACGGCACCACAGTGAGCAAGTTCTTCTCGAGCTTGCCCACATCATCGAGCGTGAGCAGCCGTGGCCGCTCATCGCACCATCTTCGCCGCTCTGACCAAGACCAGGCGCAAGATCAGGCAAGTACGGCGCGCGCGACCAGATCTGTTCCAAAAGCCGTGAGGATGGCCAGGTACATGAGACCGGTAGCCGCCATCACCGCGGAATAGCTCTTTTCTTTGAGCGCTGCCCGCGTGACAAACCCGAGCACGCACGTCGTCATCGCACACGCGACCCAAAACCATCCCAACGTTCCATTCCAGCCATCATCAACTGCACCGGTGATGACGCTGAACATCCCCGTTGGTAACAACATGACGACGACCTCGAACGGCAACAACCAAATGACGACAGTGACGAGTTCGTTCAAAGTCTTTCGTGGCATGCCTGGCTGCACCAAGTACCAGTGTCCGAGCAGCATCGCATCGCTCACTGCACCAAGAAATGCTGCGCCGACGAGCACTCGAAGCAACGACACGATGATGTCGCCTGCACCATCAGCCGCAGCAATGGCGCCGATGAGCATTCCGACCGCACCGACTATCGGCGCAATGATGTCGAAGTTCACATTCTTTCGTCGCAGGGTGCTCAGCAGAATGGTGGCGAACGCCACTGCACACACTTCGCGTGCCACGAGCACATCGGTTGCAAATGCTGCAGCCACTCCACCGAGAGCGATGACGGCATACGTGATGCGCAACAACCATCCGTAACCGGCACTGACTTGGTGTCGATGCGTGGTGAACCAGAGAAAGAAAGAACCTCCGACGGCCCACTGAAGCAGCACCGTCGCAGCGTCAAGACGAATCACTGGTTGTGTGCCGCGGCCGCGGTGACGGTATCGGTGTCACGACCTGAGCGCAGCAACGTTCCGGCGCGCGCATCGAGTAACTCTCTGCCGCGGACAGACGGAGTGCCGTTGATGAGCACGTGTTCGATGCCATGCGCTTCGCCATACACGCGACCAGCGCCACCCGGCAGGTCGAACCTCATCTCGGCAGGACCAGGTCCGATCGTGGTCGGGTCGAACACCGTGATGTCGGCTGCCCAGCCTGTGGCGAGGCGCCCACGACCCTTCAACCCATAGAGGCGAGCGGGTCGATCTGTGAGTTGATACACCGCTTCTTCCACCGGCATGAGTGAACGCTCACGCACGGCGCGCGCCAACAACGTGGTGCTGAACGCGTAACTGTCGATCATGTCGAGGTGTGCACCTGCGTCACTTGCCCCAACGATGGCACGATGGTCACGCCACACTTCAACGCGTCGCTTCCATGTGTCGTCGTCTTGACCTTTGTCGACGTTAGTCATGACGGTCAACAAATTGTCGTCAACCACGATGTCGCACAAAGCTTCGAATGGCGACACGCCTCGTTCAGAAGCAATGTCTCCGATGGTGCGTCCCTCGAACGGCTTCCATTTGCTCGTGAAAGTTTGCAGCAACACATACGCAGCCCAGTTGGCGACGTTGCGTGCATTACCAGGCGTGGATTGTGCCAATCGGTCCATCTCTGCACGGCCCGCAGGGTCTTTCAGCATCGACAATTTCTCGGCATCTGGCAATGCCATGAGACGGTCCCAGCCAGCGAGGATGTCGAGAATGAAGCCGCTCTTGAAGTTGAGACGCATACGGAATGTGTCGGGCAGCGTGAGTGCAAGAACATGTCCGCCACGTTGTGCAGCGACGTCGAACCCGCTGAGTTGGTGTTGCACCATGTCCCAGTTCTGCGCGTACACCTGCAACAAATTCCAGTTCAGCGGACGATCGGCGGCAGCACTCATGTCGCCCATCAACTCGAAGACTTCCTGAGAAAACTGTCCGATTGCCGGAATGAATTCGAGAGTGGTCCCTGGGTGGTTGCGCACTTCGCTGCACAGCGCAATCAGTTCCTCACGACTTGCGTGGCGTGATGGAACTGGTGACCCCTCGTGGTCGTTGTGGCTCGTCGACCACGTGGAGGAGAACCCGCAACCGCCCGCCTGAAGACCAGCGCGCAACAACTGCACCATCTGCTCAATCTCTTCAGCAGTTGCTTCTCGCTTCGTCGCATCGTCATGCATGACCACACGTCGCAAGGCGCTGTGACCGACGAGGAAGCCGGCATTGGGCATGAGAGTTCCGTCGAGTTTGTCCAAGTACTCAGCCGTGCTCGTCCAATTCCACGGCACTCCATCACGCAAACTTTCAAGTGGCATGCCCTCGACGCGCGCAAGCATGCGCATGAGATAGTCGCCGTCTTGTGGCGTAAGAGGTGCAATGGTGAAACCACAATTGCCACCGAACACGGTGGTGACGCCATGAAGCGGCGACGGACTTAAAGTGCCATCCCAAAACGCCTGGGCGTCGTAGTGCGTGTGCAAGTCAACGAAACCAGGGCTCACCACCAAGTCAGTGGCGTCGATGGTCTCGTGGGCTGGTGCGTCGATTTCTCCGATGTCGGCAATGCGACCGTCTTTGACTGCGACGTCGGCGTGCACTGGTGCTGCACCGGTGCCGTCGACAACAGTTCCGCCACGAATCACCACGTCGTACATGGTCAATAGTCTCGCCCACTCAGCGAGCAGTCGCAAAGCCCCGCGACATGCCGGAGCTGTGAGAAGCGGTCAGGCCACGACGGACACCAGCTCGTGGCTGGTGTTGTTCAGCGAAAGTGGCCCAGACGTTGTTGCCACCACGATGTCTTCGAGCCGCATACCCCACTTGCCGGGAACGTAGATGCCGGGCTCCACGCTGTATGCGTGGCCGGCCTCGAGCAGTGTCGCATTTCCTTGCACGATGTAAGGATCTTCGTGCTCTTCCATACCGATGCCATGACCGGTGCGATGCACGAAATACTCTCCGTATCCGCCTGCGACGATGACCTCGCGTGTGGCCGCATCAATGGACTCACACGACACACCAATTTTCCCCGCAGCAACACCAGTTGCCTGCGCGCTCTTCAACACCGCATATGCGTCGGCGATGTCGGCTGGAATGTCGCCCACATACACACACCGGGTGATATCGCTGCAATAACCAGCCATCGTGCCACCGAAGTCACACAACACGATTTCACCCTCACGAATAACTCGCGATCCGGCGTGATGGTGAGGACTTGCTGCATTTTCGCCCGCAGCAACAATTGCAAAGTTCACCTTGTCATGCCCCTCCGCGATGATGCGCGCCGAAAGCTCGGCAGACACTTGCGCTTCCGTGCATCCGATGAGTGCAATATCACCAGCGTGCAACTGTGCAGCGATTCGATCAACTGCCGCACTCGCACGCTGCAACGCTGCAATCTCTGCCGCATCTTTGACTCTTCGTAGCGGACCCACGATGTCGACTGCGCGTGTGTATGTCGCGGATGGAAGATGTGCGAGCAACTCCACCAAGAAACGCGCCCACATCTGATCTCCAACTGCAATCGTGCGAGCTCCACCAATGAGTCGCGCTGCCATTGCCACCGGGTCATCGGTTTCACTCCACGGCACGAGTGTGAACACACTCGGCATATCGACCACACGCGGCGCCTCGAGGCGCGGTATCAACATCGACGTCGTGCCATCACGAGGCACGATCAATAACGTGAGGCGCTCGAGCGGCATGGCCTGATATCCGGTGAGATACGGCAAGTCATGTCCCACCGACAAGATCAATGCATCGACGTTCTTTTCGGCCATGATCGCGCGCACGCGCCCGAGCCGTGACTCGAACACTTTGGGTTCGTGTGAGATGTTCATCGCACTCCAATTGTGACAGCAACGGGTGCCGCGTGGGCTGCTGCATCTTTTGCGTGATAACTAGAGCGCGTCAGTGGGCTCGACTCAACATGGGCGATGCCAAAGGACTCGCCGATCTTCTTGAATTCCTCGAACGTGTCGGGGGTGACCCACCGCGACACTGGCAAGTGGTGGGAGGTCGGACGAAGGTATTGGCCAATGGTCACTATGTCGACTCCGACAGCAGCAAGGTCGCTGAAGGTCTCGATCACCTCATCATCGGTCTCTCCCATCCCGAGGATGAGACCAGATTTCGCGGTGAGGCCAGCGGCCTTCGCGCGGGCCAGCACAGACAAGCTGCGTGCGTATCCGGCGGATGGTCGCACCGCACGCTGTAACCGCGCCACAGTTTCGATGTTGTGGTTCAACACATCGGGTTTCTCGCGCATAAGCACTTCTACATGCGATGTTCCGCGAACGTCAGAAATGAGAGTTTCCACTTGGATGGTGTTGTCGACGTCACGAATGGCGCGCACACACGCAGCGACATGGCTCATGCCACCATCATCGAGGTCATCACGCGCCACCATTGTGAGCACCACATACGAAAGGCCCATTCGGCGAACCGCATCGGCAACGCGACGTGGTTCGTCTGAGTCGGGAACATTTGGTTTCCGTGTATCGACCAAACAGAACCCACACGCTCTCGTGCAACGCTCCCCTAACACCATGAACGTCGCTGTACCGTCGCTCCAACATTCCGACAAATTTGGACATCCTGCTTCTTCGCAGACGGTCACCAGTTCAAGGTCGCGCAGAGTGCGCTTCAACGACATGACCGTCTCACCGTGTTTCACATGGGGGCGAATCCAATCTGGCTTGCGTTCTGACAAGTCGATTGCATCAGTGACTCCCGCTCGTGCAAGGCGACTCATCAGTCGAACGGGTTCACCGGGTCCGTCACCGCGCGAGAATGCAGAGAGATCATCAGGCGTGTGTCGCCATGCAACATCAGCCCGACGGTGAACACCGCCGCCCCAAGCATACGCAGCGCGAATTGTTAATGCATTGACGACTGTTTGCATGTCGACGGAGATTCCCTCTTCTGCGAGCGACGTGACCGGAAACTCAGCGATGCCACATGGCACGATGTAGTCGCGCATGTAGGCAAGGTCCGTCGACACATTCAGGGCGAATCCGTGCATTGAACGACGACGACCAACACGAACACCGATGGCGGCGATTTTGCGAGCACGTTCTGTTCCCACGTCGAGCCACACACCGGGATATCCGATTTGTCGTCCGGCGTTGGCAAGTCCGAGATCTCGCAATGTGTCGATGAGCACTTGTTCCACCGAATGCACATATGCCACTGAGTCAGCAGGACCATTCGATCGCTTTGGCGGAAGCGTCAGCAATGGATATCCGACCAGTTGCCCTGGTCCATGATAGGTGATGTCTCCCCCACGATTCACTGCGACAAAGTCAGCACCAACAGCAGACGGATCACATTTCAGATTCTTGGCGAGGTCTGCCGAGGGGCCGTAGGTGAACGCATGTGGATGTTCAAGCAGTAATAAGTGATGCGAGCGACCTTGACGGAACATCGCTTCTTGGACGGCGAGCGCTTCACCGTATGGAACACGCCCCAACCAACGCACATCGAGTGCCGGCCACGCATGCACGGCGTCGGTGACGATGGCAGACACCTCTAGAGCTCCGACGACCAGTCCCTGGTCTCGAGAATGTTCTTCACGCGAGCGAGGAAATTGGCTGCATATGCACCGTCAAAAGCACGGTGGTCCCATGACATCGCCAAGTTTCCGACGGGATGAATTGCGATGCTCTCGCCGGCAGCCGTTGACACGACCACTGGCTTTTTCACAACCGCATCGGTGGACAAGATGGCAACTTGTGGTTGGTTGATGATCGGCATCGTAAGAACAGAACCAGCAGAACCGTTGTTCGAGATGGTGAAGGTTCCACCTTGAATTTCAGCCGGAGTCAATTTCTTCGAACGAGCACGTGTTGCAAGGTCACTGACTTCGCGTGCAATCGCGCGCAGTCGCTTCCCACCGGCATCGCGCACCACGGGCACGATGAGACCTTGATAGTCAATATCAACGGCAATGCCAAGGTCGATATACCGATGCACAATGAGTGAATTACCGGCAAACGATGCGTTCATATGTGGGTAGTCAGCAAGTGCGTCAACCACAGCACGTGAGATAAACGGAAGATACGTCAGGCTGAAACCTTCGGTTACCTTGAAATCATCTTTCACTTTCGTGCGCGTCACATCGACATTCGCGTAATCGACTTCGACAACACTGAACGCATGCGGGCTGACACCCTTGCTCATCACCATGTGCGAGCCAGTGAGCTGACGAATCTTTGACAGTGCGACCACTTCGTCACGCGCGCCCGGCACCACCTTGATGGGTGCTGCTGCCGGTGTGGCAACTCCCGCTGCAGGTGCAGCAGCAGGCGTTGGGGCTGGTGTCGATGACGGAGCCGGTGCCGATGCTGCACCAACAGACGGAGCGCTTCCCCGCTTGTCGATCGCGTCGAGCACGTCGTCACGAGTGATGCGACCATTCGGTCCGGTACCGACAATCGAATTGACGTCGAGACCGTTGTCGTTCACGAGCTTGCGCACAACTGGCGACAGCAACTTGCTACTTGATGCACTGCTCACTGAAGCTGCAGCTGCTGGTGCTGGAGTTGGCGCAACTGGCGCCGCAGCAACTGGTGCGGGTGCAGGTGCTTGAACAACTGGCGCCGGTGCAGGCGCAACGGCTGGTGCTGGAGGCGGAGTTGGTTCAGGGGCAGGAGCTGCCGGAGCAGGCGAAGCCACCGGAGCGGAGCCCGCAGCACCAACGACTGCGATAACTGTTCCCACCGGAACAGTGTCTCCTTCTGGAACGCGAATCTCAGAGAGAACTCCGGCCACAGGTGATGGAACCTCGGTGTCGACTTTGTCGGTCGACACTTCGAACAACGGCTCGTCAGCGGCGACGTTGTCGCCGATCTTCTTGAACCAGCGAGTGATGGTTCCTTCGGTGACTGTTTCGCCCAACTGCGGGAGGGTCACATCTGCCATGGGTCTCTCGTCTTCCTGAAATCTCTGCGTGTTCTCGGTCTTCGTCTGTCGGGCTAGGCGTTGATTGAGCGCCCAGTAAGTGCCATCACAGTCTCGCCGAAAAGTTCGGACAAACTCGGATGGGGCTGCAGGAAGGCAGCGATCTCGTCGACAGTGGCCTCCCAGTTCACCGCCAGATAGCCGCCAGATAACTGCTCCGTCACCCACGGCCCGACCATGTGCACACCCAACACCTGTCCCGCAGATCCGTCCGCATTCTTCTTCGCCACAACCTTCACGAGTCCGTCGATTTCGCCGAGGATTTGCGCGCGGCTGTTGGCACGGAATTGATGCTTCGACACAACCACATCAATACCTGCTTCCTTCGATGCATCTTCGCCCGGACCTGCCCACGCAACTTCAGGGTGGCAGTAGATGGCCCAAGGCACGCGGTCATATGCGACAGGCAACACGTCCTCACCGAGTGCTTGCTTCACGGCGACAATTGCTTCGGCATATGCGACGTGAGCAAGTTGCGGCGTGTTGATGAGGTCACCAATTGCCCACACACCTGCTTCACCCGTACGACACCAATCATCGACTTCCACGAAACCGCGTTCACTGACTTTCACCGACGTTCCGGTCAGTCCGAGTTCGTCGGCATATGGGCGACGGCCGACTGACACGACGACCGCGTCAACGCCCACTGTCGAGCCATCTCCAAGTTGCACCGAAGTGCCGCCACTTGAATTCGGCACATGACCCGCAACACTGACACCAGTCTTAATGTCGATTTTCTTTTTCTGAAAACTGCGCACGACAACATTTGCGACATCAGCGTCGAGTCCGGGAAGAATCTTGGGCAGTCCCTCGAGAATCGTGACGTGTGCACCGAGGTCTGCGAAGGTCGATGCAAACTCGCATCCAATTGCACCACCGCCGATGACTGCGATGCGTGCTGGAATTCTGTCGAGCATCAGCACTTCGTCCGAAGTCATGATCGGGCCACCGACATCGAAGCCAGAGATCGTGCGAGGAACACTTCCGCTTGCAAGAATCACACTCTGACCGCGCACAGCAGTGGTAGTTCCATCAGCAGCTTTCACAGTCACCGTGTGATCTGCCGACAGCGAACCCACGCCAAGGATGTACGTGACTTTCTTTGCCTTCGTGAGACCCGTGAGCCCTTTCACCAAACCGTCGACAATTTTCTGCTTGCGGGCCTGCGCAACTGCAAAATCAGTCGAGCCAATGACAGCATCGATGCCGAAATCTTTGGCGTGCTCGACATGTCGCCGCACTGCTGCCGTCTCGAGAAACGCCTTCGCCGGAATGCAACCACGGTTGAGACACGTTCCACCGATGGTGTCTTTCTCGATGAGCGCAACTGCCATACCTGCAGATGCTGCATAGAAGGCTGCGGCGTACCCACCTGGGCCACCTCCGATGACGACGAGGTCGAACTGTTCGGCCACTGTTGACACCTCCGTTGGCTTGGCCTACGCGCTGTTGCGCATGTGCTGCCCGTCAGCGACCCATGTCGCCATCAGGGCAGGCTTAACCGTACAGGCTGCCTCTATGCCGACCACTGAAATTGCTCGCCGGCACGCAGATAAGCCACCACCGGCGACGAATCAACTCGCACGAATGCGATGGTGCACGACATCGGCGCAGACGATGTCACGGTGCCACACGGCACACCTACACCTGTGGGCAGTTCAATAGATTCTGTCACTTGACCGTCGGCGAGCAGACGCCACCCCTCCTGAGCATCAGCGCCATCGACACCAACCATGGTGACTGACACGAGAAGCGCATCCGCGCTATCGATGATGTCTGTCACCGTCACTGTCATGTCACCCAATTTGGCGTCCGTACCGAGTGTCAACACCTGCACCTCGGACTCCTCTGACGACACCTGAAAAAGCTTGACGCCACCAGCGATCATGATGACTATCCCGCACAGAAGGGCCGTGAGTATGAGTTTGCGGGTGCTCATCGCTCGTCATCCTACGGTCAGAGTCTTTCGAGCCCCATTACACACGCCCAGCAGACCAGACCTAGCCTCACAGGCATGAAAGTTCTCGTCACTGGCGCATCAGGTCTCATTGGGTCGGCGCTCAGCGCACACCTGTCCTCTGCAGGTCACACCGTGTTGCACGCGGTTCGCGGCGACAACGCCACATCGTCTGCGACCGCGGTGAAATGGAACCCGCATGCGGGAACAATCGATGCAGACAAACTTGTCGGCATCGACGCCGTCGTGCACCTCGCCGGTGCGGGCATTGGTGATAAGCGATGGACCGATGACTACAAACGCGAGATCCTTGAAAGCCGCACAAAGGGAACATCGCTCATCGCATCAGCGATTGCTCAGTTGCCCACCAAGCCATCTGTGTTTCTCAGCGGATCCGCAATTGGTATTTACGGTGCAACTGGCGACGAAGAACTCACCGAGACCAGCCCGCACGGAAGTGGTTTTCTCGCTGACGTGTGCGAACAGTGGGAAGCAGCGGCGGCACCGGCAGTGCAAGCAGGCATTCGCACCGTGTATCTGCGCACCGGCATCGTCTTGTCGACAAAGGGTGGCGCTCTGAAGAAACAGCTACCAATCTTCAAAGCAGGCCTCGGTGGAAAGTTCAAGAATGGAAAGCACTGGCAAAGCTGGATCTCCATCGACGACGAAGTCGCCGCAATCACGCACCTTCTGTCGTCGCAATTGTCCGGACCTGTCAACCTCACCGCACCGCACCCTGTGACCAATGGTCAATTCACCAAAGAACTCGGTCGCGCACTTCGTCGCCCCGCATTTCAAACCATTCCTTCGTTTGGCCCGAAGTTGTTGCTCGGTGGTGAACTTGCTGAAGCGTTGCTTTTCACTGGTCAGCGCGTATTGCCAAACGCCTTGTTGAAAGACGGATTCACGTTTGCCCACCCCACCCTCGACGTAGCCCTGCGCGCACTCCTCACGCGTTCATAACCTTCACAACATGACAAGTCACGTGTCAACAAGCGGTCTGCCCGAGCAGGTTGACGTATCAATTGTTGGAGCCGGGCTTGCTGGGCTTGTTGCCGCACGAGTCCTCTCTCGCGCCGGCTTGTCCATTGCTGTCGTCGAAGCGTCAGATGATGTCGGTGGCCGCGTGCGTTCAGACATCGTCGACGGATTCATTCTCGATCGCGGTTTTCAAGTTCTTCTTACTGCGTATCCCGAATTGCATCGCCATCTTGACTTGCGGGCACTTGACCTACGCATGTTCGAGCCTGGCGCGTTGGTGTGGCGCGATGGTGAAGGCCATGTCGTTGGCGATCCGTTGCGACGACCAAAGACCGTTGTTGACACGGCAACGGCCCCCATTGGCTCGGTGCTCGACAAAGCCCGCATCGCCCTCTTGCGCATGAAACTTGTGCGCCGTGACCCAAAGATGCTGTTGCGCGGCGACGACATACCCACTGCGACTGCACTACGAGCTTTCGGTTTTTCTTCTGCGATCATCGAGCGCTTCTTTCGACCACTCGTTGGTGGAATTCAACTTGATCCGAACCTCGGAACATCACGCCGCATGTTCGATGTCATCTTCCGCACGCTTGCTACTGGAGACACCGGTGTGCCAGCACAAGGTATGGGAGAGATCACTCGACAGCTGGCTTCGAATCTTCCCGCGGGCAGCGTGCATCTCAATTGTGCAGTGACAAAAGTTGAGCCTGGTCGCATCACGACCTCGTCGGGGCACACAATTGCATCACGCGCAGTCGTCGTGGCCACCGAAGGGCCAGTTGCAAGTTCGTTGCTGGGCCTACCTCAGGTCACGTCGCGCGCCGCCGGCTGCGTGTATTTCTCTGCTGACACTGCACCCATCGCCGGCTCGTACATCGTGCTCGATGGCCATGGTCAAGGGCCTGTGTTGAATGTTGCAGTCATGAGCAACGTCGCAGACACCTATGCCCCACCTAGGCGACACCTCGTTGTTGCGGCGCTGCCCGGTGTGGCAGAAGGCGACATCGAGCAACTTGCTCGCACGCAACTTCGCAGTTGGTGGGGTCCGCAAGTAGACGGTTGGAAGACCTTGCGCTCGTATCGCATTCCCCATGGTCAACCGGGTCAAGACCCACCCTTCAATCCGAAGAAAAATGTCGCACTTGGCGAGGGCCTTTTCGTTTGTGGCGATCATCGCGACACCGGAAGCATCCAAGGGGCAATGTTTTCTGGTCGCAGGTGTGCGGAATCAGTGCTCGAATGGACGACACTTCATCTATGACATCTGCCGCGACTTCTCCATCTCCCCAGTCAGATCCTTCAAAGATCGTGACTGTCGAGCGCATTGTTCCTTCACCTCCTGGGGCCATTTTTGATTTGCTCGCCGACCCACGTCGACACAACGAGATCGATGGATCTGGTTCCGTGAAAGGTGCACAGGTCGACGCACCAGAACGCCTTTCTCTCGGGTCTCAATTCGGCATGAACATGCGCATTGGCGCGCCGTACAAAATCGACAACACCGTCGTTGAGTTTGAAGAAGGTCGTCGTATCGCTTGGCGTCATATGGGTGGTCACGTGTGGCGATACATACTTGAGCCAGTCACTGGCGGCACCAAGGTCACTGAACAATTCGATATGAACACGTCGCGGTCCGCCACTGCGTTACGCCTCATTCGGGCGCCGCAACGTAACAAGGCCGCAATGGAAAAGACGCTCGACAATCTGGTGCGTCGATTCAGCGAAACCTCGAACTAACGAATCAACGCAGGAACACTGCGCCGCAAGAATCGACCCCTGCCAGATGTGGCGTTGAGTACTCCGCGGTCGACAATCACGTCGCCTCGCGACATGACGATGCGCACTGCACCTTGCAATTGCATTCCCTCGTACGCCGAATGGTCAAGATTCATATGGTGCGTCTTTGCACTGATGGTGGTGACAGCAGCGGGGTCATATATGACGATGTCAGCATCACAACCTGCATCAAGGTGGCCCTTGGTGTCGAGACCAAACAGTCGTGCTGGCGCCGTCGAACACACTTCCACCCAACGCTCAAGGCTGATTTCTCCGTTCGCCACACCTTGGTAGATCAAGTCCATGCGGTGCTCCACGCCACCAATGCCATTTGGTACGAGATTGAACGAGTCACCAAAGGCAAGCTTTTGCTCACGCAGACAAAACGGGCAATGGTCGGTGCTCACCACCGCCAACTCGTCTTCGCGAAGTCCCTTCCACAGGTCATCACGATGGCTCTCATGCTTCGACCGCAACGGAGTCGAAGCGATGTATGCAGCACCTTCTGGCCAGCCCTTGCCCAAGTGATCTTCGAGCGAAAGGTGGAGATACTGAGGACAGGTTTCCGCAAAGATGTTGGTGCCACGTGCACGAGCAATGCGAACTTCGGCCAGCGCTTCTGAACTCGACAAATGAACGATGTAAAGAGGTGCTCCGCCTGCAACTCTCGACAACACTCCGGCGCGATGAACTGCTTCTGCTTCAAGGGCCGCTGGTCGAGTGAGCGAGTGGTGAATCGGGTCGGTGTTGCCCGATGCAACTGCTTGCTCGATGAGAACATCGATGGCAAGACCATTCTCGGCATGCACCATGGCCATCATTCCCGTGTCAGCGCACATCTGCAGCGCACGCAACATCTGACCATCGTCGCTATACAGGCGTCCGGGATAAGCCATGAACAATTTGATCGAGCTGACTCCCTCACGCTCGATGAGTAATCGCGCGTCGATGAGTGCTTGCGCGTCGACACCCCCCAACACCTGATGAAAACTCCAATCGATGACGCATTGACCTTCGGCCTCTGCGAATCGAGCGGCGAAACTTTGCAAGACGTTTCCACCTGCGCGCTGTTCCGCGAAGTCGACGATGGTTGTGGTGCCGCCGTGGGCTGCGGCAATCGACCCCGACTCGAACGTGTCCGAAGAACTGGTCGCGCCCGTATCGAGTTGCATGTGCACATGAGCATCGACTCCGCCAGGAATCACGAAACAGTCCGTCGCATCAATCACCTTCACATCAAGCCCAGATGGACGCTGGCCACGGTCGAAGATGGCCTCAATTCGTTCACCGTCCACCAACACATCGGCTTCTCGTCGATGCGTCGCCGTCACCACGGTTCCGTTGGCGATGAGCGTGCGCATAGACACAGCGTAGGCGTCAGATGGCGCTCCGCCGGTGCTAGACAAACTCCGTGGCCGAACGCAGCGACGCTCTCCTCTCGAGTCTCCCTTTGCCTTCCGGGTTCAAAAGTTTCGTCACCAACGTCGGCATCAAGGATGACTCTGATGACTTCACCGTGGTGACAGCCGAAGGGCGCGTGTCGGCCGCTGGTGTGTTCACTCAAAGTCGTTTCGCCGGCCCAAGTGTGCTTCTGTCGCGTGAACATCTCGCGGTCGGATCGCCCCGCGCTGTCGTTGTCATCTCGAAAAATGCAAACGTCGCCACCGGAGAAACTGGCGCGGCACACGCGCGAGAAGTGACCGAACTCGTCGCCACTCAGCTTGGTATCGCCACTCACGACGTACTCATCGCTTCAACTGGCGTCATCGGTCGCGCCTACCCCATCGAACGCATTCGCACTGGCATTGCTGCACTCCCCGTGCCGCTGCCTGGCGATGATGCAGTTGCGGTCGCACGCGGAATCATGACGACGGACACCGTGCACAAAGTCGTGCATTCGAATGTGCGTGGAAGTGCAGCACGCATTGTCGGAGTGGCAAAAGGCGTAGGCATGATCGAGCCTAACATGGCGACTCTTATCGCACTCGTGTTCACCGATGCACAAGTCGAGTCGTCACAACTTGATGCCATCCACCGCCGTGTCATCGACAAAACACTCAATTGCGTCAGCATCGATACCGACACCTCTACCAGCGATACTGCAATCATCTTGGCGAGCGGCGCAGCGGGAGTGGTCGATGCATCAGCGTTCGAGGACGCTCTTTTCGAGGTGCTCTTGTCGCTGACAAAGCAAGTTGCTCGCGACGGTGAAGGCGCTGAAAAACTCATCGAAGTACATATCAGCGGTGCACGCGACGATGACCAGGCAAAGCGAGTCGCCAAGTCAATCGTCAATTCACCACTCGTCAAGACTGCAGTTCATGGTGCAGACCCCAATTGGGGCCGCGTGGCAATGGCCGTTGGCAAAGTGAATGATGCGGACATTGATCAGAGCAAAGTGACCATCAGCTTCGGCGACCAAGAAGTTTTCCCGAGCCGTGTTGACGACAAAGGGCTACAACTGCTCGCCGACTACATGAAGGGCGACACAGTGCGCATCGTGGTTGACCTGCACAATGGAAAAGGTCGCAGCACCGTGTGGGGCTGCGACCTGACCGATGGTTATGTCCGCATCAACGCGGACTACACAACTTGACCTTTCCACGCTGAACGTCGCTCAGCAAGGCGTCACTTAGGTGGCATACGAATGCCACCATCGACTCTGATGGTCTCGGCATTCATGTAGCTGTTCGTGATGCACTCAAGAACCATCGACGCAAGTTGCGCCGGATCGCCGAGGCGCTGCGGGAACAACACACCCTTTTGAAGATTCGCCTTGAATGCTTCGCTGCCCTCGCCACTGCCGTAAATCGGCGTGTCGATGAGACCTGGCGCAACAGTGTTCACGCGGATGCCGACCGCTGAAAGGTCACGGGCCACCGGCAATGTCATGCCAACAACGCCACCCTTCGAAGCTGAGTACGCGTTTTGGCCGATCTGGCCGTCAAACGCTGCAACTGACGCGATATTCACGATTGCACCACGCTCGCCATATTCGAGCGGCTCAGTTTGACTCATCGCTGTTGCTGCGATGCGAATGGCGTCGAAAGTTCCGATGAGGTTGATCTCAATGACCTTACGAAACACGTCGATGTTTGCAGCCGACTCGTATTTGCCATCCTTGCCAATGGTGCGCTGAGCAAAACCGATACCTGCCGAGTTCACCAACACACGAAGTGGGCCCATTGACTTCGCCATCTCGACGGCGTTGATGATGTCTTCTGTCTTGGTCACATCAACAGCACAGAACGAACCGCCCACTTCCTTGGCAAGTGCGTTGCCCTTGTCCGCTTGACGCTCGAGGTCAGCGATGACCACCTTTGCGCCACGCTTGGCGAGCAGACGCACTGTCGCCTCTCCGATTCCCGACGCTCCGCCGGTGACGATTGCACTTACACCTGAAATATCCATAGGTCGGCAAGGCTAGAAGACCAGTTCGAACAAGGCCTACTCGAACCGATGACCGGCCCAACTCTCAGCCTGATTGTTTGCGAGATTCCTCCACTGCCAGCGCATCGACCAGGTCATTCATCGGGTCGCCACTATGACCTTTCACCCATTCGAAGGTGACTCGCCCACGCCGGCGAACCAACGCAATGAGTGGTTCCCACAGATCACGGTTGGCAACCGGTTGTCTCTGCGAATTTTTCCATCCGCGTGACAACCATCCTTCCCACCACCGATCTTGAAAACACTTCACGACATAGTTGCTGTCAGACACCACGACCACGTCGACGTCTTGATCATCGAAGTGCTCAAGTGCTCGCAACGTCGCAACAATTTCCATGCGCTGATTCGTGGTGTGTCCTTCGCCGCCACTTGCCCGCACGTCACCCTTTGGTGCAGTTGCCCACGCCCAGCCACCTGGCCCTGGGTTTCCCGAACATGCGCCGTCGGTGTACACCCGAACCGTCTCTCTTCCATCGCGTCGTCGCACTCGTGAATCACCATCTGTCGCCCCATCGTCAAAAAGTGACGCTTGTGGCGAATCGGACTGCATCTGACCATTGTCGGACACCGAGGGTCAGAAATGGTGCACCAGTCACGCATTGACCTGCGTCGTACGGTGCACCGCTGAGAAATGCGAGAATAAAGGCATGATTTTCGACGGTTCGGTGCATCAACTCCCCGACATTGATCCCGGCGAAACCAAAGAGTGGCTCGAGTCGCTCGACGCCGTGGTCGACACGCATGGCAAGACCAGGGCTCGCTACCTGCTGTCGCGTCTTCTTGAACGGGCACAGCAATCTCATGTCAGCTTCCCGGCCACCGTGTCGACGCCGTACGTGAACACCATTCCGCGCGAACATGAACCGTGGTTCCCAGGTGACGACCACATCGAACGTCGCATTCGCGCATACATCCGCTGGAACGCAGCAGTCATGGTGTCGCGCGCGAACCACCATGCAGAGGGAATCGGCGGACACCTCTCGACATTTGCGAGCTCCGCAAGTTTGTACGAGATTGGCTTCAACCACTTCTTCCGTGGCAAAGACGACGGCAACGTGGGCGACCATATCTATTTTCAAGGACACACCGCTCCAGGTATTTACGCCCGGTCATATCTCGAACGTCGCATTCACGAAGACGACCTCGATCACTTCCGGCGCGAGATCGGACGCAACGGTGCGGGGCTGTCGAGCTATCCACATCCGCGTCTCATGCCTGACTATTGGGAATTTCCGACAGTGTCGATGGGGCTCGGCCCGATCACCGCGATTTATCAGGCGCGCTTCAACCGCTATCTGCTCAATCGCGAGATCGATGATTCTGCTCAGAGTCGCGTCTGGTGCTTCATCGGTGACGGCGAGACCGACGAACCAGAAACACTCGGTGCGCTGTCTCTTGCAGCCCGCGAACAGTTGGACAACTTGGTCTTTGTCGTGAACTGCAACTTGCAACGTCTCGACGGTCCGGTTCGCGGCAACGGCAAGATCATCCAAGAGTTGGAGGCGGTGTTTCGCGGTGCCGGGTGGAACGTCATCAAAGTGATTTGGGGTTCCAAGTGGGACGAGCTTCTCGCCCGCGACGTCGATGGTGTGTTGCTCAACAAGATGAACACCACCCTCGACGGTGAGTTCCAGCGGTACACCATCGAAGACGGCGCGTACATTCGCGATCACTTCTTCGGCCCCGATCCACGTCTGCGTGAAATGGTGGCCCACTTGAGTGATGACGATCTGCGCTTGTTGCCGCGCGGTGGGCACGACTATCGCAAGTTGTATGCGGCCTACCGAGCTGCGGTCGAGAATCTCGGTTCTGGCCGACCGACGGCCATCTTGTGCAAGACCATCAAAGGTTGGACTCTCGGCTCAGATATCGAGGGTCGCAACGCAACACACCAGATCAAGAAGATGAACGCAGCACAGCTTCGACGTCTTCGCGAGCGTCTCCATCTTGAAAATGAAATTTCCGATGAAGCTATTGAAGCCGAGGACCCGCCGTACTACCGGCCACCGGAAGACTCGGTCGAATATCAGTACTTGCAGGAGCGGCGTCGTGCGCTCGGTGGCTATCTCCCGCGTCGCACCACGCGCACTCGCCGTCCGTTGACATTGCCAAGTGCCGATGCCTTCACCGAATTCGATGCCGGCTCTGGCGAGCAAGCCGTCAGCACCACCATGGGCTTCACTCGACTTCTTCGCAACTTGCTTCGCGACGACAACTTCGGTGATCGCGTGGTTCCGATCGTGCCCGACGAAGCACGTACGTTCGGCATGGACTCACTGTTCCGAGAGCACAAGATCTATGCGGCCCACGGTCAGAAGTACGAACCGGTCGATCATGATCTGCTCTTGTCATACACCGAATCTGCGAAGGGTCGCATTCTCGAAGAAGGCATCACCGAGGCCGGTTCGATGAGCAGCTTCATTGCTGCTGGCACCAGCTACGCCGTGCGAGGCGTGCCGATGGTGCCGTTTTACATCTTCTATTCGATGTTCGGCATGCAACGCACCGGAGACCTCGTGTGGCAAGCAGCCGATGCACGTACACGTGGGTTCCTGCTCGGTGCGACCGCCGGACGCACCACACTTCTTGGTGAAGGCCTACAGCACCAAGACGGACACAGTCACCTCTTGGCATCTGCAATTCCTGCGTGCCAAGCGTATGACCCTTCATTTGCGTACGAAGTCGCCGCCATCATCAAACATGGCATCAACCACATGTACGGCCCTGCGCCAGAAGACGTGTTCTATTACCTCACGTTGTACAACGAGAACATGGTCATGCCCGCGCGTCCATCGCACGTGACTGATACCGACATCGTCGGTGGACTCTACGAGTGGCGCGCATCCGCATCAGGAAATCCGCACGCATCCATCGTGTTTTCTGGAAGCGCATTCGGTGCTACAGAACAGGCAGCAAACATTCTTCGCGACACATATACCGTCGACGTGAACCTTCTGTCGGCGACGTCGTTCAAGGCCCTTCGTGATGAAGCCATGGAAGTGGAACGTTGGAACAGATTGCATCCGCTCGACACACCACGCACCTCAAAAGTGCAGCAAGTGTTCTCTGGTGGAAACACGCCGATCGTGGCGGTCACCGACTTCATGCGGGTGATAGCCGACCAAGTGTCTCCGTACCTGGCGCGGCGCACATATCTCGCGCTCGGCACGGATGGCATGGGTCGAAGTGACACTCGCGAGTCTTTGCGTCGATACTTCGAGACCGACGCACCTCATGTCGTCGTGGCGGTACTCACCACTCTCATCGGAAGTCATGGCATCACTCGGGATACGGTCTCGAAAGCAATCGCTGATTTCGGCATTGACCCAGAACTGCCTCACGGACTCACGAAAGACTGAAGCAACATGAGTGGAACCCTGTACGTCACTGGTGATCCGAAGTCGGATACGTTCCTCAACAACAACGGACTTGCTCTCATGATCGGAATGTTGCTCGATCAGCAAGTGCCGATGGAGTGGGCGTTCAATGGTGGCCCGACCTTGAAGAAGCGTCTTGGTCATTTGAATGCCAAGCGCATCGCCGAGATGGACCCAGACGAGTTCTTGCAGGTCTGCTTGCAGAAGCCAGCCATCCACCGCTTCCCCGCCGCGATGGCCAAGCGCATCCAGGGTATGTGCGCAATCATCGTGCGTGACTACAAGGGCAAAGCCGAAAACATGTGGGCCGACGTCACCACAGCTGAACAGCTGTACCAACGTCTCCGCACACTTCCCGGTTACGGCGACGAAAAGGCGCAGATCTTCATTGCCTTGCTCGGAAAACGCATCGGCGTCAGACCACGTGGCTGGAAGCAAGCCGCCGGTGAGTTCGGTGACAATGTGCCTCGCAGCATCGCAGACATCGACTCTCACGATGCCTTGCTCAAAGTTCGTGCGACGAAGAAAGCGCAGAAGGCAGCTGGTGTAGACAAGCGCGACAAGCCGCTCCGGTAGCGTCGTTTGTCGATGACAGTTCTCGTCACCGGCGGCGCCGGATACATCGGTTCGATCACCACTCGATTGCTCTCTGAGCGTGGTTTTGATGTGGTGGTGCTCGACAGTCTTGAGCTCGGCCACCGCGCTGCCGTCACAGATGTTCCGCTAGTTGTTGGAAATATTGCCGATCGCGACCTCGTCACAAAGACATGCAAAGAGCACAAAATCACCGACATGGTGCACTTTGCCGCTTACAAAGCTGTCGGCGAGTCGATGGCAGACCCGGGCAAGTACTTCGACAACAACGTGACAGGTGCACACGCCCTCATATCTGCAGCGACAGATGCAGGTGTCTCGAACTTCGTGTTCTCATCCACGGCATCGATCTATGGTGACCCCGACATCGTTCCTGTCACCGAAGAGGCCGAGGTTCGATGCGAGAGCGTGTACGCCGCCACCAAACGAATGACCGAACAAATACTCGAGTGGTACTCAACCACGCGCGGTCTTCGCAGTGTCAGTTTGCGATATTTCAATGCTGCGGGTGCCGCAAGTGACGGATCACTTGGCGAAAACTGGCGTTATTCGCAAAACCTCGTTCCACATGTGATGAAAGCGCTCCTTGGTTTCGCTCCCGCGTTGAAGGTGTTCGGAAATGACTACCCCACCGAAGATGGAACCGGCGTGCGTGACTACATCCACGTCGAAGATCTCGCCGAGTCACATGTGTCGGCCCTCACGTACTTACACAATGGGGGTGACACAATGATGTGCAACGTTGGCACTGGTGTTGGTACGTCAGTGATGGACATCATCACTACTACCGAACGCGTCACGGGACGCACGGTGCCATACGACATCGCACCGCGACGCGCGGGTGACCCCGCCTGTTGTTACGGAAACCCTGCGCGAGCAAAACAAGTATTGGGGTGGTCCTCGCGGCGCTCACTCGATGACATCATCGCCTCGGCATACGCCTGGCACAGCGCACATCCTGAAGGTCACGCCACTCAGGCGTGACTAGGTCTAAGGCATGACTAGGGCTCAAGCCTGAATCTGTCGGTCAAGCCAACCCATCAATACCGCAATCGCACGAGGGTCGTGCCGCAGTCGGTGACCAGCGCCGGCAATGACACGAAGCTCTGCCGAACCGTGCGTCTCGGCCAAGAGACGTGAGTCAGCAACAGGAACACTTTCGTCGTCTTCTCCGTGCATCACCAACAGCGGACGTGGAGCAAACCGGCGAGCAGCATCGGTGGGTCGAAAACGTCGCAACTCGCGACTCCACTCTTCGAAGTTCGTCGGAAACCCAACTGTGCGAACTGCACCAATCTCACGTGCGTGTTCCAAGAAACGGCGGGGCTGCGCAGCCCAGTCGTCGAAGTCGACACGGGGCCCAAGCGCTGCACATCCCGCGATGCGAGGGTCATCTGCGGCAACACAAATGGCCAGCGACCCGCCGGTGTTGGTGCCGATCAACCACGTTCCCGATGGCGACACTTCCGCATCTAGATGATCGATTGCGGCACGAAGGTCATCGACCCATCCTTGCAATGAAAAATCTCCGGAGCTCGTGCCGCATCCTCGGAATGTGAACGTGAGCGCGGCAACGCCCAAGTCATTTGCCATTCGATCCATAAGCTCGGGAAAGGTCAGTGCTGACTGCCGAGCATCGAGCGGGCCGATGGGAAATCCGTGACACATGATGATTCCAGGCAAGCGACGACGCTCGCCAGCAGGTACCGCGAGATGCCGACTGAGCGCAAAACCACCAGACTCGAATGAACCGTTCACGATGTTGTCGCGATTCTCAGTGACGGCATTACGAGGAACGACGCGTGACTACTAACGCGGTTTGCGCTGACGACGCGTCTTGCCCGGAGTCGCCAGCGTGTACCCACGGTTACGTGCTTCGGCCAATGAATCGGGACCAAAGGTGAGTCCGACTCCGGCATCAACGATGTCGTTGATAACAGCCTCGTCAGTCCAGTCATCTAGGTCGTACACCAACTGAGTGCGCTTGTCACCAAGGAACCGACTGTGCTCGAACTTCGTGGGGCGTTCCATGCCTCTCACGGTAGTCGCCGGCTCGTTGACAGACCGTCGTCCAGATGTAAGTTCATCCGCAACACCCGTCATCGGAGGGCACTATGGCAGTGAACGTCGACCTACCAGAGCGCATTGAGTTCTACTTCGATTCAATGTGCCCGTACGCCTACCAAACATCGCGATGGATTCGTGACGTGAGCGACGCAACCGGATTACAGATCGAATGGAAGTTCTTCAGTCTCGAAGAAGTGAACCGCACCGATGGTGCCAAACACCCGTGGGAGCGCGACATTGCCTATGGCTGGACTCCGATGCGCGTGGCCGCATGGCTACGTCGCCGCGACATGGAGTGGTGCGGTCGCTATTACGAAGCGTGTGGACATGCGCTGCATATCGAAGGTCGCCGCCCGTACGACGCAACGGTTGCTCGCGAACTTCTGGCAGAAGTCGACCTTCCGGTTGAGGCGTGGGATGAAGCTCTCGCAGATGACACCACTCATGACGACGTTCGTCGTGATCATGACGAGGCGGTGAGAATGTACGGCGGATTTGGTGTGCCGATCATCATCATTTCCGGAGGCCGTGCTGTGTTCGGGCCTGTCGTCGTACCGGCACCTCCAAAAGAACGAGCAATGGAACTGTGGGAGTTGACGGTTGCGTACAGCAAATTCCCCGGGCTGTTCGAGTTGAAAACACCGAAGTTGAACTCTGACTTGAAGATGATCGGTGATGTGTTTGCTCCGTACCTCGGGGCACGGCAATGGCCCACGATCATGAACCCCGCTCCGTGAGATCAAAACCCTGACATTCACCGACACAGATTGAGAAGGTCATCATGATTCCCACCGATACCATCGAAAAACTCGAACACACCTGGTCATCCATCTCGTCGTTGTGTGCCACGCTCGACGAGAAGCAATGGAAGACACCGACTCTGTGCCCAGGTTGGACGGTTCAAGACAATCTGTCCCACATGATCGGTACTGAACGTTTCTTACATGGACTTCCTTCGAGCACGGTGAAAGCAGGTCCGCGCGAGTATGTAAAGAACGCGATCGGTGCGGCTAATGAAAATGAAGTGGAAGAGCGTCGAAGCAAGTCGGGGGCAGACGTACTCGCAGAGTGGAACGAACTTGTATCCACGCGCCTTGCTGCTCTGAAAGGTGGAGATGACGAGTACTTCGCCAAAGAAATGATGACCCCGACGGGGCCAGGAACGTTGGCTGACTTCCTGCATATCCGAGTGATGGATTGCTGGGTGCATGAACAAGACATTCGAGTTGCGCTCGGCCTCCCCGGAAATGACGACTCACCTAGTGCTCATCTCTCAGTCGACCGTCTTCTGCGGACCTTGCCGATCGTGGTTGGCAAGCGTGCCGCAACTCCCGAAGGTGAGACCGTCGTGCTGAATGTGATGGGCCCAGTAACACGCACCATCATCATCGCGGTCAGCAACGGTCGCGCATCTGTCGTATCCACTCGCCCACCACATGTTCTTGCTGAAGTGTCAATGGACAGCAACACCTTCATGGCACTCGCCTGTGGTCGCATCTCTGGTGCCAACGCCCACAGCCGTGTCCTGATCAGTGGCGACAACACCATCGGTAGCGCAGTGGTGGACAACTTCAACATGATGATCTGAACACCGTGACGTGCGCCGACCAGGCGTACACACTGCCGTACACTGAACCGCGATGACTTCTCTCGCCATCGTCACTGTGCGCACCGACGAACCAGTTGCTGGGCACATGATTGCCGAGCGACTCGCCGACCGAGTCGACATGGTTGATTGCGACTCACTCTCCACTTTGGGCGGAGCCATCTTGCAGACGTCTGCGCCTTGGTTGTGCATCGTCACTCCGAGTGTCCGCCTCTATGAAGACGGCCTTGAGCGCACCTTGGCCGCACTCGACGAGCCGGCGCTTGAAACAACCGCTGATGCGCTCATCCACCCGAGCACGTATCTACTTCTCGAAGGTCAACCACCATCAACGCGCGAGGTGTACCGATTGGTTCTCGGCGAGCACGCACTTGCTGCCACTCCCACCACGGTGCTCGGCCTTGGCATGGTGCAACCAGGAGCGCTCGTTGTGAAGACGTCATGGCTTGCATCGCACTTGGGAGAGATTCGTAGCCTTTATCAACCACGTGAGATTCACGAACTGCTCGTCGCCATCGTGCGATATGTGGGCGGCGCAAACAAACTGCTGTTGCTGCAGTGGCAGCTGAGTGAACGTCATGCGATTGTGTCTCCCGAGGTACTCGACCTCGAACACGGCTTACAGCTTGATTTCCGCTACCAAAAAGCCATGGGCGACTTGTGGAAGTACGCCTGGCACGAAACTCCGAATGTGCCTGTCGACCAAGTGCGCCTGGTACACGCCCTCGGGGAATTTCATCTGAGCGCCGCGCGGCCACACGTGGTGCGGCGCATCGTGCGCCGATTACTTCGCAAGCGATGACCGCACACGCCGACGTCCTGCCCCTCATCGACAAGGCATCGTGGGTGTCGTTCGATGTGTTCGACACGCTCATCGAGAGGTCCGTCAGCCACTACGTACATGCATACAGCGTGTTACACGAAGCACTCTCCGATCGCAACTGGATGTTGGGCATCGAAAGAGATGACTTCGTGCGCCGTCGTATGCGCGCTGAGCGACTCGCCAGACGGCAACAGTTCAATGACACTGGATCAGTCGAAATATCACTACGCGACATCTGGATGCGCTTCAACATTGACCATGGTGGACTCGTCGATGTCGATGACGCTCTCTCTGTCGAAATCGACGTTGAATCATCACTCATCAACGTGCGACAGAACGGAAAGTCGCTGTTCGATTACGCCCGTAACAAAGGCAAGACTGTCATTGCTGTCTCTGACATGTATCTCTCGACTGCCACAATCTCAGACTGGCTCTCGCGCCATGGAATCGACATGCACCATGTGTTCGTGTCTGGCGATATGGGATCCGGAAAGCGCGATGGCCTGCTTGGCCTCGTGGCATCGCAGTTGAATCTTGACGTGAAGAATGGCCTTCACATCGGCGACAAACTCGAAGTCGATGGTCTTGGCGCGGAGCGAGTCGGCATGAGAGCCGCTGTCGTGCCACACCCGCATGATTACATTCGTGTTGCCGCACCACCTTCGAACAACACCACGCCGGTACTCGAGTCAGCGATTGTCGCTCGAGCAGTAAATGATTACGACCCAGCAAGTGGAGATGCACACGCTCTTGGTTTTGCCCACCTTGGGCCCGTGGTGGCCGGGTTCACTGCGTTTGCTTTGCACACCGCACGGGCACACGACCTTGACTTTCTCAGCTTCACGTCTCGAGATTGCAAGATGCTGGAAGACATCACCAGTCAGTTCGTGCGCACACCGGCTGGGTCGCACAACTACATGCACTTCTCGCGCCGTTCGCTGTATCTACCAGCGCTTGCAGGTGGCATCAACGACCATGACATGGACAATCTCACAGGAGGCCTGTGGGCTGCGCCAGTGCGCGAGTACTTCAGTCGAATAGACCTCCTTGTTGATTCGCATGGTGAAGTACTTGCTCGTCACGGGCTCACTGCAGACACCGTGATTGCCGACAAGAACTCGCGCCAGCTGTTGTCGCGAGTGTTCCGCGACATCAAACTCGACATTGTCGCCGTAGCAAGCGAACGATTGGGCGAGTTATCTGAGTACCTGAAGCATTCCGGCTTGCTGTCCGCACACCGTGTTGGTTTTGTTGATGTCGGATGGCGTGGCTCTGTACAGGCCAGTCTCGACCGTTGTCTCCGACTCATCGGTTGGCATGGACACTTGGAAGGCATCTACCTCGGGCTGCTGTGGGCCTCACATCCATTGAACGATCAATCAATGTCAGCATGGCTCACCGGGTTCCCTCGCCATCGACAGTTCCACGCGGCACTTGCGGGTGCTGTGCCCGTCATCGAGTCAATGTTTCAAGCCAACGAACCTTCAGTGGCTTCATACTCAGACGGCCAACCGGTACTACGCGGACCTGTCAACTCGCGCGACATCATTGATCACATTCAAAATGGAACACGTGATTTCATCAACTCGAACAGCGACCTCATCACAAGGCTGTTCACGGTGGGCCGTCCTGACCATGTACTTGCTCAACCGATGATGCGGCTGCTCACGCACCCGAGCGTGGCTGAGGCCAGATTGCTCGGCACGGTGCAGTACTCAGACGGATTTGGTGAGACGGCAGAAGTGCGCACGATCCTCAGGCCTGTCGTTGGAAAGAACAAGGTCGCACAACAAGCACGCGAAAGCGAACGCAAGATCACGCAGTGGCGCGCTGGTTTCGACGTGCTGTCGTCTTCTTCGAACTGATTCGACTCAAACCTCTCTGGCTCGACTCTCTTCACGTCGACCTATAGCGATTCGCCTTCAGGCTCGGGACCGATCGCTCCGATCGCATCGAAATACGCAAGATGAGCCTCAACAACATTCACCACGTCGACATCGTCCAGCACCTCGATGCCGCTTTCTTCTGCAGCACCCAACATGAAGGCCGCGACCGTCAACTCATCGACAATCAGAACTTCATCGATGTCTTGTGGCCGGTCGACCACCTTGTCGGGCTGCAGACCTTTGGCGTGCAACCAGCGCATGTGAGCCACCAGCAGCTCACGCAATTCGTCGAGCGTCAAACGTGCTTGAGTGGTCTCGGGAAGCGCATCAGCCACAAACGCGACCGCAACTTCGAGGTCATAGACAGCTCGAGGCGCGACCGCATCCAAACGACGCGCCTCTCGACCAACCGTGATGGCAGCGATGACAAACACGATCACCGCCGACACAACGACGAGAAACACGAACACGTCAATGACTCATTTCAATTGCGTCGACCCCGGTTGGAGCAGATGTCCTCTACTGGGGTGAGACGACAATCAGATTCCGATGCGCTGTGCGAGTTGCTCGCGGTGATACGTCGGGTCACCAAAGAGCAGCTCGCTTGACTTCGCACGCTTGAAGTACAGGTGTGCTGGGTGTTCCCACGTAAAACCGATGCCACCGTGAATTTGGATGTTCTCCGCTGCAGCGTGGAAGTACGCCTCGCTGCAATATGCCTTCGCAAGTGATGCAACTGACGGAAGCTCATCGTTCATCTCGCTTGCACACCACATGCCGTAGTACGCAGCGGACTTGGCTGACTCGACTTCGAGCAACATGTCCGCGCACTTGTGCTTGATGGCCTGGAACGAACCAATCGGACGGCCGAACTGAACGCGCACCTTCGCGTACTCGACTGACATCTCGAGCACCTTCTGAGCACCACCAACTTGCTCTGCTGCAAGTCCGATTGCAGCAAGGTCGAACACCTTCGACAGCACGTCCCAACCGGCACCTTCGGTTCCGATGAGCTTTGCCGGTGTGTCCTTGAATTCGAGCTTTGCTTGCTTGCGTGTCTGATCCATGGTGGAAAGAGCTGTACGAGTGAGACCCTTTGCATCACCCTCAACGGCAAACAAGCTGATTCCCTTGCCGGTCTTTGCAGCAACGATGATGAGATTCGCGGTGTGTCCGTCGATCACGAATGACTTGGTTCCGCTGATGGTGAAATCGCTTCCAGAGCCTCTGGCCTCTGCGGTGATTCCCGATGCATCCCACTTGCCTGACGGCTCTGTGGTCGCAAGTGTCGCGATGGTCTCGCCTGAAGCAATTCCGGGCAAGTGCGCCTTCTTGGCTGCATCGTCACCTGACAACAACAACGCTTGCGTTGCGAGCACTGCAGTCGAAAAGAACGGGGCACACAACAACGCACGACCCATCTCTTCGAGCACGATGCCGAGCTCGACCCACGAGAAACCCTGGCCGCCGAACTCTTCCGGAACGACAAGTGATTGCAGACCCAACTGCTCGGCCATCTGCGACCACACCGCAGAGTCGTAGCCATTCTCTGTTTCCATCTGCTCGCGCACAGCGGACTCGTCCGACTTGGCCTCGAGGAATGAGCGCACCATCTTGCGCAGTTCTTCTTGTTCTTCACTGAAAGCAAAATTCATGTCATGAAGTCTGGTGGCAGTCGTGCAGCCACGACGAATCGGCTTGTGTACACCTGTGTACGCAAATCTGGTGGGCTCCGGCTATCGTGGCTCCGTGGCCTCACTAGGCATTCGCGAACTGCGCAACACTCTTGCCGCAATGGTGCGCCGCGCCGAAACTGGGGAACGCCTGGTGATCACCGTCGATGGTCGCCCCATCGCCCAGTTGGGCCCTGTCGATGCCAGCCCTGAAGCCATATCTATGGATGACCTTGTGGGGCGTGGCCAAGTGATCGCGCCGCGCCGTCGGTCGGCGTACGTGTCGCCAGAGCCCGTCTTTCTGCGTACCGGAGCGCGCATCGATCAAGCACTCCGAGAGATCCGCACGTGACCATCTACCTCGACTCGTCTGCACTTCTCGCGTGGCACATCGACGGCGCGTCGCGAGACGTCGTGCACAAAGAGCTGCAGCGAGATACCACATGGTGCGCGAGCGCCATCTCGCTCACTGAGGCGTTGGCAGCCGTGTCTCGTTTGACCGACGATGAGGTGTTGCGCCGCGAGTTCGAGGACAACATTCGACACACGTGGGACTTCATCCACGTCGTACCACTTGATCAACGCTGCCTCGACGATGCCGTTGAACTGATGGCCGAGCAACCCATCGGTGTGTCAACGGCGCTACACCTCGTCGCCGCACAGCGCCTTCCTGCAGATGTCACCTATGTGACATTCGATGCGGCCCATATTCCCGTGGCCCTGTCACTCGGGTTCAATGTTGTGTCAGGCTGAGCACATGGCAACCGACGACTCGACACTTGCGCTCCCCACGTTGCACTTCCATGATGACGCCATCGAAGTGCACAAAGTGGTCGTCGGCAACTACGACAACAACGTGTTCGTGGTGCGCTGTCGCCACACTGGTGACGCCGTTCTCATCGATGCGGCAAACGAACATGAGTTGCTGCTTGATCTGTGCAAGTCGCTCGGTGTTCGTCGAGTCCTGGAGACTCACGGCCACTTCGATCACATCGCTGCCGTACCCGCAATGCGCGAGGCCGGTTACGAAGTCGGAGTGATGTCAGCGGACGCTCACTATCTGAAAGAAGTTGGCTACGACGTATTCATCGACGACAAGGAAGTCATCGAAGTCGGCAAAGTTCGGCTGCACTCGATTCACAATCCAGGCCACACACCTGGGTCGGTGTCGTTCAAAGTTGAAGGTTCACCAGTGCTTTTCACTGGTGACACACTGTTCCCAGGCGGCCCAGGGGCAACCAAGTTTCCGGGTGGAGACTTCACCACCATCATCTCGTCCATCGACGAGAAGTTGTTCACTTTTCCGGCGGACACCATCGTGATGCCAGGACATGGCACAGACACCACCATCGGAAACGAACGCCCCCACTTGCAGGAATGGGTGGACCGTGGCTGGTGATGTCGCCGTGCTCGGTGGAATGTCGCCAGATATAGAACAACTCGTCTCTGCACGTGCCGACACATTCGTCAACACTGATGGTCGACCCACGCCCACATACCGAGATCAACTTCGGCGCATCAGCAATGCTCGTAATGCTCTGACCGTTGCCCTCTTCTACGTACATAACATCGCCATCATTGCCATCGCGTTGTGGTGGCACCACCCGGTTGGATATGTCATTGCATTTCTTCTGATGGGTCGCGCGCACGCCCAGAGCACTTCGCTCATGCATGAGGCCGCGCATCGTTTGTTGTTCACCAACAAGTCGCTGAATGACTTCGTCGGATCTTGGCTTCTTGGATATGTCAGCTTCACGAGCACCGCTGCATATCGGCGTGTGCACATGGCGCACCACCGCCAGGAATTCGGGCCCGACGAACCAGACATTCCGTTGTATGCCAATTATCCGGTGACTGCCGCAAGCCTGCGTCGCAAGTTGGTCCGCGACGCCACAGGTCAGACAGCGGTGAAATTATTCCGACAGCAATTCGTCGCACTGCGCTCACCGGTCGCGCGCGTACGTAACACCCAACTCAAGATCATCGCTGTTCATGCGATCCTCATTGCTGTGTCGACCTATGTTGCGGGCCCGTTCGTGTGGGTGGCGTTCTGGTTGTTGCCCTACATGACAGTGTGGCGAGTCATCAATCGACTGCGTTCGATTGCCGAACACGGCGGCATGACTGCTGGCACCGACCGACGCATCAGTACGCACAGCGTGCGCCAGAGTCTCTTGGCTCGCATGTTCCTTGTTCCCTATGGCATCGGATTTCACCTGGCCCACCACGTCGACGCCGGCATTCCATTTCGATCACTCCCCGACTACCACCGCCACTTGGTGTCGTCGGGGTACGCACATCTCGAGTTCCCGACCTATCGCTCACTCTGGAAAGCCCTATCCGCGGCAGCCCCGGCACGTGGCTGAATTACCACTACACGGATAGTGCTAATCGCCCGGCGGCTTCTACACTTGTCCTCGTGAGCGAGCTGTTCCGCATCTCCGATTTACATGCCCGGCCCGTCGCCGATGATGGCGACAGCGCCACGTCCGACATCCTCCGAGGCGTCGACCTGGTGGTGAACGAGGGTGAGATTCACGCGATCATGGGCCCGAACGGCTGTGGCAAATCCACGCTGGCCAGCACCCTTCTCGCCTCCCCGGAATATGAGGTGACGTCGGGCTCGATTCACTTCCACGGTGACGACATCACCGATTGGTCGACCGACGTGCGCGCAAAAGCCGGCATGTTTCTGGCTTTCCAGTACCCCCAGGAAATTGCCGGCGTGTCGGTCATTCAATTCCTACGCCAAGCACTGTCGGCTCGCAAAGGAATCGACCTATCGGTGCTCGAGTTGCGACTTGCAGCAATGGACTGGATGAAGCGCCTCGGCATGGATTCGTCCTTTGTCGACAGATACCTGAATGAAGGTTTCTCTGGTGGCGAGAAGAAGCGCAATGAAGTCATGCAGATGGCAATTCTCGAACCAGACATCGCAATTCTCGATGAGACCGACAGCGGTCTTGACATCGACGCGTTACGCATCGTTGCAAAAGGAATTCGTGAAGTTCGCGTCGACCGTCCTCAGTTGGGCATCGTTCTCATCACGCACTACCAGCGACTACTCGATGAACTACAGCCCGACCATGTTCACATCATGATCGATGGACGCATCGTGAAGTCCGGAGGCATGGAAGTGGCCGAAGAACTCGAGCGTTCTGGTTACGAGGCGTACAGGTCATAGCCATGGCTCTTGACGTTGCCCGAGTGCGCAAGGACTTTCCGGTCCTTGAACGCCACATCAATGGCAAGCCACTTGTCTACCTTGACTCAGCCAACACCTCACAAAAACCACACGCAGTCATCGACGCAATGACTGAGTTCCTGCAGAACGGCTACGCCCCGATCAACCGGAGTGCCTACACATTGGCAGCCGAGGCCACCGAGTTGTTCGAAGGCGCGCGCTCGTCGGTTGCACGATTCATCAACGCACCGCATGACCACGAAATCGTGTTCACCCGCAATGCCACCGAAGCCATCAACCTGATCGCCTACTCATGGGGTTGCGCCAACTTGAACAAGGGCGACGTCGTGGTACTCACCCACATGGAGCATCACGCCAACATCGTGCCGTGGCACATGCTCGTTCAAGAACGTGGCATCGAAATTCGTTGGGTACCGCTCACTGCAGACGGGCAACTTGATCTCTCGAACATCGATTCACTGCTCACCGGAGCAAAATTATTCGCGTTCACCGCGATGTCGAACGTGCTCGGAACCATCACTCCCGTCGCAGAACTGTGTGCGAAAGCTCACCAGCATGGTGCATTGGCACTTGTCGATGGATGTCAATCGGTTCCACACATGCCGACCGATGTCGCAAGCATTGGTGCAGATTTCCTCGCATTCTCGTCGCACAAGATGTGCGGTCCTTCCGGTATCGGTGTCTTATGGGCGCACGAGAAACTGCTCGACGCGATGCCGCCATTCATCGGTGGTGGCAACATGATTTCTGACGTACGCCTCGACGGCTTCACTTGCGCGGAACTTCCTTACAAATTCGAAGCGGGTACACCACCCATCACCGAGGCCATTGGGCTTGGTGCGGCAGTCAACTATTTGAACGGCATGGAATGCACAACGTGCGCGAGCACGAACGGACTATCGCCAAAGCTGCACTTCACTCACTCACCGAGCGCTTCGGTGATGACATCGTCATCCACGGCTCACAAGATGTTGATGTGCGAGGTGCCACCATCAGCTTTGCTTTCCGCGACGTGCACCCACACGATGTCAGCCAAGTGCTCGATCAGCACAACGTCTGCGTCCGCGCCGGACACCATTGCGCCAAGCCGCTCATGCGCCTCCTAGGCGCCAATGCCACCGTTCGAGCCAGTTTTTACTTGTACAACGACGAGTCAGAAGTGCAGGCGTTGTGCGATGCCCTCGCAGACACCGGTGATTTCTTTACACTCTGAGACAGACACGAACGAGGAAGTACCCCCATGCCCGGACTCGAAGACTTGTATCGCGAGATCATCCTCGACCATTACAAGAATCCCCGTAATCGCGGAGAACTAGCGCCGCCGGCCGTCAGCGCTGAAGGGCACAACCCGTTGTGTGGCGATGAAATCCAGGTGTATCTGCTGGTTGAAAATGGAACGGTCAGCGACGTACGGATAGCTGGTCAAGGTTGTTCCATCAGCCAGAGCTCAGCATCAATGATGTCTGCTGCTGTCAAAGGAAAGTCCGTTGATGATGTGCGTAAACTCGTATCGAGGTTCAAACACATGATGTCAATCGAAGAGTGTGACTCAGAACTCGATACCTCGGTGAACCTCGGTGACCTCGAAGCATTGCAAGGCGTCGTTAAGTTCCCCGTGCGCATCAAGTGCGCGACTCTCGCGTGGAACACATTGCTCGAAGCACTCGAAAGTGCGCATGCGTAAGGGCTTTGTGCGCTCCGTCGCGGTCGTCCTCATCACGACTTTCACGCTTGCCGCTGCATGCGACAGCGCCGCTGCCGAATCGACAACAACAACCACCGTTGCTGTCGATTCAAGCTCCACCTCAACCACGTCGCCACAAGCGTCATCGACCACATCGACAGCGGCCCCGGATACAACTTTGACCACAGTTGCCAAGAAGCCACAACCCTCAAAGGCGCCCTCGCGCAAGAGCATCATCGGAAAAATCGTTATCGATCTCAGCGACCAGACCACCGTGGTCTACGACAAGTCGGGTGCCGTTCTGAGAACATTCGATGTGTCAACAGGTCTCGACTCTTCCACTCCACTTGGAACGTTCAAGGTGTTCTCGAAATCATCTCGCACCTTCTACACGCCACGTCCTGAAGAAAAAATGCGTTGGATGACCCGCTTCACCAAGGGCCGACGCGGCGGAAATATCGGATTTCATGGCATTCCCTACAAGGTCACCAAACAGGGTGAAGTGGCTTTCCCCACGCCGCTCGGTGTCGCCCCGTCATCGCATGGCTGTGTGCGCATGCTTGAGACCGAAGCAAAGTGGATCTACGCCCACTCAGACATCGGGACTGTCGTGAAGGTGCAGAACTAGCACTACGTTGTCATCTCATCGGTCAGGCGACCGATTGCCACACTGACGGGAGGACACATGGCGCGCGCCACGTTCACCAGTTTCGAAACTTCGACAAAAGAAGATTGGGACAACATCATGGTGTGTCTTCAAGACACACAGGCCCAAGTTGCAGATCGCGTCATCGAAAACTTGCGTCACCTAGCCCACGACTTTGGCGGTTTTCCAGTCAATCGCCTCGAGCACTGTCTCCAGACAGCCACACGCGCTGAGCAGGACGGCCGCGATGATGAGTACATCATGTGCGCGTTGCTCCACGACATCGGCGACACGCTTGCCCCGTTCAATCACCCCGATATCGCTGCCGGAATCCTGAAGCCGTTCGTGTCCGAGGCAAACCATTGGATGGTGCAGCACCACGGCATTTTCCAGGGTTATTACTTCTGGCATCACATCGGGCTTGATCGCAACACCCGCGAGAAGTTCCGTGGACACGAATGGTTCGAATACACCGAAGAGTTCTGCGCAAAGTACGACTCACCTGCATTCGACTCAGACTTCAAGAGCAACCCACTCGAACACTACGAACCATTGATTCGTACGTTCTTCGCACCACGGAGACAACCATGACCACACTCACAGGAAGCGAACTTTCTGCAGCCATCGACTCCACCGTCGGCATCATCGGTGGAAAGTTCATGGTTCACCCCGAAACCATGGCTATGGGTGCTGAGGCGGGCTACCCGAACGGATTCGTGTTTTACATGCGTGGTCGTGGAGGTGTGCTCGGTGAAGTTGACGCTGATGTGATTCATTCGGCGTTCATGTTCTTCAACAAGGACATCATCACCAAGATGTGGACGGGCGGAGTGGCAACTGAAGATGCTCGCGCGGCAGGTCGACGCTTTGCCGCAGCATGTCAGGCATTCGGCACGAAGCGACTGAGAGGAGTGTTGGGAATGGACCGCCTGGCTGTGCTCGCAGAAAAAGTCATCTCGTCTGTCGATTCATCAGGTCTTTCACTTTTTGCAGGTTGGAGAGCAGAGCCACTGCCGAGTGATTCAGCTGCTCGTGCCTATCAATGTCTCCATGTACTCAGAGAACTTCGAGGTTGCGTGCACATCATTGCAGTGGTGCACGCTGGGTTGAACGGACTGCAAGCGGTGCTCGCCGGGCCTGGCGGCGGACCCGACATCGCCAAACTGCATGGCTGGGCAGAGGTCTCAATGGAGGGAATTGACGCGTTACGCCCACAACGCCAACGCGTCGAAGAAGACACCGACGAGATGATGGCGGCGATCTATGACACGTCACTCACTGCCGAAGAACGTGGCGAACTTGCACAGCTAGTGAAAGTTGCGGCGGCAGCAATTGACGCCATTCCCTGAGCATTACGAGAACGAGGGCGTGAGATGGCCCGACACGGCGACCCACAGCCTGAACCACTACCGCAAGGGTGCGGTGATCTCGTTCCTCCATCACTATGTCGGCGGATTGGTTCTGACCGCGCCCAGGTACCGGCGTGTACGGATCGCACCGCGACCCGGTAGCGGCATCACGTGGGTGCGCACGCACCACGACGCACCGCACGGACGGATCTCGGTCGAATCGCATCGCGACGACGACGGCTGAGTTCTCACATCGGTGCTACCCGAGGGAACAACCGGTGAGATCGTGCTCCCGAACGGCGGGTCATTCGAGGTCGGCCCCGGAACCCACACGCATTCCTGGTGATCACTGACCTGGGACGGGTTCCTCCTTGCGTCGCCGCAGACGAGCCGGCAGGAAGAATGCGCCCAAGATCGCCGATGCGATCGGGATTCCGATCAACCACGCATTCACGGGTCCGTCTTCATCGCCGTAGTTGACGTCCATCGGGGCCTGTCGAGCCGACCCTGCGGAGGACTCGTCCTCGAGGTTGAGACCGACGGCAACAGTCACCTTCTTGCCGCGGGTGTCGGTACCGACGAGAACAACCGTGTGGTCACCTGCCGGTGTGTCTTTCTGCAGCGTGAACTGCGAGACCACGGCACCGTCGGATCCGGTCTGGGCCTTGCCCACGTCGACCGGATCAGAGAACATCCACACCGCCACCGGGGACTCAGGGGCGAACCCTTCGACACCCATACCCACCCGTCCGTCTCGGCTTACCCGCAACCGACCCGATGAATCGATGTCGGTTGGCTGTCCGTCGGCGGTGCGCGCTCCGAACCTGACCGTCGAGTCCACGGCACGGACCACGTACTCGGTCGAAGTCTGTTCAATGGAGGCTTCCACCTCCTGATCGTCGATAAGCATCGTGATGCCCTCGGCACCAATTCGAGGAGCGCGCTCTGGTGGAGCGGCCGCGTTCTTGTCGGCAATGGCATCGATCTCGTCAGGGTCGAGAGACGCCGGGCGGGTCGAGATGGTGCTCAATGTGGTGCTGGTCGTCGTGGTTAACTGCGTCGCAGTGGATGGACCCACGGGGGTCACGGGAGTCGTCACGGCGGTCCCGGTCGGTTGACCAACTGTCCTCGTCGCCGTCGGTTCACCAACTGTCCTCGTCGCTGTCGGGTTCGAGTCGGAGCCCGATGATGCGAGTGTTGTCGTCGTCGATGCGGGGGGTCGGGTGTCGTAGGCGAGGGAGAGATTCACCGCGGCGGTGTTCTGGTTGTTCGCTGCATCGGTGAATCTGTTGGCCGCGACACCGATTGTCGCCGAACCGGAATCAGACACTGGTGGGGTCCAGGTGGCGGTGTAGGTGGCGCCCGACCCGGCGAATGCACTCAGTTCTCCCGCCGACACGGTGACATCGCCGACAACGAAGTTCGTCGATGCCTCCGACAACGT